>Ga0315277_10006917_pt1 | contig 14751 bp, 15 predicted proteins | sample YL17G05_15_MG_FD_203695 | JGI IMG/M metagenome (GOLD analysis project Ga0315277, IMG submission 203695) | Sediment microbial communities from Yellowstone Lake, YNP, Wyoming, USA - YL17G05_15 | ecosystem: Environmental > Aquatic > Freshwater > Lake > Sediment | place: USA: Wyoming | collected... | reverse complement strand
CCAAGGATTATATAATACTATTCCTACCATTTGCTGCATTCTTGGAATAGTATTATATAATCCTTGGCCAAAAGAACCTAATCCGGCTCCCACATTCTGCAGCACCCTTATTTCAGGGCTAACAATATCAGCAATTGTGCTTAACGTAGGATGGAGCTCTCTAAATCCCATTTTTCCTTCCTGTTGTTGACCCATGGATTGATTTGATCCTTCAAGTTGAGCAATCATTCTTGGATCCGTTATGGGAGTTCCATGATTTGGACTTTCCAATTGAGCAATTAATTCTGGATCAGTTATTGGATTCATTGTGGATACCATTGTCCATTTCTTTTAATATAGTTTCTGCCGTTTAAAGACTTTATAACTGGCTGCTCCATCTGTTGTTGTCTTGATGGATTATTGCTATATCCCGCCTTTAGTTCAGCTAAAGTTTGAGTAGGACTTTTTGCCAGTCTTTTGTTTATATTGTTTTTATATAAATCAGTTAAATATTGATATTGAGCTAAAGCTTGCTCCGGATTTGAATCCCAATAACCTGGATTCCCAACCTGTTTTAACAATTCACTCTCTTTATCACTTGCCTGAGCTCCAAGGGTTCTTCTCATCTCATTAGCTGAAAGAGGGGCTACCGTTCTGGTAAACATCATATAATCACCATATTGTTTAGATGTTTTTCCAAAAGATGACGCTAAAGCATCAGCTCCTTTTTTCCCCATATTGGCTAATCCAGCGTATTGAGCTACAGAAGGCATCAATTCATTACCCTGATCTAATAACGAATCAAGTATTGATGCATAATGCCTTTGATTGATAATTTGAGAAGTACTTGTTTTCTTGGTCAGGGCGTCTGATATATTCGTTCTTAAATCTTCATAATCATTTTCTGTCAAGGCTGGAGCTTTTCTTTGTTGCCCTCCTACCGTTGACATATCGGCCCCGCGCTGGGTAGCTGACGATAATATTGTTCCTACATTTTTTCTTACCTCAGGGTTCGACGCTATCAATGATTGCAATGCTGGATTATTAAGAACCCTAGCAACCTGCGTTGCTGGATTATTATAATAATTAGACATTCCTTGTCTTGCTTGAGCTGAAAGCAATTTTGCCTGCGTTTCTGTTGGCATTTGAGCGGTTTGCTGTTGTTTGTATCCTATATCAGCTTGAGCAGTAGGGCCAAACCATTTGGCCTGTTGTCCTAATAATGATGCTCTTGCTTGCATTTCAGGAACTTCAGCCTGAGATTTTGCTAGATCAGCTAAAGTCATTTGTGGGGCATACTGGGCTTTAGGCGCGTTTATTTGATTAGATAATCTTTGCTGCAATAATTGCTCATCCAGCATTTGAGGTAAATTTCTATTCTGGATCTGTTGCTGTTGATTTTGTAACATTTGACCAATCGTCATCGTTCCTTGTCGTAATCCATGCATAAATGGATTAGCTTGTTCAGGTGATAATATTGGCGTATTAGGCATTGAAAACATGATTAAGTCCCCCATCCCCATTTAGGACCATTGCTTTGGCCACCACCTTGATTTCCACCCTGACCTAACATGTATGCGCCTAATCCTCCCGGTCCGCCCAAAGCAAAACTACCTATCCCTCCAAGCATTCCTCCAATAAATTGATTTTGATTGGCTTGTCCAGCAAAAGCATTTTGTGCTTGAGCAGATAATTGCTGCGCTTTCATTCTAGCCATGGCGTCTGATGCTCCGTAACCCATTTGTCCTATATTACCCAATCCACCTAAACCTTGACCATACAATCCCATCGCATTATTAAGGTAATTATAATAATCTTGACTTCCTAATCCAGTAGCAGTTTGCATTGCATTCTGCTGGCTCTCTGGGCTTCCTATCATTCCTCCCGCTGCTGCAGATTGGTTTCCTGCTTTCAATGCTTGATCAAGAGAAAATTGGAATCCAGGAGATTGTTTATATCCTGCTCCAATTCGATTCATAACGGCGCTGGGGTCTTGCATCAATCGCCCATATTCCGGCTGTAATTGATCAAAAGCGCTTTGGCCTCTTTGGATATAAGGGTCATAATATTTGGATGTTTCCGTCCCTATCCTATTCAAATAAGGATTAGCAGCCTCTGAAGGATCGCCCCCGCCAAAAATATCAAATAAACCCATAGACTGTCTCCTGTTACCAAGTAATTTGCTCTAAAACTATTTTTGCCTGAGAAACTAAAGCAGATAATGCAGCAATATTCTGTTTTTCTTTATCTGTTGCTGCTGTAGCATAATTAGGATCTAAAATAATATGATCTAAAAGACGAGAAGAATACCGTAAAGTTCCATTAAGTTGTTTATTAAAATCAATCTTAATTGCATTTAAAGATAAAACATAAGAATCGGGTCTAGTATTCATGATATCCTCATATTAGTAAGTTCCAGCTGCTGTTTAAATAAATATAAAGATGGTTTCCTGCTGTATTATTAACATACATCATCCCTTCTAATGGAGTTGCTGGGGCGGTTCCAATTGGCTCTAAAGTTAGCGCATTTGCAAAAGTGGTATTGGGAGCATTAACATATAAATCATTTCCATTGTCTTTTATAGAATATCCATTCGAAAATGTAATTCCAGTATTAGACCCTAATGACCCAAACCCTCCTGGAGCATCAACACTGCTATCTCCATTAAAATATATTGAGCCATTTGATCCCCCCCACCACTCAATGCTCGCGTCCAAATAAGTAATTGCTGCCGAAACTACAGTGCCGTTAACCGAAAACCGCAGCTGATCAACCCCATCTTGGGAGTTTAAACATATATTACCTCCAGAAATAGAATCTATGTATATTCCAGGAAACATTGCTGCAGAATTAATTGTAAGCATTCCTTTTTGATCTGTTGTTCCTAATGATAAAGGTTGCTCAGTTATAATTCCTCTTGTTCTAAGTATATTTCCAACATCAAGGTTGCCTTTTATATCTACATTATCATTTACTGTTAATGCTGTAATTGAATATGATGTGGTAGGGTTTGATGGCGTAGTAATTCCTGAAGCATATTGCCAGGCAGGAATTGACAAATACCATCTGTCAATAAGTTCATTAGTAGTGCAATATAAATATGCTCCGAATGGATCATTACCAAGAGTTGTATATTGTATTTTATATCCAGTGGCTCCAGCTACTGCGCTCCACGTCCAATGAATCCAAAACCATTCAGGGGGAGAATAAGGATCATCATAAAAATCTATTACGTATGGATTTTGGGAATATACTGTATAATCTCCTACAGTTTTATAGGCCCATACTTTTATTTGATAATGCGCTCCAGAACCACTATAGTATGGCGCATCTACTCCCGGGGTACCAACCGATTGATTGCCTGCCCCGCTACCAACCTCATCAATACTTAGGGTTGCCCCACTGCTTCCGGCATTTAACCCTATCGCGAAATTTGGCTTACCATTAATTACATTCTCTGGACTTGTTTGATCTAATTTTAAATAAAGTCCAGCATGATTTCCCCAGCTATATGCAGTGTTCCAATTGCTTACCTCGGTTGTTGTTGGGATTACATATCCGGTAGTTAAACTAAATACACCAGTAGAACTAGTATATGTCAAGCCGGTTGCTGACGAACTTATGGAACCTCTTGCTCTGCTATCTGTAAAATATAAATTAGTGTTTTCAGGTACAGCCTTAGTATCTAGAGTTTGCCATGTCTTATCCCCACGCCAATACTGCAAATTAGTTCCGGAAGAAATGGCTGGCTCTTTCCCATTAATTTGAGACTGGATATCAGAGGTTACGCCGTGGACATAAGATAGTTCTAAATCAGTCGTAATGCTAGATACCAAATCGTTTGTGGAATTAGAAACAACTGCAGTATTTGGAGTTAAGCTCGTTAATTCAATTGCCCCTGTAATTATATCTCCGCCAACTACTTGGAATGGTTTAAACTCACTTGTAACGATAGTTCCAACAACTTTTTTAAAAGCTCCTTCAAATTGATCTGTATCACCATTATACAAAATGGCTCCGATTGATTGTTCAGTGCTTAATTCTAAAATATTATCACTTGTTTGTTGGGGAACGACAAATCCTTCGTCGGACAAATGAACCTGCATTTCGGAAAATAATTGAGTAAATATCTGACGCCATACATCAGTAAGATATTTATTATCATCAATAATCTTTGAATCTACTATGTTAGGTATGTTCATTGATAAATACTCAAAGCCCCGTTTCCAACTACAAATCTACCAGTTCCCCAAAATCTAAATTGCGGAATTAATTCGTTAGCTAAACCAAGATTCCAAACAACAACTCTATTTTTTCTCTGCGCTAATGGATTCATATCCACGCCAAAATTACCACTAAAACTCTGGCCTCCATCGTAAGAGCACGAAACGTCTATTCTTGACACATCGTTATATTTATCAGCGTTGGGCTGCCCTTGCTCGATTACGAAAGTAAGGTTGTTTGCAATAAAAGGCGAGCTATCCGGCAATCTTAATGTTGGAGGTATTCGAATTCTTGGAATAACTTCACCATCATAAGTTAAATACTCGCTGTTTAATTCGTATAAATCCCCACCGGCCAAGCTGACGAAATAATAAGTGTTATCGAAATAAACTACTCTCTTGGCAACATGGCAGTTCATTTTCTCATCTGTAAATGAAAAAAATGCTTTCGTGTTAAAGTCAAAAGCGTATGTGAAATTATCTTCCGCATCGTAAAAAGTTAATTGATAAATTAAATGCCCATCTTGTTTAAATAAAAATCCATAAGACTTCTCGGGATGCTTTAATGAAGCAAGTTTAAAGTTAATTCCATCATTAGATATTTGCTCAAATCCTCCTTGACCAAATAGCATTATTGCTGGCCCTGATTTTTCATTGGCCGCCAACCAAATAACAAATTTATCCGATGCCGCTATGGTTGCTTGATTTATACATCCGTAATCGATGTTATAAGCGCTGCTTCTTTGATAAGGAAACAATTGCGCTCCAACATCTGTCCACAGTTCGGTAACAATATTTCCAATTACTAATAATTGATTCCCCCCTCCCGGAACTCTTATGCAAGCTTGTGGCAAGTCTCCCTTGGTTTGGAATGTGCCTACACTATGAGAATCAAATGGCCACGTCAGCCCGTCTCCTATTGCTGACAATCTCCACGTTTGGTCGAGCAGGTTAGGAGCAATGAATCTTCCGTTCTGAAAATCTATATATCCTGGCAAAAATGATGTTCCTAAATTGGCTTTGGTAAAAGTACTTGCCGCATAATCAAAAATCCAAATATCTTTTTTGTCACAAATGGCAATTTGGCTCTTATGATTTTCAGACATAAATACATCACCAACCAAAGTGTCAATCAAGCCAATGCTTATTTTTGTAAAAAAAGAAGTATCAATGATGAAAACTTCATTCCCTATAACAACTACCAAATGATTGTATTTATCGCTAGCAAAAATCCCTCTCCCTTGGTCAATTCGACTTATTTCTAATACCTTTTTAAACCCAGACGATGGAACCAACCATTCGTCAGAAATAATGAAATTGTAAGTTTCTTCTATGGAAATTTTTGGATATCTTCCAAATGATGTAGATCCAACCATCTTCAATGGCAAATCAGCATGATTTTGAGATCTTTTTCCCATGTTTAAGATTACATTGAATTAAATGGAGTCCAGCCTTGACCCAAATTAATCTGGCCATAATTAAGGCCAAATTGCCTGGAAAATCTTGAATTCTTTCTCACCGATAAATCTATTGGGCTTTCGTCCCTGGTTCTTTCTCTTAATGCGATTAAGTTTGTGGCTACATTAGGAGGTAATGGAACCCCATAGGAGTCGCATATGTATTGAGCCAATTCGTAAGTGAGATAATTTGTATAATATGTATCAAATAAAGTGCTGAGATCTGTGTTTACGGCAACATCATCCAAACTAAACTTGCCCCAAATTTTAAAAACGTAAACGCCAGTTGGTAAGAAATATACGAACAAATTAGACCCACCTAGCGTTCTTTCTGTATGCCATCGTAATGGCAATGCCTTAACATTATCTGCCCGAGCTGAGCCAAAATAGGCGTTTCTTGCTGTCTTGCTAGTTTGATATCTGATGGGACCAATATTAAACGTAAAGGTCTCCGGCTCTATTAGATGGGGGATGAAATACTGTTCCTGACCAATAACCGCATTTACAGTATATTGGGAAAAATAAGGGATTAATCTTTTATCTGAAGCCTTGTTGCCTAAAACAACATTAAGCAATCTTAAGCCACTGCTTTCTTGTTCGCCACTTACGGTCTGGAATGACTTAGATACTATTGCCGATAAATAGTAAGCGTCTGCAATTAATTCTCTGGCAAGATATGTCATATTAGCGCCCTTAAATTCTCCCGCGTGTTATGCGCGGGAGATTTAAAACAAGAATTACAACGAATCGTCAAACCCAACCATATAAAGGCTTAAATTACCACTAGCGTCTACTTTATATGATATTTTCTGAACTCCACCTGCTAAGCCAGACATTACCATAATGCTATAAGAGTTTTTCTTACCAGCTACAGAATTAGTCATGACCAAGCCAACTGAATCACCAGGACTCTTAACGTAAAACTTATCTTCTGCAGCATTAGCAATATGGTCTGCCTGAAGATAAAGTTTGCTCGCAATGGGTAATGCAGGACCAATAGCGACGTCTGCAAAAGTAGCAGAAGTCCCACCACTTAAAATAGTGTGGGCTATATCCATCAAATAAGATCTTAGTTTTCCGCTTCCGCTTTGATGCATGCTATAAAAATGCGTGGAAACATCGCTACATCCCCAGCCTATCCTTCTAATCAAATCATAACCAAACGGAAGGGTTGGTGCAGTTGTAGAGAGGGACATAATTACCCCGGTCGGTTTATATCCCGAAGAATCACCGATTACAAATACAGCATATGTAGTACTAGCGGCAAAAGTTCCGGTATCTATACCATTTAATCCAACTACCGCTGCATTAAGAGTTTTTGCGGAAGAAATCACTAAATCAGCAGCATTAGTAGAATCCCTACACGATCCTGTCGCAATAGTTAAAGTGGTATTAGAAGCCCAAGAAATTCCCAGCCCATCAACATAAAGATCTGGAGAATTATAAACGCGAATTAACGTAGTCATGTTTTTTATATCCTCAATTATAATGGAAATAACATTGCCATAGCATATTCATCAACCAAAGTTGCGCCATAAATAGCGTCATGAATATTTCCCATGGTGTTTTGTCCAAATACTGAACCATAAGTCAAACGCATTGAGCAACCAGTTGCTGGATCAATTTCGTTTGAAGTTGGATAAGGTACTTGCTGTGGAAGCTGTGGCATAGCCAAATATAAAGGCTTACCAGCAGTAATCAAGCCACGACGATGACTTGGCTGCAGAATGATTTTCATACCAGCAACAATGTTAGTATTAATATTCTGGTTCTTTCCAGGAACAGAAGATAGTCCAGGGAAAATGTTAATGGTTACATTGCCACCGCTGGAAGCTGCACTGGCAGTAATACGAATTTGACATGGAGCAGAAGAATAACTATGTCCGATCCAAGTTAAATATCTAACATTTGTCCTATTGGACACTCCGTCAACAAATGCCCCTAAATCATTTTCAAAAATCGCATTAGCGTCGGTAGTATCAGTAGTGGTGCATACGATCTGCGTAATGTTTGCTCCAGTAGGATCGTTCGTGCTTACTACAGTTAAAGTGCGATCTGCAGCTGCTGCGGCGTTACCAATGTTTCCGGAAATATGAACTGGCAAACGATTAGTTTGATACCATTTGCAATTCGAGAATTTACCTAGTTCCCAGCTCATGGCAATATCTTCGTTTCGATCAATTACAAATTGAGATAAACCGCTTCCAATAATAGTAGGAACTGCGATATCTGGTAAATAGGCTTCAGCCTCAACGTTTGCAACTGCTCCATAGGTTCTAAAGTAAGCTAAAGCAGTAGCTAATTGCTGATATGAGTTAATGGAAGAAGTTCCGTCACCATAAAAACGATAGGTATGGTTAAGGATTTTAGAAGATACATGTTCCTCAATTTTTGCGCCAATTTCAGCAATAGCTGAACGACCAAATTTTTCCATGTAATCTTCGACATTAAATATGAAGTTTTGAGCAGTAAATGCATAAGAAGTACTTACTTCTTGGTCTACGGTCAAAGAGTTAATGCGTTGTTCTGCGGCTTCAAAGCTAGCAACCAATGAATTAACAGTAGTGAAACGTGGTGGAGCGTCAAAAGTTACCGTTGCGCCTAAGTTAGCTGGTAAATTCTGAAAGTTTTGATACATTTTATTTGCAGTTGCTACAAAGCAATGCATGTTTTGCAAAAGCGCAAGATTGCTTTTATTGTAAGTCTGTACTTGCGTCAAAATATTTGATGGTACGGGCATGTTAATAAACCTCTAGTCTAAAGTTTTAAAAAAACTATAGATAATGGTTTATTATCCGTATCTTTGGCTTAAGCTCTTAAGTAAGAGGCCTTGCGTAGATCACTGATAGTCTTAGAACCATTATCTATTCCTGTAGATGATGGCTTAACTTGACTATATGGCTCAGGAACTTTCGTTTTACTAGACGTAGCTTTTTGATTGGTTTTAATCGATTCTGATAACTTGATTAACGCTTTTTTAGCTAAATTAGGAGTATTTAACAGAGAAGTGATAGAGCCCGCTTTTTCCGGATTCTTTCCCATCTCATACAAAACATCTCCTGGGTTATCTACCGAGTTCAGCAATTCCAGCATTTTGTTTGGGACAATGTTTTTACCATCATCAAACCAAATGCTAGTATTTTCAAAATCCAAATCAGCCGTAACCTCTTCAAAATCTTCGTACTTAGCCTTATCAGTATTAACTTTGGTTAATAAATCTTGACCAATCTTATCGCTGTACATTTTTACAGCTTCTCGTCTAGCTAACGCTTCCTTTTGTTCTTCTCTTTCTTTGATGAGTCTATTAATCTCTGATCGAGTTAATGGCTTTGCATCATCAACAGAGGGTTGTTCGGATTCTTGGTCAAATTGTCTTTGTAATTCTAATAATGCAGCCTTTTTGCCTAATTCATAAGCTTGCTCTTTACTCTTTCCGACAATCTCATTTACTTTTGATTGCGGAACCAGCTTTTCCTTAGGGGCTTCTTTATCTGGTTGAGAAACTTGCTCAACTTGCGCTTCATTATTTAATACAGGTTCAGCTTGACTCGAATTTACATCCTGAACATTAGAAACTTGCTCATCTGTCATAGTTAGCCTTAGACTATTAACCCCGTCACGGTAATGCCTTATTTATCGAATAAGTAACGACTATTTCTTCCGCATAGATGCGTATACTGACCTTGTATATCGAACAAGTAACGGATATTTTTCCGCATATCTGCGTTAATAAAACATTAATACATCATTTTAGATAGTATGTCAATAGTTATCCACAGACTTATCCACAGACTTATCCACAGATTTTTACGACTTATCCACAGAAATTTAAAAGTTATCCACAGGATTCGCGCAATGTGTAAAACTAAGGGAAAGAATTGCGATGATTTTTCCCTAATCTCGGAAAAATATTTTAAAAAAATCCGAGAGACTTTCGTTTGCATAATAATTTCTTAATATTGGGCTGCTACAATAAGAACTCTTTAAATAAAAGCGAGGGCTTGAGAATGAATAAAATTAATCTAAAGTTGGCATTGCTGGCTGCTGCAATACTTTTTTCAAACGCTATTTATGCGATATCGGAGAAAGCTAAAATAGTAAATTTGAGCTCGATGCCGCTAAAGTTTTACTATCAAATATGCAATTTTGGCGTTTACCCTCATTGCGGCACACAAATATATATGACCGGAAGAGTTGAGCCCATGACTACCGGATTAATTGATGTTCCTTTTTATGGAGATAGAAACGTATATATTCGAATCACGAGCGTATATTCATACATGGGATGGCAAAAAGACTTGATACATTCTGGGCCAATAGACACTAACTGCGTTACCGAGGAAGGCATTACAGCAGCTATAGATGCATTGCCGGACAAAACCGTGGTATGCCATTCTGTAAATACAGAAGCGTTTTAAGAAATGATAAAAAAGCCCAGGTTTTCTGGGCTTCGGTTTATATATGCTCTCTTCTTTCTTGTTCTCTAGTTTCTCTGCGTTCATGTATATCATGCATATCTTTATTATGCCTATGGCTCATGTCAGCAGCTTTAATTGCCATGTCAACGGCAGCCCTTACCCTTTCGGTCTGATGTTTGTCTAGGTCTACTAAATTCTTAGCATGCGCGGTCTGCGCATTAATCAGCTGCTGCTCTTTCTGCTGCTCTTTCTTTTGTTCGATAAAAGCCTTGACTTCGCTATACATTTCTTCAGCGTACGGGATATCAAGAAGCTTTAAGATAACAGGAAGCATCTGAGAAGAATTGGCAAACTCGTTAAAGGATGGCATTGCGCCAGCTAGAGCAACTATCTGATTGAGAGTTTTGCTCTTTTGAATAGCATAATTAGGCCCTGCGTCAACCTTAACTAGCAACTCATTGTCTTCATAATCAAGACTTATTCCGTCATCACCATTGATCTTGATATAATCTCTCTTCCCATCAGCCATCATTACCGGCAAAGTGCGCTGAGTTTTGATGTATTTTGGTAAAAGATTGACTACTACCTGAGCTACTCTGTTCAAACCTTGAATATAGCTATTAACGTAAGGCATCGCTGCGGCGTTAGATTGCGTGGCTCCTTCTACAATAGCAACTCCGCTTAATTGGTTATTATTTATGCCCAGGCTGGCGTCATAAGATCCTAAGATATTTTGCAACATCTGAAAGCCCATCTGTATAGTTCCGGTTATTTCAGGAGGTATGGGGGCGCGCACTACCTCTCTTGGTGGCGGTAACGGTATGGTCCCGGGCTCCACTCCCTCTTTTTCCAAATACGCCTTATAAACTATTACTCTGGGAACTTGGTAATTAGTTAATGCGTCAGCATATTGTTCTGAAATCGATTCCTCGGCAACAATAAGCTTATGCTGCATAGTGTTCTCAAGCTCATTGCCAAGAGTCTGCATTGCAACATTTACTAACTTCTGCGTGCCAATAGCATTGTATATTGCCGGCCTAGTTACCTGCTGAACTGATCCGCTATTATCATCCTTAATTAAAACTGAATTACCGTCTACAAATATAAGAGGGAAATCGCTAAAATTAGTTTCGACATATTCAAGAACTTTGTTCTCAATAAAACGATATCTAACTATCGTTGTTTTCTCGGTCATTCTTTCGTTAACAATAGCCGGAAGTTGATCTATAACACCAAAAGATCTCCATTTCTCCTCTAATTCCTTATATTGATCTTTGGTTATATTCTTCTTAAGGCCCATCCTTTTTGTCAGCTCGCTTTCAGCTATTTGTACTATCTTTACGTCTTTCTTTTTCTTCTCGTAGAAGTCACATATTAAGAAATGCTTAGTTTCATCATTCTTATAAGACCAGTTAAACTGCCCTATTGATCGGCTAAACTTAACTAAACTTACATCAATCCCCATTTCCTCTGCTTCTTCTTCTGTTTTTGGGAAAATCTCAAAACAATACCTTCCGTCTCCTTTATGAGGCAAGACGGCATCAGGATCAAAGCCGCACAAACATGGGTCTATAGCATTACCCCATCGTATATTTTGATCAAAGCTCATTTCATTAACGTAATCAGTCCATACTTTAAATACGTGGAATCCTCCGCCCAATGTATTAAGATAAGCCGTAGTAGCCAAACCATCTTTTCTGGCCTGATCTTCTAGGTGCCTAAAATACCCTTCTACAATTTTGGTTTGGATGATGCTTAACTGATCAGTGCTGTTTTCATCTGCCGGAGATACGCTTATTGACGGCTCTTGCTTTGAAAACTCTCCTCTCTGCCTAGATAAGAATGCCTCTAATAAATTGCACTCTATTTGCGGTTGCCCTATCTCCTCTAAAGCCGATAGATCATTTGTAGTCAGTGCCGAAAAGAAAGCAAAGCGCTTTATTCTGTTAAATCTTTCGTAATTAGGTTGAAAATAATTCCACGAACGCTCTACGCTCTTTTTTAACCTTTTTAACTGATCTTGGTGCTTCTGCGCTAACTCGACCATAAATGCTTCCTCCGCATATCAAATTGTTTTAGTTGAGTAGATACTATCTTATTAACAATATCCTTTGTTTTATTATCCCTTAATTCTTTTCTAATAATTAATTCGTCTATTAAAGCAATCTTAATTGCATCATAACACGTATCTCCAATGTCGTCATGTGCCTGAGCCCCATTTGCTGTGATTTTTATCATGTGTTCAACACACATTTGCGTATGAGCAGACCTGCTTGGTAAAGATACCAGTCTTTTTGCTATAAAGTCTTGTAGTCTTATGAATCTGGCGTTCTTGGAACCGCTGGCTATATTTCTATCTATATCCATTACCGCTAATCCTTGAATCTCTTTAAGGGTTGAGAGCAGCGTTACCCCAGTGCTTTTCTTCTCTATGGCCACTACCGATGGCTTTGTTTTGTATCTCATACAACTGGCATAAAAGTTCATGAACTCATCTATTAGCATTCTAGGCTCAACTCTAAGCTCAACGCAGTCTATCCAATGTAATCCGTATAGATCAGTTTCAATATAATTGTTTTTGATCTTATATATTCCCCAAAAGCTAAAAACTGTAGCGTCATTTATACTTTTATCCGTTTCTGCAGTATCAGCGGTAATAAACGTCTTGATTATTTCCGGCTCTTGATCCATTAAAACGAAGTCTTGTTTGCGGAAAAGACCGCTCCCAGGAGGCACTGGATCTTGTTGGTATTTCGCGGCAAACGTATATGGAGACATTTCCTTGATCTTCAAAAGCTCTTCGGTGGTAATCTTTTCGGGGAAAAAGGTTGTATGCGTGACGTCATCTAGTGAAGGTATAACCACGCTCTTCCAGTCTCCTCCTTTTATTAGATTTCCTGATAGATCATCCTCGTGTAGCCTGTGTCCGATGTATATCCTAGATGGTTTAGAAGAGTTATAGCGATCGTATATTGATGAGAAATACCAGTTGTTGATCCTTGGGCGAATTACATCGCTAAGCGCGTCATCAGGCTCTAGGATGTCATCAATGATGATAGAGCCGCCATAACGATCAACTCCCATGATTCCAGAGCCTTTTCCTGTTATCGTTCCTCCGGCTCCTATGGCCTCGACAGAGCCTCCGCGACTGGTTCGAAACTTGTTCTTAGCCTGGCTATCTTCCGAAAGCTCTACCCCAAATAGATATTTGTACATAGGAACGCGCATTATATCGCGTATGATAGTGGTAGCATCGGTTGCTAGATTAAATGTCGCTGAAATATAAAGGAAGTTGGCGTCTGGATATTTTGCAAGCATCCTGGCTATCCAGTTACAGACTATTTCAGTCTTGCCGCTTCTTCCCGGGGTATTGACATTAAGATTGCTGGTTACTTGATTTTCAATTTCGTCTAGAGCATTCCAAATGATCAATTGATGCGATATGCGCGATATGGGCTGAGCAATGACAAATTCCCTGCCCGTGCGTTTTTTGTAGAAGAATTTCGTAAATAGAATGTTAGAAGAAAGAAGCCGTTCTTTGGTGGTATTTGTTTCTTGTTTGAATTCGTCTGTTAGTATCATTCTTGTTGGTCATGAGTTATTGACTCTGCAAGCTCTTTTACTTCTTTGTTTGCTTCCTGAATCTGAATAAAAATAGCGTTTACATCCACAGGTTCTCTTTGCTCAACATACCCTCGCTTCTTTCCTTGTGTTCGCAGATAAAAAAGCAGAGGCGTCTCCTTTCCCGCTTCGATATGCTCCCACAACTTCATTTCTGCAGTATCGATGTTCAGTTCATTAATGGATTCGCATGCCGCCCTAAAATCTGGATCACGCGCAGTGTGATAGTAATAATGAGATCTTTCTATGCCTAGTTGCTGGCAGGATGTAGCTACCATTCCTCTGTTAGCTCTTAGAGCATCTAAGATGTTTTTCTTCAGGGTCTCAATTTTCAAAGACGTGGCGGGCGAATGCTTTTTATTCTTCTTTTTCATCTCGTCTTCTTTCGCCCGACGATTACGGTATCTTTTGGATAGTTTGGGGCTAAGCGGAGGTGGTCTTGTCACTTATTTTTCCTCTTGCCTTTCCTTTTGGCCATCCCTTACGTATCGCCTTAGTCTCCGTCTTTTCTGCAGGCTCGTTCGAACTAGTTTCTTCAATTGCCTTTTTTGCGATGGAGGACGAAAGTTGGCATGAACACATGGACCATAGCCCCATTCTTTTTTCGTAAATCATGCCTTCGCCTTTGCATTTTTCGCATGTAGTCATATAAAACCTATTTTAGATAACTTAATTTTCTTAGATCGCTAATTGATGAATGACATTCGCCAAAATCCATCCCGTTTCTCTTTTTAAAATCGGATTTAAAATCCGCGTCCTTTCTTTCGTACTCTTCTTTTTCTAGATTTTTTCTATATTTAGTTAGAAGATAATGCTTGTAATCTTTTTTCATCATTGGATATACAACAATCATCTCGGCGGCCACCGCGATTATAACTAAGATTATAATTAATATAGTTATCATTTTCTTGTATTCCACTTTTCAAACAATCTTTTTTTCATGCCCTTTATTGGGCCGTCCCAGCAACTGAACCGCCTTTTTTTAATGGCATTTTATCGTTCCTAAATAATTAATTGTTGTTTCTCGTTAAAAAATAGTTTTTATTAATATA
>Ga0315277_10006916_pt1 | contig 14752 bp, 20 predicted proteins | sample YL17G05_15_MG_FD_203695 | JGI IMG/M metagenome (GOLD analysis project Ga0315277, IMG submission 203695) | Sediment microbial communities from Yellowstone Lake, YNP, Wyoming, USA - YL17G05_15 | ecosystem: Environmental > Aquatic > Freshwater > Lake > Sediment | place: USA: Wyoming | collected... | reverse complement strand
GGCGCACGACCCAGCCGAAATCCAGAGGGACGAAGAAAATCTCTTCCACTCCTGAGAGGCCTTGCCTGGCAATCCTGTATCCGGAGCTGGTCAGGGTGGAAAAATAGATCGGCCAGGCTGGGTGTCTGGCCCGGAGTTCAGAAACAAGGCCTCGAAGGCTGAGGACTTCCCCGACTGAGACGGCATGGATCCAGAGAGATGGGATTCGGGCCCGGGCCGCCGGGAGCTTCAACCCGAGGCGGTTCCGGAGAAAAAGGCTCTGCTTTTTCAGAAGCCGCATCCGGATGAAGTACCCGGGGGCATAAAGAAGGAGGGCGAGGAATAGAAATGCTGAATACAGCCAATACACGCCTGATGACTATACTAGAATCGTCCGGAGCGCGCAAGGGGACTTGCCGGCGGAAATGAATTCTGCTATCCTTATGGACTTCACCGGTCACGAAAACCCTGATGGAGAAAGAGAAAGGATAAAAGCATGGCCGAAGAAAAACAGGAGCAGGCCCAGGAAAAGCCTAAGAGGGGCAAGAAAATCAACAAGATGTCTGTCGCTGAGATCGAAAAAGCCTTGGAAGGGATAAAAAGTTCCCAGGGCGGCCAGGCTTCTCGGTATGCCCGCGAGCTCGCCCGACGAAGGGATACGCTCCGCTCCGGCAAGAAGTAGGGGCCGGGAGGCCCCGTCCCTCGGCGTTTACCTGCTGAAAATACGCGATTTACATTGAGGTACTATTCTGATAATATGTGACCGAATAGAGGAGTATAGAGAGTGCTAAGTAAAGAATTGAAGAGCAAGATTATGGGAGAAAACCGGCTTCAAGCCAATGATACCGGGTCTCCCGAAGTCCAGACCGCCCTGCTGAGTGAGCGGATTAACTTCCTTTCCGGGCACCTGGCCACCCATAAGAAGGATTTCACTTCCCGGGTCGGCCTGATGCGGCTCGTCGGAAAAAGGAAGAGACTTTTGTCCTACCTGAAGCGTGAAGATACCGCCCGCTATGAACAGCTGATTAAGAAGCTGAGCCTGCGCAAGTAGGCTCCAGCCTGGATAACACCAATGTCTGAAAAAATCATCCTGGATATCGGAAACCGTCCCCTCTCGATCGAAATCGGCAAGATCGGCCGTCAGGCCGATGGCTCCGCTCTGGTCCGCCTGGGCGAGACGATCATGTTCTGCACCGCAACCTCGAAGAAAGAGGTCAAGGAGCCGAAGCCTTTTCTGCCCTTAATCGTCGATTACCGAGAAAACACCTATGCCGCCGGGAAAATTCCCGGAGGATTTTTCAAACGGGAAGGCCGCCCGTCCGAGCGGGAGATCCTGGTCAGCCGTCTGATCGATCGGCCGATCCGTCCCCTCTTCCCTAATGGGTACTTCTTCGACACCCAGATCGTAGCCCTCCTTCTTTCGGCAGATCTGGAAAACGAACCCGATACCCTGGGGATCATCGGGGCCTCCGCCGCCCTCTATTTTTCCGACATTCCGTTTTCTACTCCCCTCGGGGCGGTGAAGGTCGGACTTGTCGATGGCCGCTTGGTGATCAACCCGACGGCCGCCCAGCTTGAAAAGAGCCCATTGAACATGGCTGTCGTCGGAACCGACCAAGGCATCATCGTGATCGAGGCGGGGGCCACCGAGATAGAGGAAGAGAAGATGGTCGAAGCGGTCACGCTGGCTCAAGAGCCGATCCGCCGGATCATCGAGGCGCAGAAAGACCTCTACCGGAAGCTCGACATCAAGAAAAGGGAGTTTATCGTCAAGACGGTGGACCCGGCTAAAGCCGGCGAGATCGAGCAGCGGATTTCCGCCGACCTTCTCCGCGCGATCCAGGTCTCCATAAAGAAAGACAGCGAGGCCGAATCCGGGCGCCTCCTCAAGTCGCTCCTCGAGGAAATCCCGCCTGAAAACGAAGAAGAGATCCGCTCAACCAAACAGATATTCTACGAGCTGGAAAAAAAGCTGGTCCGCGACCTCGTCCTGAATCAGGGCCGGAGATCCGATGGCCGCAGCTTCGATGAAATAAGACCCATCTCCATCGAAGTGGGACTCCTCCCCCGCACCCACGGATCTGCCCTTTTCACTCGAGGCGAAACGCAGTGTCTCGCCACCGTCACGCTGGGCACCTTCGAGGACGTCCAGAGGCTCGACGGCCTGGGCGAAGAGGCAGAAAAACGCTTCATGCTCCATTACAATTTCCCGCCGTTTTCAGTAGGAGAGGTCTCGTTCCTGCGCGGGCCGGGGAGACGGGAGATCGGGCACGGCGCCCTCGCCGAGAAATCCATCCTTCCCTCAATCCCCGGAGCCGAGGTCTTTCCCTACACGATCCGTATCGTCTCCGATATCCTGGAATCGAACGGCTCTTCTTCGATGGCTACGGTGTGCGGCGGTGTCCTGGCCCTCATGGACGCCGGAGTGCCGCTCTCGATGACGGTCGCGGGGATCGCCATGGGCCTCGTCACGGACGGCTCCCGGCACAAGCTGTTGACGGATATCGCCGGCCTGGAGGATCACCTGGGGGATATGGACCTGAAAGTGAGCGGGACGGAAAAGGGGATCACGGCGATCCAGATGGACCTCAAGATCCCGTCCATCGGCCTTGAAGTCTTCCAAGAGGGCTTGGCGAAGGCCCGAGTTGCCCGGCTCCAGGTGCTGGCCAGGATGAAGGAAGCCCTGGCCGCGCCCCGGGCGGAGATTTCCCCCTACGCGCCCCGGATCATCACGCTTTTCATCAACCCGGAAAAGGTGGCGGATGTCATCGGCCCGGCCGGGAAAATCATCAAAAAGATCATCTCCACGACTAAAGCCAAGATCGACATCGAGGAAGGCGGCAAGATCACGATCGCTTCTACGGATATGCAGGCCGCGGAAAGAGCGAAGGAGATGATCCGCGAGATCACTCTGGAGGCCGAAATAGGCAAAGTCTATAACGGGAAAGTCGTGCGCATCGAGGAATACGGGGCCTTTCTCGAGATCCTGCCGAATATCATCGGTCTCCTGCATGTCTCTGAGATCGCCCACTACCGTGTGAAAAGCGTCCGGGATGTACTCAAGATGGGGCAGATGCTCGAGGTCAAAGTCATCACCATCGATGAAGACAACAAAGTCCGGGTCAGCCGGAAAGCGCTCGAGGCCGCTCCTGGACCGTCAGCGGAGCCGGGCGGGGAAAAGGAAGCTTATCCGCGACAGAAACCGCATCCCCGCGACGACCGCCGACCCGGTGACAAACGCCGATACTGAAGATTTAATACGAGGGAGCGATGGCCAGCTTCCGCCTTAAAAAAAAGGGTTTCACTTTTGTCGAGTTGTTGGTGACCCTGACCATCCTGGCTATCCTGGCCACGGCGATCATGCCGTTGGCTAAGACGGCCGTCAAGCGGGAACGGGAAATCGAACTGAGACGAAACCTGAGGCTTCTCCGTGAGGCCATCGATGCCTACAAGAAGCTGGCGGACGAAAAAAAGACCGAAGTGGAAGAGGATCAGGAAGGCTATCCGCCGGACCTGGAGACGCTGGTCAAGGGCGTTGAGGTCAAAGCCGAGCAATCCGAACCCCAGGGCCGCCTGGACCGGCGGCCGGCCGAAACCAAATCCGAACAAAAGGTGGTCAAATTCCTCCGGCGGATTCCCCTTGACCCGATGACAGGCTCTACCGATTGGGGGTTGCGGTCTTACCAGGACGAACCGGATTCGGATGATTGGGGAGGCGAAAATGTCTATGACGTCTATAGCAAGAGCCTGGGGACGGCCCTGGACGGGACCAAGTATAAAGACTGGTGAGATGAGGATCAGACAAACTGGCCGGCAGCGCCCGGGTTTCACCCTGATTGAGATCATCATCGTCTTCGCTCTGATCGGGATTCTCGTGGGCCTGGCCCTTCCCCGTTACCAGCATGCCCGGCGGAAGGCCCAGGAAGCCGTGCTGAAGGAAGACCTATTCCAGTTTAGAAAGCTGATCGACCAGTATTACAGCGACAAGGGGAAGTACCCAGCCACCCTCCGGACTTTGGTTGAGGAGAACTATCTCCGCACGCTCCCCCTCGATCCGATGACGGGATCGGCCGATACCTGGCAGGAAATCAAAGACCAACCCTCTTTTGAAGAGCTGGTTCCCGGAGTGGAATACGGTATCGTGGATGTCCGTTCCGGATCTCAAGCGAAGGCCCTGGACGGCACGACCTATGATACCTGGTAGCCAACAATGGACGATAGAGCCGGCTATGTTCTGATCATGCTTCTTTTCGTCGTGACCGCGATGGGCATCGGTCTGCTGGTTGCCGTCCCGGTCTGGCAGACCCAGATGCAGCGGGAGAGAGAAGAAGAGCTGATCTTCAGGGGGAAGCAGTACGTCGAGGCGGTGCGGCTCTTCCAGATCAAAAAGCCCGGCACCTTTCCAAAAGATATGGAGGAACTGGTCGAAGAAAAGTGCCTTCGGCGACCCTTTAAGGATCCGATGAACCAGGAAGGAGATTGGAACATCATCCTCCTTCCACAGGGAGTCCAGCAGGGAGGTACCGCTCGGCCCCGCCAATTGGGAGCCGGCGCCAGGGTTCAGCAGGAGCGGGGGGCCGGATCAGAGCCCGGCCAAGCGTTCTCGGTCCAGAGCATCCTGGTCGCGCCCCAGCGCGCCCTGCCCTCCATCCGGAATGCCCAAATTATCGGCGTGGTCAGCTCCTCGACCAAGAAATCTTTCCGGCTCTACAATGATGCCGAGAGCTATGACAAGTGGCTCTTTTTCTACGGCCAGGATTCCAAACAGACCCCGGAGATTATTTATTACGGCCAGCCTTCTAAATGAAGTCCATCCTGATCGTGGCCGGAGAAAGCTCAGCGGACAAGTACGGCGCGGACGTCGTCCGTGAATTCAAAAGGCGTCACGCGGACGCGGCCTTTTTTGGGGTGGGCGGAGAGCGCTTGGCCGAGCAGGGAGTTGAGATCTGCAGTTCCCTGAAGGAACTGAATGTCGTCGGGATTTTCGAGGTTCTATCCCGCCTCCCCCGGATCCGGCGGGTCTTCCAGCGGCTCAAAAAGGAGAGGCAGACCCGAAACCCGGCTGCGGCCCTTCTCATTGACTCCCCGGACTTCAACCTGCGGTTGGCCAGGCGGCTCGCCCGGGCTGGGATTCCCGTGCTTTATTACATCAGCCCCACGGTCTGGGCCTGGAGGAGAGGCCGCCTCAAGACGATCCGGAAAGTGGTCACCCGGATGTGCTTCATATTCCCGTTTGAACAGAAGATATTCGATGAGACCGGAATCCCGGCCGTGTTTGTCGGCCATCCTCTAAACGATAAGGTCAAGGCCAGCCTGAGCCGGGACGCGTTTCTGGCTAAATATTCTCTTCCCCGGCAGGGACATCTTATCACCCTGCTTCCCGGAAGCCGGCGGTCCGAGATCAAGAATCATTTGCCCGTGTTGCTCGCGGCCGCCCGCCTGCTAAGGGCTGATTTGCCGGTCCATTTTTTGCTCGTTCTGGCGGATAGCATCGACCGGGAATATCTCCAGCGGTTCTTGCCGCACGAGGAGCCAGGGATCGATATCCTCAGCGAGGACGGTTATGACGCCATCGCCCAGTCTGACCTGGTCCTGTCTTCCTGCGGGACAGCCACATTGGAGACCGCACTTTTAGGAACCCCCCTCATCGCTTTCTACCGCCTCTCCCCTCTCACCTATTATCCGTTCCGCAGGCTTGTGCGGATCCGGGCCTACAGCATCGTCAACATCCTGGCGGAAAGGGAGTTCGTGCCCGAACTCATCCAGCGCCGCTTCACGGCCGTCCAACTCGTCCGGGAAACACGGGCGTTGCTCTTCTCCGAAGAAAGAAAGGCGGAGATGAAAGAGGAATTCCGGCGCCTCGCCGGCCGGCTTGGTCAAGGGAAAGCCGCCGAGGGTGTCGCCCGGGAACTTGAAAAGATCGTGTTTCCCCTCCACCTCTGAAGATCCCTGCCCTCTTGCAATTCCTCAGCTGATTTGTATAATTCCTCGAGACAGTAGGTCGCCTAAATAAAGGAGGAGAAAAATGAAGAGGATATTTGGCTTTTTCAGTCTGATGATCCTAGCCGCTTCCGTCTCTTTCACCCAGGAAAACGAAATCCTGAAACTCAAGGAAAAGATCATCGAGATCCAAAACAAGGGCGATTTGGGGTTCCGGAATTTCACCTTTTGTTCGACCATATTCGGGTTTGGCTCGTATGTCCCCCTCCCCAGCCCGGCGCTCGATAAGAGCGGCGCACTTCTCGTTTACTATGAGCCGGTCAATGTATTTACCTCCAAGAAGGAAGGGCTTTACGAGATCTGGTACACCCAGGACATGATGCTTCTTGATCAAAAGGGCGAGGTGTTACAGGAGTGGCCGAACGCCCTTGATTTTCATTATACGACCAGGACCCCCGTTATGGACCTTTTCGCCCAGAACAGCCTCGACCTTGGAGGTCAGGTCCCGGCCGGCAAATATAAATTCAAAGCCGTCCTCAAAGACAAGCTCAGCGGCCGGACATCCGTCAAAATTATGGATTTCGAAGTCCGCTGATCTTGGGGAGGACGAACTCGATCCGGTCGTACAAGCGGAGGCCGTGCTTTTCGGCGAAGCCGGCCTGAACCTCGAGGACGAACGTCGCCGCCGCGGTTGGGACATAGGTGGGACAGGGCTCCTGGGAGCATGGCGGGACTCGCTTTTCCAGGTGCACGATCCGCTTTTGGCCGTCAAGCCAAAGGATATCGATCGCGAAACGCATGTTTTTCATCCAGAAAGAATGGATTTCCGCCTCCTCAAAGAGGAACAACATAGCCTGATCCTCGTTTATCTTCTCCCGGAACATCAAACCCTGGGCCCTCTCCTCATCGCTTCCGGCGAGCTCCGCGGTGCAGGAGAAACCGTCGGGGAAATAGACCTTGATGAACTTGTCCTTGCCTGACTGTCCGAAGCAAAAAAGAGTGAGGCATAACGGGATCAGGATAGCTCTTTTTTTCATTCGGGTTCTCCTCGCCACAGTTTCCTCCGCCATGCTATCTCTCTCGACTGCACTTGTCAATGCGTGGAAATGAGGGGTACAAATCGGACCGGCAGGAGCTTTTTCCTCCGGAAATCCCGGCCCCCCCGGGTGATGAGATAGAGCTCCTGAAAACCCGCTCCCACAGGGATGATCATCCGTCCATTCGGCGCAAGCTGCTCCTGCAGTTTCTTCGGTACCGCCGGAGCCCCTGCCGTGACCATGATGGCATCGAATGGCGCGTTCTCTTCCCATCCCCAGTTCCCATCCCCCACTTTGAAGCGGATGTTCGAATAGCCGAGTTCCTGAAGGAGCGCCGTGGCTTTTTCGGAGAGCGCGCCGATGAGCTCAACCGTGAATACCTGACGGACGATCCCGGCAAGGATGGCCGTTTGATAACCGCTCCCGGTCCCTACCTCCAGGACTTTTTCTTCTCCCGACAGCTCAAGCGCTTCCGTCATATAAGCGACGATATATGGCTGGGAGATAGTCTGTCCCTCACCGATCGGAAGAGGCTCGTCCCCATAGGCAAAAGGTCTGAGCTCTTCAGGCAGGAAGAGATGCCGAGGGACCTTTCCCATGGCGGCAAGCACTTTCTCATCGCTCACGCCCCGGGCCCTGATTTGCGTCGCCACCATATTCCCCCTTTGGGTGACGAAATCGTCCTGCGGAGCGGTCATGGCATTCCCCCCTTTTCCGCTGCCCGCTGCGGATCAGCCCAGTCCACCTTCGGCACAAGGTCCAAACAGCCCTTTTTGCAGGCTTAATTCGCCCGCCCGCTCCAGGATCTCAATAAGCCCTGGCGAAATAGGCCAGCTCGCGTCCCTTTTTGCGACAGCAGACGCAATCGCCCGGGTCCTCCGCGGCTTCGTCCTTCAAGGGGATAACCCGGATGCTGGCCATGGTCTCTTCCTTGATCTTGTCCTCGCAGGCCTCGCCGCCGCACCACCAGGTCCGGATGAACCCGCGCTTGGATTCAATTACCTCTTTAAATTCCTGATAGTCGGAGACGCTCCGCGTGTTCTCCCGCCGGAATCGGAGCGCCTGGTCATATAGCGAAGACTGGATCTCCTGCAGAATTTTTTTGACCTGAGGCGCCAACGAAGCCAGCCCGACAAAATCCTTTTTCTTAATATCTCGCCGGACCAGCACAGCCCGGTTCTCTTGGATGTCTTTCGGTCCGACTTCCACCCGGAGGGGAACTCCCCTCATCTCCCAATCTGAGAATTTCCAGCCGGGCGTGAATTCTTCTCGGGCATCCAGTCTGACGCGGAGACCGGCTTCCCTTAGTTCCTTTTCTATGGACACGGCGATGGGAAGGACGTTCTCTTTCCAGTTGCCCAAAGAGATGGGGACGACGACAACTTGGATGGGGGCCACCTGGGGCGGCATCCTCAGCCCGGAATCATCCCCGTGAGTCATGACCAGAGCCCCGATCAGGCGTGTGGAAACCCCCCATGAAGTCTGCCAGGCATATTGTTGCCTTTGCTCCCTGTCCTCGAACAGGATCTCAAAGACCTTGGAGAAATGCTGGCCGAGATTGTGGGACGTGCCCATTTGCAGGGCTTTCCCGTCCGACATCAGGGCCTCGATCGCATAAGTTTCCATGGCGCCGGCAAACCTCTCCCGGGCCGACTTCCGGCCTTCGATGACGGGAATAGCCAGCTCCGATTCCACAAACTCCTTATACATATAAAGGATCTTGAGGGTCTCATCCTGGGCTTCTTCGCATGTCTCGTGGGCGGTGTGGCCCTCCTGCCAAAGGAACTCGGTGGTCCGGAGAAATGGCCGGGTCACTTTCTCCCAGCGGACGATGTTGGCCCATTGGTTGATCAGGACCGGCAGATCCCGGTAGGACTGGATCCACTTGGCATACATAGAGCCGATGATCGCCTCCGACGTCGGACGCACGGCCAGGCGCTCCTCCAGCTCCTCCTGACCCCCGTGAGTAACCCAGGCGACCTCAGGAGCAAACCCTTCCAGGTGTTCCATCTCCTTCTTGAGAAAGCTCTCCGGGATAAAAAGCGGGAAATAGGCGTTGACGTGTCCCGTCTCCTTGATGCGCCGGTCCATGAGCCGCTGGATGTTCTCCCAGATCGCATAGCCATAAGGACGGATGACCATTATGCCCTTCATCGGGGCATAGTCGGCCATCTCGGCCCGGCGAATGATCTCCAGGTACCAGCGGGAGAAATCCTCGCTCTTGGCCGTGATCTGCTTGACAAAACGCTCTTCCTTGGACACGGGTTACTCCGGGGCTCTCAATGATCGGCTCATTCTATCCGCCCCCCCTGTCTTTGTCAAGGAACTCGGGCCTGATCTCACACCGGATTATGATGGCTGGGGTGAGGGACGGGATTAGGGAACGGCGAAAGCAAATTCACCCCTTATTTCATCCAAAGGGGTGATTGACCCTTGGGTCAGGGCATGGCATCTTAGGCACCGAAAAAGGAAAAGGAAGCGGATATGCTAGCGAAATCCTCGTTATCGCCGTCGGAAAAAAACGACAGGAAGGAACAAATCTTTAATCTGCCACTCCCAACCGTCGTCGAGGGCCACAATGCGGCGGGCCGTCTCTTCCAGGAAGAAACCGTGCTTTTTTACATCAGCCACCACGGAGCTTCGTTCAATTTGGCCAATTCGATCACGCTGGGCTCCAAGCTCAAACTGATCATCGACCTTCCCCCATCGCTGTCCGACGACCAGAACCTCAAGCTCGTGGTCAACGGCCGGGTGGCTCTCGTCGAGTCCCATCATTCGCAGACTTCGAGAAACCGGGTCTCTTTGAGGTTTGAAAATAAGTACTTTATCAAGGCGGACGGATAGGGAATTGATCATTCCTCTAATAGACAGCAAGATCCGAAAAGGACCGCATGGAGGAAGAAAGCCTAATCCTTATGGATGACGAAAATGGCGAAAAAATCACCCTTCGATTCATCCCCAAGAGGGATTGTCGGGGCGGAGTGTACGGTCGATAATGAGATCCCGAACATGAGCGAAAAGGAAGAAGCCTTCAAACCCTCCATCCATGGCGCGTCCAAAGAGGGGAAGAGAGAGCGGGCCTTTGAGCTCTCTCTCCCCGCTTTGGTGACCGGGATGGATGCCCTCGAAAATAGATTCCGTGAAAAGACGCAGATCACTTCCATCAGCTCCGAAGAGGCGATTGTCCGGCTGCGGTCCCAGGTCCTGACGGGAGCGAAGCTGGACATCTCGCTGGATATCCCCAAAACCCTCATCCTGGAGAACGGCCTCAAGCTCCATTTGACGGGAACCGTCCTGGTGACCCAGCCGAACTCCCCGCCCAACGGGAAAAAGCAGCTGGTTTCGTTGCGTCTGGACAAGAAATTCAAACTGCTTCCCATCCCCCCGAGCATCAACTGACCCCAGGTTAGATAAAAGGCCGGGTGCCTTCTCGGAAGGTCGCCGATTACCCCTCCCGCCCCATTCGGGCTCGCCCGCCACTTTTAAGGACAGGACACCGGGCTCCGATGTTCACTTGACAAGCCGAAATTGATTTAATAGAATTCGGCCGAGCCAAAAATTGAAAGGAACCTTCTTGCTTCGGGGCTTAGAAAAACAGAGAGTGAGCGAACCATGAACAAAAAGATTGTGATGGCGGAAGAAAAAAAGATCAAGATTCTCATTTTCTGTCCGTCCGAGATCATCCTTTCAGGGATCCTGAAGGCCATGGAAGCCGACGCCGGAATCGAGATCGTCAACGTGGAGAAAAACACGATCGAGAGTTTCATGGAATCGATCAAGAAACTCCGGCCTCAAGTCATCCTCTTTGCCAACACCGAGCCTTTGCCCAATATGAGGGAGATCTGCAAGGCGATCAAGGAGATCTCCAAGCTGCAGAGCAAGTCGCAGCTCCTGATCCTCGGCAGCATTCCTTCGCACGAGGAGATTGTCGGCCTGATCAACGCCGGGGCAAGGGGTTACTTCGACCTCACCGATCCCGCCAGCCAACTCTCCGAAGCGATCCGGGTGATCAACAAAGGAGATATCTGGCTCCCTCGGGATAAGATGAGCAGCATCATGGACCGGATCATCTCTGTGGTTGGACGGGACCTCAAGGAAAAGACTCTCGATCAGCTGACTCCAACGGAATTCCAGGTCCTTCGGCTTATCGGCCAGGGCAAGAGCAACGACGAAATCGCCGAGATCCTGTTCATCAGCAAGAATACGGTCCGCTCCCATATCAAGAGTATCTATGCCAAGCTGGACACTCACAGCCGCCTCCAGCTGGCCTTATACGCCATTAATTCGGCCCTGTTTTAATCCAGCAATCAAGCAGAGGTTGAGATGAAAAAAACCGCCAAACCCAGGAAGGAAGAGGCTATCCCGTCCATCCAGGCCAACCGCCGGCGCGAATGGCGTTTGGACCTGCCCCTCTCCACGATGATCGAAGGTCGACTCCCCCACGGTGAGAAATTCGCCGAGACGACCACCCTCCAAAACATCAGTTCGACCGGAGCCTACTTCTGTCTCGATTCGGGGGTCATCGTCGGGTCCAGGCTCAACCTTATAATCGATCTTCCGGAGAAGCTCACCGGAGGAAAGAAGGTCAAGCTCAACCTGGGCGGGATCACCGTTCGGCTCGAGGAACCGGACAAGAAAGGGAAACGGCAGGGCGTCGCCATCCGGTTCAGCAAGGATTTCAAGTTCATCGAGAGCAGCAAGAAGAAGGCGAAATAGCATCCGCGTGCGCATCCTGACCGTGGCGCTGACCGGGGGGATCGCCACCGGCAAATCCGTCATCGCCGGGGTTTTGGCGGGTCACAATTGCTTTATCCATTCGGCCGATCAGGCGGCTCATGACCTGATGCTGCCGGGGCGTCCGGCCTGGAGCCGGATCGTCGCGCGTTTTGGAAAAGGTATCCTCGACCCCGATCAAAAAGTCAACCGCAAGAAGTTAGGGGGGATTGTTTTTTCGTCCGAAGCAGACAGGCGGTTTCTGAACCGGCTTCTCCATCCTCTCGTCCTGGAGAAGAAAAAGCAGGCTGTCCGGAAACTGGAGCGGCTGGGCAGTCCCAAGATTTTCGTATCCGAGGCGGCGCTCACCATCGAGTCGGGCTTCGCTTCTTTCTTTGACAAGATTGTCCTTGCTTATTGTCCCGAGCAAATGCAGGTCGAACGAATGATGAAGAGGGACCGGATCAGCCGGAACGTAGCCTGGGCAAAAATCAGGAGCCAGATGCGATCGGCCGAGAAGATCAGACACGCCGACTATCTCATCGACACCTCCGGGACCGTTGCTGAGACCAGGGCCCAGGCCGAGCGGCTTTACCATAGCCTGTTGGGGGATTTCAGGGAAAAGCAAGTCCGGTTAGAAAAAAGGCGTCCTCGTGGTGCGTCTCACACTAGCGTCCGGCGGCGAGCGCAGCCGCCAAGAGCGGGATCATGATCTCGTGGTGGCCGACGAAATAGAACCCCCTTCCCTTTTTCCCGACGGCCCGGCGCACAACATTTTGTTCCGGACGGTAGTGGTGAAGGAAATCAAATACGGCAGTGGAAAAATGCTCCAGGCGAATTCCCCGATTCCGCACAAAGCTCAGGGCTTTAAGGAAGACTTCCGGAAGCACCACGGCCGAGCCTATGTTGATGTAGACGCCCCCCCCTTCAAGCTTCTCCAAAACAGAACAAAACAGGAAAAAATCGGCCAGCGATGTCCGGCCCAGAGCCGCGCCGCTGCATCCGGGATGAAAGTGGATCGTGTCGGTTCCGATAGCGACATGGACGCTGGCCGGAATACCCAGTTCGTATGCGGCCGCCAGCAAGCTGAAGTTCTTGAAGGGCAGCCGGGACGCCGCAATCATTCCTCCTACCGCAGCGCCTAATCCCACTCCCTTCCTCGCCCCCTGCCTTATCGCGGCATTCAGCCGCTCCCCTGTCTCCCGGGCCATCCCAAACTTCCCAGCCCTGATCTGGACGGCCACATCCTCCGACGTCCGGCCGCAGTAGGCGATCTCAAAGTCGTGGATGATTCCCGCTCCGTTAAGGGCGATTCCGCCCACCCAGCCGTCTTCCATAAGGCGGATGAGGACCGGGCTCAATCCCACTTTGATGACGTGGGCGCCAAGGCCCATGAGAATAGGCTTTCGCTTCGAACGCGCCGTTCGCAGGAGGCCCAGAAAGGATTTGAATTCTTTAGCCGCCAGGATGTTGGGAAGGCTGTCAATGAAACCAGGCAAGCCGGTTTCCGGCTGAAAGGTCGTGGCAAAGTCTCCGACCCCAACGCGGCTAACCCGGGAGCGGAGGGAGTATGTCCTCAGGCCCGAGGACGGGGGTCGCAACGACCCCGGGCTATCCGGGCGGGCGCGCAGCGACCGAGTTCTTCGCACCACCCGCCTATTTCTTGACCAGCGTATTTTTCAGTTCCTGGCCGGAGCGGAATTTGATCCGCTTTCCCTTTTCTATCTTGATCTGTTTTTTCCTCCGGATGTCTCGTCCATAGCCCGTTTTCTTATCAACCACCCGGAAGCTTCCGAAGCCCCGGATCTCGACCTTCTGGTTCTTCTCCAGCGCCCCTTTCAAGGACTTCAGGATGGATTCCACGATGAGCAACGATTTGGCCCTGTTGAACTCCGAGTTCCTCTCGATGGCAAGGGCGATATCATTCTTGATCATCTGAATCTCCTTAGGTCCCGATGGACCGGAGATAATAATTAATGGAACAACCCCAAAATGTCAAGCCGTCTTGTTGACTTGATTTCCCCCAGTACCTATAATGAAATCAATATGAAACGGATCTTCCGTCTCCCCGCGCTTCTCTTCCTTCTCCTCCTTCCCGCCCGGGCCGCCATTTACAGGATTACCGTCGATGCCCCCGTGCATCCCATCACCTCCGAGTACATCACGCGCACGATCGACAAGGCCGCAGAGGACAAGGCCAGCCTGCTGATCATCGTCCTGAATACTCCCGGCGGACTCGACACGGCGATGCGGGAGATCATCACGAAGATACTGTCCTCGCCCGTCCCGGTCATGACTTATGTGGGGCCCGGGGGGGCTCGGGCGGCCTCGGCCGGATTCTACATCGGGATCGCCTCCGACCTCTTCGTCATGGCTCCCGGGACGAACACGGGAGCCGCCCATCCCGTGGGCATCTCCATCACGGGACAGGCCATGGATGAAACCATGGAAGAGAAGGTCACCCACGATGCCGCCTCCTATATGAAAAGCCTGGCCGAAAAGCGCGGCCGCAATGTCCAGGCCGCCGAAGATGCCGTTCGAAAGAGTCTTTCCTACACCGAAAAGGAAGCCCTGGAAAAGGGGCTTATCGATTGGGTGGCCGGAACGACGGAGGAAATCATCGCCCACTTCGACGGCCGGACCGTCCGGAGATTCGATGGAGAAGCGATGGAGTTGAGGCTCAAGGGGGAGGAGATCATCGACGTCCCGATGTCGGCCAGGCAGAAATTCTTGCTCACGATATCCAACCCCAACCTGGCCTACATCCTTCTGATGCTCGGCCTCCTCGGGCTGTATTTCGAATTCGCTCACCCGGGCGCTATCCTCCCCGGCGTGCTGGGAGGAATCAGCCTGCTCCTGGCCATCTTCTCATTCCAGATCCTGCCGATCAATTATGTGGCCTTGCTCCTGATCCTCCTGGCCATCGGTTTGTTCGTCCTCGAGGTCAAGGTCCAGAGTTTTGGTATACTTGGCGTAGGAGGGGTCATCGCCATGGTCATCGGATCCGTCATGCTCATCGATTCCCCGGTTCCCGAGTTGCAGCCGAGCCTGAAAATAATCATTCCGTTGGCTGTGGGCCTTTC
>Ga0315277_10006915_pt1 | contig 14752 bp, 24 predicted proteins | sample YL17G05_15_MG_FD_203695 | JGI IMG/M metagenome (GOLD analysis project Ga0315277, IMG submission 203695) | Sediment microbial communities from Yellowstone Lake, YNP, Wyoming, USA - YL17G05_15 | ecosystem: Environmental > Aquatic > Freshwater > Lake > Sediment | place: USA: Wyoming | collected... | reverse complement strand
GCGAGGTCGAGTCGTGAGCGTGACAGCCGGCGACATCACAATCGAGGTCACACTGGTCGACTACTGCGCCTGCGGCGGTGGCCACTTCCTCGACTTGTACCTCGATGCCTGGAAGGCGCTAGGAGGGCCCGGCCGTGCCACCGTCCGGTGGTGATATTCCACATGGAATGGAGCCCTCCATGACCGACAACTGGTCTTCCACCATCTCGTCCGCTGAGGATGCCGAGGTCACCCCGACCTTCGAGGAGGCCCTGGGCGAGGTGGTCTTCCCCACCAGCTCCCGCAACGTGACCATCGCCCCGCGGATCCTCGAGCCCGCCGACCAATACCCGGTCATCCGCTTCAAGGTGCCCGGGCTTGCTCGTCCGCAGGGGTCCAAGACGGCCTCGGTGAACAAGTACACCGGCCGGGCCGTGATGCGGGAAGCGAACAAGAACCTCCCTCAGTGGAGGACCGACGTCGCCCAGGCGGCCGACCACGCCATGGACGGCCACGAGCTCCTCGCCGGGCCCCTGCTGCTTGACGTGGCGTTCATCTTCGTCCGCCCGGCCTCCCACTTCACCAAGACCGGCAAGCTCGTGAAGGGAGCCCCCGATGCGCCCACCGGGCACAACCTCGGAGACACGTCCAAGCTGGTCCGCGCCATTGAGGACGCGATGCAGGGGATCGTCTACAAGGACGATGCACAGATCACCACGCTGGGCCGCCCGCGGAAGCGGTGGGGCATCGCCGCGGCTACCTACATCACGGTGTTCCCTGATCCACTGGACCCCTAGATCGCGTCCTGGTGCTCCAGGAGCGAGAAGAGGGTGATGGCCAGCCCGATCAGCGAGAAGATGAGCCCGATGGAGATCCCGATCAGCCAGCGTCGGTTGGTGCCGCTGGCGTCGGCGCTCTGCCGCGTGGCGTCAAGGATCTCCCTGCTCGTCTCGGAAGCCGTCGTCTGGCGCATCGTGACGTTCTCCTCAGTCCGGATGCCGGCCTGAGCCTCGCTCCAGCGGAGGTCGAGGCGGTCACCGAGTTGCTGGTGCTCCCGCTCGAACCGGTCGATTGTCATGTGCGTCCTGGCCAGGGCCTGCAGGGCCTCGATGTCCCCCTTCTGCGCGGCCAGTTGGAGGCGCAGCGTCTCGGCTGCCGTGGTGATGGCCTGGGCCGTGGCGACATGCTCCCGCTCATGGGAGAGCTGGTGGGCCGCCAGGACGGCGTCGACCTCGTGGAACCGGGCCTCGCGAAGCTGGACCTCCTTGTTGATCCGCAGGTCGGCGAGCTTCCGTTCGTACCTGGTCCGCATCCGCGCTTCGCGGCGGTCGGTCTTGTCACGAAGGATCAGGTGCTCGTCGTGCTCGGTTCGGTTGATGATCTTTGGGGACATTCAGACGCTCCTCACCGTTGGGCGGCACAACTGGACGCTTACATGGACGGAGGGCCTCCAGTCGTGCCGGGACGCCGATCGCTCGCCACCAGGGCGGGAACGCGGATCGGCGACGGGCCTGTCATGGCACCAAGGGTAATGCAACCGGGGGTCCCGTTGGGCCCTTGGATTGAGCCCGACCCTGACTGTTGACTTTGGGCGCAGTCCCGGCCATTCTGGTGTGGATGGGGCAGGTGGCCCCAGCAGCAAGCCAAGGAGGTCGGTCATGCCGACAGTCGCACCCGTGGCGAAGGCCACGGTCGTCCTGACCAAGGACAAGGAGACGAAGGGGACCATCCGGTTCGCCACCAAGGAGGAGGCCCCCGTCACACAGGTCTACGTGGAGCGGCCCTGGGTCGAGTCCCACGGCAACTTCACCACGATCACCCTGACGATCGAGGCCTGAGATGGCCCTCGACACGGACGAACTTCCGCTCAAGCCGGCGTGGCGGGTCAAGTGCGAGATGTGCGGGGCCATCGCGGACCCCGAGACGCGCAAGATCCGGCACAAGGTCATCACCCCCGTTCCGGACGACGACCAGATCAGCGAGTGGGTCATGGACTCGGTCTGCGATGCCACCGACGGCTGCCAGGTCGAGCCCGACGGCCACTGCGAGCACGGGCACCAGTCGTGGCTCCTGCGTCTCGGCCTCATCTGATCCTGTTGGTCATCGCCGCGATGGCCGCAGACCTCATCACGTTCTCCCTGGTCGTCCCGCTGGTGGGCGGCGAGGCTGAGATGAACCCCATCATGCGGAACGGCTACGCGACGTTCGGGGTGATGGTCGTGGCGCTCCTCAAGGCCATCTGCACCCTGGCGATCGTCCTGCTGGTGCTCCGCTGCCGGCCGGGGCCCAAGCGGTGGCTCTCGGCCGGCGTGGGCGTATTCATCGGGGTGGTCGGAGTGATCGGCAACACGACTGCCTTCGTCATGAGGTAAGGCATGACTCCCCAACACCGAAAGGACTGACCGATGCGGTATCTCCTGGCGATCATTCTTCCGCCCGTGGCGATGTTCACCGTGGGCAAGCCCTTCCAGGCGATCCTCTGCCTGCTTCTCATGCTCACCGTGATCGGATGGCCGATCGCTGCGATCTGGGCCATCTTCGTCGTCAACTCGGCCTTCGCTGACACGCGGGCCAAGAAGGCGGTCGAGGAGCAGCGCAAGACGCGCGAAGCAATCGAGGCACAGACGGCCCAAGCCGCTGAGGCCGAGCGCCGGCGGCTGGCGGAATGAAGATCGGACCCCTCAACGTCACCGAGGTGGCACGTCACCTCGGCTGCCACCCCAATACCGTCAAGCGCATACCCCCACTCGAACTGCCCTTCTTCCGCATCGGGTCCAGGGGCGACCGGCGCTACGAGCTGGACGACATCCACTCCTACATCGAACGCCACAGGGAGATCGCCTGAGCGGTCAATAGTTGCGCGCCTGATATTCCACATGGAATAGGAATGTTGACAAGGCCCGCACAATCGGCAACACTGTGAACAGTAGCCAACAGGCTACGCCCAGCAAGCCACAGGAGGCGCCAGTGACGACCGAGGTAACGGTCATGTCTGAGGCTGCGGAGCGCGTGAAGGCAAAGCGCGCAGCCCGGGTCAAGGACACACACGCAGGAGACGAGGCCCCGCCCCCCGAGCGGGTCGCTCCCCTGATGCTCGACTCCAAGGACGAGCGTCTGGGATACCACTCCCTCCCCCTCTCCACGATCGTCCCTGCGGACCACAACGCACGGGTCGAGACCGACGAGGAGAAGCAGAAGGAACTGACCGCCTCCGTCAGGGAGCACGGCATCCTCCAGCCGATCCTCGTGCGGCCCATGGAGAACGGCACCTACGAGCTCGTCGCCGGCTGGCGCCGGTGGACGGCCGCGAAGTCTGCCAAGCTCACCGAGATCCCCTCCATCGTCACGGTGGCAGAGGACCAGGGCGCCCACGTCAAGGGGCTGGTGGAGAACCTCCAGCGCGAGGATCTGGACCCCATCGACGAGGCCCGGGCCTTCCAGAACCTCTTGGGGCTGCCCGGCCCCGACGGGAAGAAGCTGACCCAGGCCGCCCTCGCCAAGACCGTGGGCCGGAGCCAGCCGTACGTCTCCAACTCCATGCGGCTCCTGCAACTGCCTGACGAGGTGCTGGTGCAGGTGCAGACCGGCCAGATGACGGTCGGCGCGGCCAAGGCCATCGTCTCCCTCCCGAAGGAGTCTCAGGTCAAGGTGGCCCGAGAGGCAGTGAAGCGCCGGATGACCTCGAGCCAGGTCGAGTCCGAAGCACGCTACGAGCGTGAGCGGAACGAGCGGGCAGAGTCCACCAAGGTCAAGGAGAAGGCAGCCGGCGAGCTCTACATCGCCACGATCGAGGCCTCCCGCAAGGACAAGTCGATCGGCAAGAAGACCACGGTCCTCGTCTACGGGGAACGGTACGCCACCTTCCTCAAGGGCAAGGGCATCGAGGTCGGCGTCTTCGACAACCAGACCCACACCCTCAAGAACGGCAAGATCGACTGCCCGGACGACGCCGTCCTGGTGGAGGTCTTCGACTACCGGCAGCCGATGGAGGCCAAGGTCTCGAAGGTCTGCACCGTCCGGCAGCACTTCCTCGACGTGGCGAGCGAGGAGAAGAAGAAGGCGCTCGAGGAGCAGCAGCTCCAGATCGACACCGTCAACGCTGGCCGCAAGCTGGCCCTCGCCAACTTCCAGGGCGTCGGGATGCCGACGGAGATGGGTACCCGGTTCGCCCTCTACACCCTGCTGTTCGGCCCCTACGGTGGGTACGACGCACGCAGGACCCACATCGACGCCTTCCTCACAAGGAACGCTCCGGACCTCGTCCGCGAGTACAGGTTCCCCCGGATGTGGGGCGTCTGGCCCACCGTCCTCTCCCTCCCGATGGAGAAGGTCGTCTACGAGCTGTGCGCCCACGGGCTGCAGGAAGTCCTGCCCAACGTGTTCGCGGACTCCATGGAGCGGACCAACGCCGAGCACTACCAGATCCGCGAGTGGATGGCGAACGAGCTGGGCATCGACCAGTCCCTCATCTGGGGCGGCTTCGAGGCTCAGGTGTTCAAGACCGAAGCGGAGGCGGTCGACGAGGCTGTCACCGCTCACCAGTTCGAGCCGGACGAGGAGTGGATCATCGAGGCCCGCGCCTCCATGGACGGCGAGAGCGAGGACGAGGTGACCGATGAGGCCTTCGCGGCCGAGTACGGCGCACTCGTCCCATGCTTCATCTGCGGTCAGGGGGGTGAGGAGGTCACCCGCGAGGACCACGACGAGGCCATGAAGGCCCTCGCCGACGAACCCCAGGACGAAGCGGCAGAGGCCGACGCGGAGCCCGAGGTGCGGTACTCGTCCGACCCGGAGGAGGAACCCGCACTGGTCAACTGACCGTCCGAGTCTCGGGGCCTAGAGCCCGGTGGTCTGGAGCCAGACCACCGGGCTATACTATTGACAAGGCCCGCACTTGCGATCATCCTATGGGTACAGCAAAGCCACAGGAGGAACAGCGAATGGACGACTGGTTGATGCTCCCCCGACCCGGCCCCCGGCAGGGAGTCGTGGTCATCACGTTCGAGAACAGGCCCGCACTGGCGGGTCCGAAGCCCATCCCCTTCACGAAGCTCGCCAAGGCGTTCACCTACCGCAAGCCCAAGACGATGAAGGTCCGGCCGGAGTTCGATCCCGAGGCCGCCACGATGGGGCCGTGGTCATGAAGCTCCCGATCGCGCCGATGCTGGCCCAGCCAGCGGCGAGCCCCATCGAGGACCACTACCCGCCCGACATGCTTCGGGACGACTACGCCTTCGAGGTGAAGTGGGACGGCTACCGGATGATCGCTGTCCGCGAAGGCAAGCGCGTCACCCTCTACAGCCGGCCCGGCAGGGTCATCACCGCCGACTGGCCCGAGATCGCTGCGGCAGTTCCTGACGGCGTGATCCTCGACGGCGAGGTCATCATGGTCAGGGACGGCAAGTCCTCATTCCAGGCGCTCCAGAACGCCAAGAAGATGCGGCCCGAGGCCCGCGCAGAGGGGCTGCGGTACGTGGCCTTCGACCTTCTGGCAGAGCACGGCACGTCAATCGAACGCTGGCCCCTGCAGGACCGACGAGCGGCACTGGCCGGCTACCTGACGGAGAACCCCCTCATCACGTTCAGTCACGCGATCCCCGATGGACGAGACGCCTGGAAGCAGGTGCTCGCCCACGGTCTGGAAGGGCTGATCGCCAAGCCCCTCCGGTCAGGGTACGTGCAGGGCAACCGGGGCATCTGGCTCAAGCACAAGCGGAACGTCGTTCAGGTGTTCGAGGTCATCGGCTACACGTCCGGTGAGGGCACCCGGTACGGCCTGTTCGGCGCCCTGGTCCTAGGCGAGAGGATCAACGGCAAGCTCCGCTACGCCGGCAAGTGCGGCACCGGCTTCGACCGGCCCACCACAGCCCGGACGCTACAGGCGATGCAGGAGCACCTCGCCAAGGTGCCGCCGGTGGATCCGGGTCAGGCAGTGATCGTCCAGCAGCATCTCGGCGCCCGGACCATCACGTGGCTCAAGCCTGCCCTCAAGGCCAAGGTGGAGTTCAACGACTGGTCGGACGACCGGATCGTCCGCATGGGCGCCTTCAAGGGGATGCAGCCGTGAAGCTCATGCTGCTGCTCGACGACGGCACGCTCAACGAGGTGGTGCCCGACTTCGAGCAGTTCGACCTGTCCCACCCCATCGGCCGGGACGTGTTCCTCATGGAGCTGATCGCCGATCTCAAGGCGCTCGGCTACGACCCGGCTACCCCCAAGGACCCGCGGGGCCCCATCAAGGCGCACGTGGTGAGTCTCGAGCACCTCACCCTCGATGAGGGCATCTACATCGGCCCCATCCAGCACGACCCCGTGATGTGCAAGCCCGGCAAGTGCCCGGGCCCGCACGGCTGCTGGTGCGCCGACTGCGAGAAGGGAGACCATCCGGCATGACCACACGAAAGGAGCTCGAGCACCTGGCGGAGATGATCGACAGGCGGCTGTCGCTCCCGGAGGGAACCCACGACGTCGAGTACGCCTATGGCCGGCCCCGGCTGGTCAGCAACGGAGGCAGCAAGGACGTCTCCCCGCGGCTTCCGGCGGGGCAGCTCGAGGACTGGATGCGAGCCTACCTGGGCGGCATCGAGGCCGCTCTGGCCTCAGTCGTGAGCTTCTCCCGATGAGCCCCACCTTTCGCCTACCCCCGTGCCCCGAGTGCGGCGGTCCTGCCGACACCGGCGCCGGACACGACTGCGAGGCACCCAAGTCCACAAGGCACACCTGCGTCCCGTCCTTCTTCGACATGGGGCAGTCCGCATCCTGTGCCGAGGTCGTCAAGGTGGACGACAAGTGGGTGAGGTGCGGCACGCCCCTCGTCCGGATCATGCACGGACCAGGCCACACGATCGACGGCAAGCCCTGCGGCTTCCCCGAGCAGTGGCGCTACTGTTGGATCAGCGCAGAGCTCGCCGCCACCCAGGCGTCGGATCTGCTGGAACTCCCGCGATGGAAGGTCGTGTGATGAAGGTCTACATCGGCACCGTCGCCTTGCCGGGCGATTGGCAGGTCAGCGTCCACGACCTGGTCGACGGCACCACGCTGCCACTCACCCATCACGTCCTGCACAGCCCCGATGGCTTCGCGTGGGGCTATCCGGGCTCCGGCCCTACAGAGCTGGCGCGGTGCCTCCTGATGGACGCCACCGGCGGCATACCCGATCCGCGACTGGTCAACCGCTACCGCCGGCAGGTGATCGAACTGCTCGACAAGGAGACCGGCTTCACGATCGGCCAGAACAGCATCCTCACATGGGTGCGGAATGAGGCCGACCCGGAGGAGTAGCATCTGGCCCATGAGGGACTACCGCTCCCTTGAGGGCAGACTGTACGCGCTGGGGCAGCCTCCAAGTGCCAGCCCTATCCAAGCCCACCCCAACAGAATCCGGGGCACACACGTGTTCCTAGGGGCTCAGGGGACGCCTCCAAGAGAGGTCATCCCAAGGCTGGACCTGACTCTGGCGGTGCGCCGGCTCCCATCCGAAGATGCCGACGTAATCCGCGACCACTACATCAGCGTCCCCCGGCGGCCCCGCCGAGGAGCGGAACGCAAGCGAGCAGTGACGCACCTCCTGAGCCTCCTCCAGGACGAGTCGTCCCACTCTTGACTGCCGATCCAGGGCGGTCCATGATGTCGGTGCTGTTGGAGGCAGCTCGCCGAAAGGTTGAGCGCCCCTCCCACGGCTTGCTGGCTGGGCGGCCGAGGTGCAAACCTCGGCCGCTTGGTTTCTACCCTCGGCCACACTAGACTGCTGGGCATGAACAGCGAGCCGCCCGAGAAGATCATCGAGGTTCCTCCCGAGATCCTGCGGGACAACGCCCCGCCCGAGCCCCTCAAGCGCGCCCTCGCGAACACCGAGCAGACCACTCCCTGCGGAATGCCCTACACCGTCGTCTGGACCGGCGGGCCGAAGAAGGGCCTCCCCATCACGGCCTACTGCGCCGAGCCCCTCTGCATCCGGCCCGGCGCGGAGCCTGGCCAGTGCACGGGGCCCCGCTTCGTTCCCCATCCGCAGCAGTACACCAAGGTCGATCCCAACGACCCCTGGCGTGTCCTCCGGGTGCCCGACGCCCAGGAGTGCGTCGAGGCAGCCATCCAGTGCGGCGAGAAGGCCACCCGCATCACCCGCGTCCGTGACACCCGGACCCGGAAGGAGATCGCCCATCACATCGGGACCACGTGGCGGCTGATGCGGCGAGCGATCGAGGGCGGCGGGCAGTGGGGGACGTAGAGGTCCGACCCGCGCTCCTGCAGGCCACCCCCGACGACCTGCGAGCGATCAAGTCACAGTTCGACCCGGCATGGTGGGTGACCGAGCGGGCCAAGATCCTCCTGCCCAAGGCGGGCAAGGTGGACTTCGTCCGCTACCCCTACATGAAGGCGGTCTACTCCGACACGCACCCCGACATCACGATCATCAAGGGCGCCCAGCTCGGCTTCTCGACGTGGGCGATGTGCCGGGCCCTGTGGATGCTGACGACGTTCAACTGCACCGTCATCTACACCTTCCCGACCAGGGAGCAGGTGTCGGAGTACACCGCGGCCCGGATCGACCCGATCATCCAGCAGTCGCCCTACCTGCAGAGCCGCATCGTCGACGTGAATAGCGTCAAGCTCAAGAAGTTCCGGCGCGACCCCAAGGACACGTCCGCCGGCGTGTCGCTTGTCTACTTCCAGGGCGCCGCCAAGGAGTCCGACGCGATCGCCGTCGACGCCGACCTCGTGATCCACGACGAGGAGGACAAGAGCAACCCGCAGGTCATCGAGCAGTACCGCGAACGGCTCACGGCCTCCCGCTTCAAGTGGCGCGCTCGGCTGTCTACTCCCACCATTCCCGGCTATGGCGTCGATCGTTCGTACGCGCTGACCGACATGATGAAGTGGCTGGTGAAGTGCTCGAGCTGCAACGCCGAGTTCGAGATGCGCTTCGCCAACGAGCCCGGTGACGCGCGCTCCAACATCGAGCCCCACGACTGGAAGGAGGTCGTGGAGGGAACGCTTCCACGCTACAAGTGCCACCTGTGCGGCACCACCCTCACCGACTCCGACCGGGCCGGAGGGCGCTGGGTCGCCAAGCGACCAGCATCCGGACTCCCCCGGGGGTACCAGGTCAGCCAGATGGCGGCGCCATGGATCAGCGCCGGCGAGATCCTGTTCTCGCGGGCGAACAGCACATGGGAGCGAGACTTCTGGAACCTCAAGATCGGGATGGCGTGGATGGCCGGCACCACCGCCATGACCCGGGCTGCCCTCCAGAAGCGGGCCAGCGACGAGCCCATGGAGTACACCGGCTCCGGCTACTTCATGGGGGTCGACGTCGGCAAGCGGCTGCACGTCATCGTGGGGAAGTACGACGAGAACGGCAGCCCCCGGGTCGTCCGCATCGACAGCCTCCCCTGGGATCCGGACGGCGACTTCATCGAGCTCGACGAGTTCATGCTGGCCTACGGCATCAACACCTGCGTGGTCGACCGCGCACCCGAGACGGGGATGGCGCGCCGCTTCGCCAATCGCTGGAACCGACCCGGCGCCACCAGGGTGTACCTCTGCACCTACAAGGACGAGACCAGCAACGCCAGCTCCCGGGAGCTCCGGTTCACCTCCCCGTCCGGTGACTACGACAAGGCCAGGGCAGAGGACGTGGCCTCGGTCAAGGCCCCCCGGAACGAGACCATGACGATGGTGGCCAACGAGCTGCTCCAGCGGATGATCCTGCCGAGGCCTGACGGATCCCCGCCCTACGAGGAGTTCTACGACCACTGCTGGAACACAAAGCGCAGCCCCGTCTTCGACAACGGGATGGACGCCACCAAGGCCATCGAGTCCTTCGTGTGGGAGAAGACCGGGCCCGACCACCTGTTCCACGCGCTCGTCTACTTCTACCTCGCCCGGATGGCCCCTCGCTCGGTGGCCCCTCCCCTCCGGGGCATCATCTCGTCCAGCCGAGCCAGCCGCTACCAGCCGATGCTGCCCGAGGAGGACGAGTTCAACCCCGACAGGGGCCGCCACGCCCCTGTGCGTGTACAGCGTGTGGGATGATGTGAACGGTCGCCGAGGTGAGGGAACCCGTAAGGGTGACGCCGGATGGGCCTTCGGGCTCTGCCGACTCGGACGTTGGGGCAGCACCTAGGCTGTCGTGTAGGCGGCCATTCCGCATGGAATACTGTGGCCCATGCCCTGGGCCGACCCGGAGAAGAACGCCGAAGCAGTCCGCCGCTGGCGGGCGGCGCACCCGGGCTACGCTGGGCGCTACGCCCGCTCCTGCTCCCTGACGGTCAGCCGGTACGCATGTCTCGACGAGGACCTGGCCCAGCAGGTCGAGCTCCACCGCATCTCGCGGCGCAGGGAGGATGACCCGAAGGCGTATCGTCTCCGCGAGCGGCGCTGGATACAGGCTACCGCCTATTGGACCTCTGACGATGCGTCGGGCACGCACCGACGCCGAGTCGAAAGTGATGACCCATGACCAGAACAATCGGCTTCGAGGTAGACGACGCGCTGGGAGGCTTGACTAGGCGCCAGGTCGAGGATCTGGTTGAGAAGGCACAGCGACGGCTGCAGGCGTGCGTCATCTGTGGATCCGATGGAGCGGTGTTCTGCCAGATCAAAGCCGAGGGTGCCAGCGTGCAGGGCAATGCGCTGCGGTTTGGCCTCGACATTTGCACGGCCTGCATCGCCAAGCACCGCAGGCCTCTCACCAAGGTTCGACTCAACGGCCGCCGATAGCCTTCCTTGACTGGTCGGGGTCCTTCGGCCACACTAGACACACCACCAGCAGCAGGCCACGAAGGAGCGACCTTGGACACCCTCGACACGACCCCTACGGGGCTGGGTACCCTGTATTGCTTCGGCTACGGCAAGCTCAAGGGGCCCGACGACCTGGCCTCCCTGATCGACGGCGAGAAGATCGACGTGGTGATGGACATCCGCTACATGCCCACCGGCCGCAATCCCCTGTGGCGCTCCGGGCTCGTGGCAGAGACCACCCACAAGGGCGGCATCCCTGAGTACCAGTACGTCAAGGGGCTCGGCAACCCCGACTTCAAGTCTGGCCTTCCCGCCACTCGCGTCCACAACGAGGCAGAGGGCATGGCGACCCTGATGGACGCCCTGGGGTCCGGCAGGAACGTGGCCCTGATGTGCGTCTGCGGGGACACTCCCCACTGCCACCGCCGGCTGATCGTGGCCAAGGCTCGCCAGCTCCGTCCTGACCTGAGACTGGTGGAGCTTGAGGTGGGCAAGGCTCCGCAGCGGTCATGACCTTTGCCGTCGGTGAGCGGGTCGCCCTGCGAGTCGACCATGGCACGCTCATCTCCGGCCAGATCGGATTTGTGATCGGACATCAGGGCCAGCTCCAGATCGTCGAGTTCAGCGAAGGGGACTCCGTTCCCATCCCGCCCTCCAAGCTCGTTCGTGTCCGCCCCTTGACACCCCTGCGGAGAGATCGCTAGTGTCTGCCTACCGGCTGTCGTCTAAGGGAGGACGGTGGGGCCTCTCAGCCCCGCAGACGCAGGCTCACCCGGCTTGCCGGACCCCTGCCTGCCGGACCACCCGATGAGCGAGCGGTTCCCCGTCCCATCATGGGCTGAGGACGACCCCGCTCCACAGCCCGCACGCTGCCGCTCTTGTGGCTCTCCCATCGCATGGGTTGTGACCAAGGCCGGCAAGCGGGCCCCGATCGACGCCGACGGGACCAACCACTTTGTCACCTGTCCACAGGCAGAGAAGTGGCGTCGCCCGAAATGAGAGGCGTCGCGATTCTGCGTTCTGGACGGGGAGGGTCCCGTCTCCGTTTGCCCGTACGAAACCAGGGGTGCCGCTGATGGCCACCTTCAACATAATCTTCGAGGGCGTCACGCCGTCTCCTGCAAGGGAGGTCGTCTCCGAGGCCATCCAGCGGGCCAAGCCGGAGATCCTCATCATGCCCGCGGCCGGCCGGTTCGCCGCCATCCAGGCCGTGGTCAAGAGCGGCTTCCCTGCCGACCGGGTGCACGCCTCCGACATCAGCCTGTTCTCGTCGATCGTCGGCTTCCTGGCCGATCCCTCCAAATCTCTCGAGGAGCTCGGCATCATCTTCATCGGGCCCGGCGAGCTGTTCGCTGAGGGCCTGTCCAACGATCCATTCGAGATCGCCTCCGCGGCCATGATCGCCGTCAAGTACGAGCACCTGCGGCCCAAGCACCAGTACGGCATGAACCTCCGTCGGGAGCTGTTCTTCAACCGGCTCGCCTATCGGGAGACGCTACGCAAGGAGCTGGTCGAGCTGGTGACAGGCATCGGCCCGATTCACTACGAGATCGCCGACCTCCGCGAAGCGATCCTGCCGCACCGCGACGACCCCGGGGCCGCGTGCTACCTGAACCCGCCCTCCAACAGCCCCGAGGCTACGGTGCGGCTGCTCGCGTTCCAGAACCTCCGATGGAACCGCCAGACCCCCAGCGAGCCCTGGGACAAGGCCGCTCAGGCCCAGCTCTACCGGGATCTCACCGACGCTCCGATGCTGGCCATCGTCTACTCCGTCAACGCGGCCATGGTGCCCGACTCCTGGACCCGCATCCTCGCCGTGGACCGCAAGTACGAGCGCACCGACTACCTCGTGGCCAACCGGCCGCTGCCCATCGCGCACACCAAGGTGGAGCTGACCCAGACGAACCAGGGGACGGCCCGCATCTTCGATGTCTACGCCGACCAGGAGATCACGCCCGACAGCGTCCTCGAGTTCGTGGAGATCGACCGGCCCACGGTCATGTACTACCGCGACCTGTTCGTCCACCGCCTCGGCACTACGCAGAGCGAGTGGTACATCGCCATGCTGGTCGACGGCCGGCTCGTCACGGTGATCGGCCTCAACCGCCAGCGCTTCATGCACTTCAAGAGCGGCTACGTGAAGGAGACGTTCGGGATCAGCGCAACGTCACAGCGCTACAAGCGGATCGGCCGGCTGTTCATGCTCGCTCTGACCACCACGGCGTTTCGGGACTGGATGCGGAAGCACGGTCGCTACGGGATCCGGGAGATGCTGGGCGTCGAGACCACCAGCCTCACCAAGTACGCTGTCTCCAAGAACGACCGGGCCCTGATGCAGCTCGTCAGTCGCGAGCAACTGCCGAACGGCACGTTCAAGCTCCAGTACCGGGCCGACCTGCGCGACGAGACGTTCCACGACGTGCTTGTTCACTGGCTGGCCACCGAGTCCCAGCACACCAGATCGGGAGAGAGTGCGACTAGCCCCGTTCCGGCCCGTGAGGGGCGCCGTACACGGCGTGAACGGTCAAGACAGGCCAGAGCAGCGGAGGCCACCAGCGATGCCTGACAGCAAGACCGCCACGTCGGAGACGTCGGCATCGGTCGGTGGCATGGGGGTGCGCTGCCACGTGGGGGTGGACATCTGGTTCCATTCGACCTGCCCCACCTTCTCGGAGGTCCAGGCGGCCGTGTCGAATGCCTTCCTGCCGAAGGACGTGATCGCGCTGGTGGACCGTCACCTGATCCTGTCGCAGTCCAGCTTCGCCGACCACGAGGTCAAGACCGCCGGCGACCTTCCCTTCCACGTCTTCAACAAGATCGTGGTGCTGATCCTCGAGGAGGGCATCCCGGCCCGGGATGACGAGCGTTGCCATGGATGAGCGGACCCGCAAGGTCTTCGACCTGGGCAACGGCCTCGAGCTGTGGGCCTTCCACGTCGACGACCTCATGGAGCAGGACGTCAACGCCCGGACGATGAAGAAGGAGGCGTTCGACCGCCTCGCCGCCACGATCAAGAAGGACGGGCGGATCGAGTCGCTGCCGCTGTGCGCCCTCACGGAGAAGGGCCTCGAGATCGTGTCCGGTCACCACCGGGTGCGGGCGATGCGGACAGCCGGCGTCACCGAGGGCTACTGCCTCGTCGACGTGACCGGCCTTCCGCGCTATGCGATCGCCGCGAAGCAGCTCGCCCACAACTCGATCCAGGGCTACGACGACCCGCAGCTCCTTGCCCGCATCTTCGAGTCCATCGGAGACGTGGACGCTCGCCTGGAGGCCTTCATCGACCCGAAGATGATCGAGGTCCACATCCCCCGGATCAAGGTGGACGACGTCGACCTCGGGATGCGCTTCGAGACGGTCATCATCATGTTCATCCCCTGGGAGCGGGGCTACGTCAAGGAGGCCCTCGCCGCCATCGAGCAGGAACTCGTCGGGACCCAGGCGCACGAGGCATGGCTGGTCGACATCGAGTTCTTCGACAACTTCAAGAAGCTCGGCCGGCAGATCACCAAGGAGTACGACATCCACTCCATGAGCACGGCGCTCTACAAGATGGCCGAGCTCGCGCGGCAGCAGATGGGCGTCCAGCCCGACTGGAACGAGGAGGACAGGGTGCCCATCCGCGACCTCGCCGGCTCGTTCTACGTGCCCCGGGACGCCGCGGACGTCATGGAGCAGGCGATCGCCAGGATGATCGACCTCGGAGAGGTCACGGCGGAGGCGAGATGGCGCGCCTTCGAGCTGTGGGCGGCCGAGTACCTCGCCGGCGCACCCCTGCTCCGTCCGGGCCTCGTGACAGACGGGGTAGGCTAGGCGCATGGACGACCGCGGCGACCCGGCACTGGACCCTACGCCCGTCCACCGCAACTACGTTCCCGCCGAGGCCCTCACCGCCAACGCCGCGATCATGCCGGCCCACAAGCGGACGAGGGGCGTGTCGCGCGAACGGCGGTACGTGCCGCCCAAGCCGACCGAGCCATGGGAGCGGCAGCCGGGCGAGGCGCCCCGGATGTACCGGGCCTTCTGCATG
>Ga0315277_10006914_pt1 | contig 14754 bp, 22 predicted proteins | sample YL17G05_15_MG_FD_203695 | JGI IMG/M metagenome (GOLD analysis project Ga0315277, IMG submission 203695) | Sediment microbial communities from Yellowstone Lake, YNP, Wyoming, USA - YL17G05_15 | ecosystem: Environmental > Aquatic > Freshwater > Lake > Sediment | place: USA: Wyoming | collected... | reverse complement strand
AATTTAGGAAAGTATATTTCCTCTTTTTTTTGTTCTTCCATATTATTTAAATAATATTATACTACTATAAGTGTAACAATGTTAACTGATTGTAATGCTATTATTTGAGGATCTGTAACTAAAGCAGCTGGTAATGTTACTGTAATAGTTTGACTACTTATACTATCAAATACAAAATCACCTAATGTAGCTGTACATTTATTAATATTGATTGTTTCTATCTTAAGACAACCAGAAAAAGTTTGTTCTAATGCTTGAGTTGTACTTGGTAAATTAACATAATTAAGAAGACTGCAGGTTTTAAATGTAAAAGATCCTGTTAATTGTGCTTTAGGTAAATTAACAAAAACAAGAGCACTAAAACCAAAAAAAGTACTATCTCCCACTGATGTAATAATTCCACTAGGATCATTCACACTTATAAGATAATCAGCAGCATTAGGAGTATTAACCCAATTATTAGTTAATCCAACATTAGAACCACCATATAATCTTTGTGTATTACCAATAGTAATTAATGATGTAAAGTTTCCATTAAGATCAGAGTTTGCAAATGAAAGTTTAGTCCAACCTTGAGCAATATCACCCCATATAAATTCTACATAAGGTGGATTATCAATAGCTTCTTGAGCTATTTCTTTATTTATATTTTCTACAGCACAACAAAGTCTCTTCACTTTAGTTGTAAGCCAGTTTAGTCTTCCAAATATATCTGATGATAAAAGCATAGTTATTATGATTTAGGTATGTATTTAGTTATATCAAAAACATCTTCATGTTTAAAAAATCTATCATGATTTACAATCAAATCTGTTGTAGCCACCACACGCTTGTTAAAAACAGCTTGTTCAAGCATTTGAACATCTCTTTTGAGATTTTGAATGTCAGTTTTATCTACATTAGACTGAGCAAGCAACATCTTAACATCATTTCTCATCTCAGTGACATCTCTCCATATAAGAGTGGCCAATATGGTTACTAACACTGGAAATATATACAGCTTTAAAGCATTTCCAACAGAGTTTTTTGGTGTGGGGGTTACACTCATTTCCAAAAAAGATTAAAAAAGTTTACAAAAAATATAAATAATTCAAGAAAAAGCTCTAAATTTGTCGCCCTTTCTCTACAATATAATATACAATTTTTTACACAAACAACCTAAAAATTTATGAATGCAGCAGCGTATAAAAAAAAGGTAGAAAATGACCTTATTAATGATTTTGTTACTAGATTCTATGAAAAAGTAGGGTATTATCCTACAGTGGTTACTAAACATAGAATTACAGATGATGGTATTACTGTATTGACACTTCCAGAACTAGAAAAGTTTTTTGAACCACATCTACCTAAAAAATACAATAAAATAGTAAGATTAGGTGCAAAAGATAGAATAAGAACTATTGTAGAACTTAGATGTATATTTTTCTTTATAGGTAGATCTATGAGATATAATCTTAAACCATTGGGAGATCATTTAGGTGGTAGAGATCACACTACAGTGTTACATGGTATAAGAACATTTAGAAATTTGTATGAAACAGATCCAATTTTTAGGGATAAATACTATTCAATCATTAACCAAATAAAAAAAGACTATGAGCCATCAACTTTGGACGACACTGATCAAACATCAGATAAGCCCAAATCAAATTTACTTTTTAGATTGTTGCAGGGAGAAGATCCAACCTTCGAAGACTTTGATTAACCAATCTGCTGAAAAAAACATATGTGAGATGAAAGGTCTCATAAACGATAAAGGTGTACTCACTCATAAAGCCATGGCCATATTAGATGAATTTGAAATGTTATTGGTTAAAGCTAAGAAAGTGGTAACAACCACAGTGTTAGGTGATGATTTTATAGACAAGATTAATGAGTATAAAGAATATTTTCCAAAGAAACTTCCTACAGGTCCTGGTAGACAGTCTGTAAGAGAGTTAAAACAAAAGTTTGTATGGTTTTTTAAGAACTATCCTGAATATGATTGGGAAGATGTTCTTGAAGCAGCAAATTATTATAGTTATGAACGAAGTAAAGTAAATAATGAATTCATGGCAAATAGTTCTAATTTTATTAAGAAAGATACAATGAGCAAAGAAAGCGTTTCTAAACTTGCTGACTATTGTCAAATGGTTAAAGACGAAATTGAGGAACAAAAAAAATTAAAAAATGACAATAACTGAGAAAACAATTCACCACTTACTACTAGCATTAGTATTTAGTTTTATAAACTGGTTCATCATCAATAAATTGGTGACTCCATTACCATTTATCACTTATTTTATTATAGAAATTATTTTGGCAATATCGCTAAAAATCTTTAAATTTACTATTCAAAAATTAAACCTATCGTAATGAGTGATTCCTCTGAAAGGCCCTATGGGTTTAAGTATCATTGGGAAGTGATACAAAAAAGTATAAAAAATATAGACGATAGACGCAAGGGTAGAATCAAGTCTTTTGTCACTCCATGGAATACCATAAATAATGCAACTGCAGGTGGTATAGAATGGGGGTCTTTAGTTACAATTGGTGCAAGACCAGGTGCAGGTAAAACTATGTTTGTAAGTAATCTTCTTAGAGATTGCAAAGCTCTCAATCCAACACAAGATTTTAACATCTTAGAGTTTCAATTTGAGATGACTAATGAACAATATGGTCAGAGAGAAATTGTTGCTGCTACAGGGTTAGATTATAACAAAGTGTTATCTACTAGAGATCAATTAGATGACTTTAACTTTCAAAGAATACAAACCTATGGTCAAGATTGTAAAAGACTTCATGAGTTAGGTGTGTTTCGTGGTCAGATAAATAAATCTATCACTGCTACTGATTTAGAGAAAGCTGTACATCTTTGGTATAATAAGTTAGGTGGCAAACCACTTATTGTCACTGTTGATCATAGCTGGCTTATTAAGAAAGACAGCACAGAGAGAGAAAAGTTACAAACTCTTTACAACACTGCAGATTCTTTAATACAGCTTAAACAAGATCTTCCTATTATCATCATTATGCTTACACAGCTTAATAGAAACATAGAAGATCCTTTAAGAAAAACTCCAGGTTCTATTCAGAACTATCCCACCAGTAGTGACATATTTGGTGGTGATGCTCTTATGCAAGGCTCAGATATTGTTATGGCTTTATCAAGACCATATACATTTGATATTCCTGCTTATGGCCCTAAGAGTTATGTTGTTACAGAAGATGGAATCTTTGCACATATGCTTAAAGTTAGAAATGGTTCTAACACTGATAAAATCATATTTATGAAAGGTTTGTTTGCAGAACAAAAAATAGTGGAAACAATATCTCCAGGATTTAATATTCAGCCAGGATATACTCCTAGAAATAATAGGAGACCTCAAGCTGATATAGGTAATGAACTTTAAAAATTAAAACTTATGGCAAGTGTAATGGATGGAATGACAGAAAATGAAAAAACTGTCTATAGAAAAATCAAGCTTAAAGAAATGCATGACTTCAATGAAGACTTTATGGATGATCTTGGGCTTATTAAAGCAGACTTCAACATGAAATACCCTTTTAAAAGAGATGGTGTCACTGTTGTAGGGTTGTTTGATAATGAATTTAAAAGACCTAAAGGTTTTTACTTTGAGCTTATCACTAGTGATTTAGATCCTATTGATAGCGAAAGAACTATTTATAGAGTTCCTTACAATGAGTTCTATATGGACGAATTTGAATTGGATGAAAGAAGTAAGTTTTTAGTTCCATTGGAACAATTAAAGAAAATGAATAGACAATCTGCTGCTATTAGTAAAGCGTCTGTTATTGTAGAAAGTGATAGAAGTATAAAAGAAGAAAAATATACACCACCAAAACCACCATTACCTTTTATTGCTGAACCACAACCACCTGTTGTTGTACCAAAGTTAGAAGATGCTCTTTATAGTGAAATGACTATAAGAGATTATATAGCAATTCATACAGGCAGACCTATTAGCAATAAAGTGTGGTTAAACAAAATCGTAAAATCAAAATAAGCATATGGGACAAGGTATCTTAGTCATCGCAGAATCAGGATCTGGTAAATCCACTAGTATAGAAAAACTAGATCCAAAAGAAACATTTATTATTAATGTTGCAAACAAGCCACTTCCATTTAAAGGATGGAAGAAGAAGTACACATTATGGAGTAAGGAAAATCCTGCTGGTAATATGTACGACAAAGCAGGTGCTCAAAACATCGAAGCTGCTATCAAGTATGTAAATGAAAAGCGTCCTGAAATCAAAAACATTATTGTTGATGATTTTCAGTACATGTCTTCATTTGAATTCTTTGACAGAGCTGATGAAAAGGGTTATGAGAAATTTACTCAGATTGGTGGGCACCTAGCTAGAATAGCTAGAATGCCTATTGCATTAAGAGAAGATTTATTTGTATTCTTTCTTACACATGCTGAAGAAGGTACAGATATGGAAGGTAAACGTAAGTTTAAAGCAAAGACTATTGGTAAAATGGTTGATGAAAAGCTTACACTAGAAGGTTTATTTTCTATTGTACTATTTGGTAAAGTGAAGAAGAATAAAGAAGGAGTGATTAGATATGTATTCGAAACTTCAAACAATGGTGAAAATACATGCAAAACTCCTAGAGAAATGTTTTCTACTTTAGAAATAGAAAATGACTTAGCTTTGGTAAAAAAAGCAATAATAGATTTTGAAAATTAGTATATTCGTTAACAATTAAATTAAAAAACATGTTCAGTACAAAAGGACAAGAAGTAAAAGGTGGTGGAGCATCTAAATCTCTCCAACCAGGTGTGGTTAAAGCACACATCGTTAGTGGTCAAGTAAGAACCTCTAACAAAGGCGACAAGAAAGCATTAGAATTGACTTTAGAAGGTCCAGCTATTGCAGATTTTGAAGGTTGGGCTATCGATAAAGATGACCTAGAAGGACCTAAGTTTAAAGGTCAATCATCTAGAGTTATGGCAACTATCTGGACTGATCAATTTAATACCAATGATGTCAATAAAAATGAGATCTTAAACAAGTTATTTGTTATTGGTAAAGAATTAGGATTGAGATCAGCTCTAGATAACATTTCTACACAGCATGAGATCACGTCTATTGAAGACTGGGCTAATCATGCTATTGAACTTATGAAAGGAAACGATATATTTTTCTTTCTTAAAGGTCAAGAAGAAGAATACAATGGTAAAACCATTATTAAACTTTCTTTTCCTAAGTTTAAGTTCTGTAACGCAGTTGAAAGTAAATTAGATACTTTTGATAAAACTAATGTTTGGCATTACAAACCTTTACAGAATACTGCTGTAGATAAGTTTGAGCCAGCAAATGATGATTTCAATATTTAGTCTTTTTGTTTTTTATTTTTTTTCAGATGGAGGGGTGTTTCTACACTCCTCCTTATTTTTGCATAAATATTTTAAATTATGTTCAATACAAAGAATTTAGTACACGATGTAACTGATGTACCAGAAACGTGGATATTTGAAAACTTTTGTAATCTTACAGAAAAGTTATCAGGACAAGATATTAAAATTAAATCTCTCTTTAATCCTAATGATAAGACACCAAGCATGTGCATATACGTAGCAAAGAATGGTGTTTATAAGTTTAAAGATTTCTCTACAGGTAAAGGAGGTGATGCTGTAACTCTTGTCAAAGAACTTTTTCAATTTAATTATCATAAAGCATCTCAAATTATAATAGAAACATACAATGACTATGTTCTTCATAACAATGGAGGACAAGACATTCAGAAGTTTAAACAATCTTCTAAGTATAAAGTGACTAGTTATAAACTTAGAGGATGGAGTACCCAAGATCAATACTTTTGGACTAAGTTCAATATTGGATCTAAACTATTAGAAGCTCATAATGTGAAGCCTCTAGAAAGTTATTGCATGACTAAAGACGATAATGAACTGTGTATAACAGGATTATATCTCTATGGTTATTTTAAAGCAGATGGTACACTATATAAAATCTATCAACCCAAGACTCTTGATAAAAAGTTTATTAAAACTGAAAGTTACATCCAGGGCTGGGAACAATTACAAAATCGTAAGCACTTAGTAATTACATCTAGTTTAAAAGATGTAATGTCTATTAAGTCTCTTAAGATTGATTTAGATGTTATAGCTCCTGATAGTGAGAATACAATGCTTAAACATGATGTTATGGAAGAACTTAGAAATAAATATTCCAAAATCATTGTAATGTTTGATAATGATAATGCTGGTATAAAAGCCATGCAAGATTACAAAGAAAGATATCCTTTTATAGAAATTACTATACTACCTATGAGCAAAGACCCATCAGATAGTATTAAAGATTATGGAGCTGTTGAAGTTAGAAACAGATTAGTTCCTATCTTAGCTAAAAAATTAAATGATGAAAAAGAAAATAGCTAAACCTAGAAAAGGGGCAGCACCAAAAACTAAGAATGCAGGTACTATGACAGATGCTGCTTTCTGGAGTTTTATAAGAAGTGCACTAAGACAGAAGTCTAGATGGTGGAAACCTATAGCCCAAGCTAAAGCAAAAGTTAAAAGGGCTTACAAAGGTCCACTAAAGAGACAGAAGTTTGAGTATCAGTGTGCAGAGTGTTCTCAGTGGTTTCCTGACAAGAAGATCAATGTAGACCACATTATACCAGCTGGTACATTAAGATGTGCCAATGACCTCCCAGGCTTTGTAGAGAGACTATTCTGTGAGATAGACAATCTACAATGTTTATGTAGTGACTGCCATAATAAAAAGACACAATCTGAAAAAGCAAAATGACATCTGATTTAGAACTGATTGAAGCATATAAGAAAGGAAACCAACAATCTTTTACTACACTTTATAAGAGGTATAAAAAGACTGTACTTTCTATTATACGAGAATCTACTAAAGAAGTACAACTAGCTAAAGATTATAATCAAGAAATATGGACACTTGTTGCTACAAAGATTGATAAGTTTATAGATGGTAGTTTTTCAGCTTGGTTACGCACTGTTGCTAAAAACTATTGTATTGATAGACATAGAAGAGCTACTGGTCCTAGAACTATCAAAGAAGAATTGACTGATGACTTTTTATATTTAAGCGATGAATATCAAACTGAAGATGATAATATAGAAAAAGAATTAACCATCATGAGTGAAGGTTTTCAATTTCTAACAGAACTTCAGAAAAAGATATTAGTTCTTAGAATGAATGGTCTTGCTTTTATTGATATAGCTGACAAGCTCAATCTTCCTTTAACTAATGTGTTATCAAATAGTAGATATTTAACCATTAAGCTTAGAAAACATTTTGTTAATTCAGGATACACTTTTAATAAAAAACTACCAATAAAAACAAGAAAGACACAAGATGAAAAAACCACAACCATTAAGTAGAGAGTTTCTTTTAAACAGAGGCTTCTGTTGCAAAAATGGTTGTACAAATTGCCCTTATAATATGCCTGAATTACATGAAACCCTAATGGGTAGAAAACTTATAGAACACACTCTCCCAGAGATTGCTAAACAATTAAAACGTATAGCAGATGTATTAGAAAATAAACATGATCCTGCTGATCAAATAACTTCAGCATTTCAAACTTTTATTAAAAGCTATCCTAATGATGGAGATTTAGGAAAAAACATAAGAAACCTATATGGAAAATAACGAATTAAAAAGTCAGGACAAATTAACTAGTGAAGTTAATAATGACAAAATAAATGTCCACCAACTTATAGAGTTTTTAGAGTATGAAGAAGCATACACTGAAGACAGGCAGACAAAAACAAGAATTACATTACTATTAAAAGAATTGGGAATATGGAGTTAGAAGAATTGATGAATCAATCTATAGAAATACTAGAGAATGACTTTTATGCTAAACCATTTAAGTTTTCTTATAGTAGTTTGAATAAGCTAATGTGGAATCCACAGGCTTTTTATCAGATGTATGTTCTTGGTAATAGAGAAGAGAAGACAGAATCTTATTTGGTTAATGGCAAAATAATACATTGTTTGTTATTAGAACCAGAAAAGTTTAATGAGCAGTTTGTTATTAGTCCAACTAAATTACCAAACGATAGCACAAGATCTGTTGTAGATAGAATCTATCACCATCATGTAGAACTTGCTAAGAATGGTGATCAAAGAACAAGTCTTGTAGAATTTACTGATGCTATATTAGATGTTCTTAAAGACATTGATCTTCATCAAAGTTTAAAGACTGACCAGCAACGTATAGATAGAATATTTACACCTGAATCTGTAGAATATTGGAATTTTCTCAGAACAAGAGATAGTAAAATTCTTATAAATCAAGAGAACTATGACTATTGTAAAACTGGTGTAGATTTAATTAAGTTAAACCCTCAAGTGTGTAACCTTATAGGGTGTAATCTTAATGAGTTTAGCAACAAAGAAGTGTTTAATGAAATTGCTGTTGATGTAGACATGAATGATAAACCATTTGGTCTTAAAGGTATTATTGATAATATAGTAGTTGATCATGATGCTAAGATAATTTACATCAATGATATCAAAACTACTAGCAAGGAACTTAAAGATTTTAATGAGAGCGTAGAATTTTATAATTATTGGATGCAAGCTGCAATTTATTCTACGATTATTGCAATAAAATTCATACATTTAATTGATAAGGGTTATGAACTTAAGTTTCATTTTGTGGTGATAGATAAATCCTATCAAGTATATGCTTTTCCAGTTAGCGAAAATACTTTAAGTAGTTGGTTTAATAGACTAACAGACACTTTAGAAAAAGCTAATTGGCATTATATAAACAAGAGTTATGATCTACCTTATGAATTTGCTACAGGAAAAGTAACTCTCTAAACTAGAGAACATGATTAAACGCATTTACAGTAAATATTTTCAAAAGTCTAAATCTTTTTTATACCCTGCATTGGGTATAAAGAAGAATGACAAGTTTAAACCTACAGGAACCTATCTAGCCATCAAAGGATTGATAGAACCTGAAGATGTTAAATTCATATGTACATTTGAAAATAAGGATACAGAAGCATTTAAATACTTTGAAACTAAAATGTTATTAGAGAATCCATTATTCTCTGAAAAGATAGTAATGGATGACTATAGCATATATGTGTTTGATTATGAGATATATGTGAACGATTGGTTTAATTTTATTTTAGGTAAATATTCTAAACTATCTACAGTTCTTAAAAGAGCTATTAAAACCTACTATGGTGAGAGTAGTTCTGAGTATGACTACATGAATAGTTATATAAACCCAAAAGACTTTTATCAAGTGTATAGTGAACTATTAGATGTAGATGTTGAACATCTTAAATCTATAGGAGAATTATGTAATGCGTGTGATATAGAAAAAGAAACTTTAAAAATTCCTGTAGAATATTTGGAAAATTTAAAAAAATCAGTTTAACTTTACAAAAAACCAAAAGTATGAGTAACATGTTATTAATTACATCAAGCTGGGGACCAGCTAAAACTTTCAAGTTGATCCCTATTGACAAAGATTGTCCATTTAATGAATGTATCTTCGATGTTCAATCAAAAGTGCTAGCCATTATTGGCAAAGAAAGTAAAGAATCTTTTCACATGATTCCTAAACTTACTGACATAGGAGATGTTATGCGTCTTAAAATAGGTAAGAAAGAAGATGGAAAAGACTATGCTGAAGAACGCAAAGCTCTTGTAACTTTCTATGAATATTATATTACAGAAAGACAAGAGATTGTTAACTTCATTTCAATGTTCGCAGCAAATGCTGCTGAATTTGATTACATGCAGTATCTTGATTTAGTAATTCCTAAAGAAGGACCTGTACAGAATAGTATTATTACTTCTGTAGTTTAATTGTTATTCATACTATAATTCAAGGAGGTGCTTTCTAGCACTTCCTTTTTTTATCTTTTTAATTTAAGGGGAAACAGCTTAACTGAATATTATATAAATGACAGAAGAAGTAAAACACTGGGTAATGGATTATGAAACTATATGTAATTGTTTCATAGCAGTATTCGAACATTATAAGACAGATGAAAGAAAGGTGTTCGTTGTTTGCGAACAGCAAAATGACTTTCCAGAGTTTGTCACATTTCTACAAAAATGTGTGACAGAAAATCAATGGCATATTTCATACAATGGACTAAGCTTTGACGCTCAAATATCTCAATACATTCTTGATGTAAAAAATAAATTAGCTGTTCATGATGGTAAAACTATTGCTGAAGCTATTTATAAATTTGCACAAGAGACAATAGACAGATCTGATAAAGGTGAGTTTGCATTATATTCTCCTAATAAACTTAAAATCAGACAGATTGATTTATTCAAGCTTAACCATTGGGATAACAAAGCCAAGATGAGCAGTCTTAAATGGATTCAATATTCCATGGACTGGGAGAATGTAGAAGAGATGCCTCACAAACATAATCAACCTGTGACAGATGCTCACACTTTGAATGAAGTGATTCAGTATTGTATTAATGATGTTAAATCTACTAAACAGATATTAGAGCATTCAAAAGAACAAATAACACTTAGACAAACTCTTACTAAAGAGTATGGAATAGACTTATATTCTGCGTCTGAGCCTCGTATCTCTAAAGAGTTATTTCTTCATTTCTTAAGTAAGAAGTTAAAATGGAATAAATCTGAGATTAAAACCCTTCGTACAAAAAGACCTACTATTAGCTTAAGTGAATGTATACTTCCTTATGTACAATTTAATAGTCCAGAGTTTAATAAAATGCTTGATTATTTTCGCACTAAAGTAATTTCATCTACAAAAGATGGATTTAAATACACTGTGAATTATAAAGGTGTTAAAACAGATTATGGACTAGGTGGTATACATGGTGCAATAGATTCAGGATTGTATGAAGCTCCTCCAGGATGGACTATAATGACGTCTGACGTTGTTAGTTTCTATCCTAATCTTGCTATTAAGAATAAGTTTCATCCAGCTCATATTCCTCAGAAAGAATTCTGTGAACAGTATGAGTGGTTCTTTGATGAAAGAGTTAAGATACCTAAATCAGATCCTAAGAACTATGTGTTTAAGATTATTCTTAACAGTACATATGGTTTGACAGGTGATGAGAATAGTTTCCTGTATGATCCTAAGATGACAATGCAAATTACCATCAATGGTCAATTACTTCTATCAATGCTCTATGAGATGTTGTGTGATAATATACCAGAAGCTAAACCTCTTATGCAAAATACAGATGGTTTGGAGATGATGATTCCTAACGACAAGATAGGTGTGTATATGAAAGTGTGTGAGCAATGGCAGAATCTAACTCAGTTAGCTCTTGAACATGATGAATATTCTAAGATGGTAATAGGTGATGTAAACAATTACATGGCTATTTACAAGAATGGAAAAGTTAAGTGTAAAGGTAGATTTGAGTGGGAAGACTTAGAGAAAAAGAAAGTGGCTATGTTCCATAAGAATAAAAGCTTCTTGATTATTCCCAAGGCTATATATGCTTATTTTGTACATGGTATTATGCCTGAAGATTTCTTAGCTCAGAACCAAAACATCTTTGACTATTGTGGTGGTGTAAAAGCTAAAGGAGCTTGGCACTTTGAAGAAAGACAAATTATTAATGGAAATATTGTAAATAATAAACTACAAAAGATTATTAGATATTATATTTGCAATGATGGTAGTAAACTTGTAAAATGCCACAGTGATGGTAGAGAAATACAAGTGGAGGCAGGACAATGGTTACAAACCACAGTGAATAAACTCACTGCAAACAATAAAAAATTCGAAGAGTATAACATTGATATGGCTTATTATATTGAGAGTATCTATAGAGAAATTACTCAAATACAAAAAGTTAGACCAATGGGGTATTCACAATTATCATTATTTTAAAAAACCAAACATTATGGGTGCAAACACACAATTTGTTACAGAAGACATTATTAGAAATGCAGCTCTCCCAAATCATGGGGGGAGATATGGGATTATTTCCCATGGCTTTGTTATAGACGAAGCTCGTAAAGAGTTAGATGCTCAAGGTTTTAGAATTACAAGAGAGTTGTATAAGACCAATAAAGATGGTCAAGTGGCTCAGGGTATATATCATTTAGATGTAGCTAGTGATCCAGACATGGGACTAATGTTCGCATGGAGTAATTCATACAACAAAAGTATGAAGTTTAAATGTGCTGTAGGAGCTCATGTATTTATATGTATGAATGGTGTAGTGTCTGGTGACATTGCTAACTATTCACGTAAGCATATTGGACAGTCAGCTTTACAAGATGCTGTCAATACAATCAGGTATCAAATAGCAGATGCTTATACACATTACAATCAGCTTATACAAGATAAGAACATGTTAAAGAACATCACTCTTCTTAGAAAAGATCAAGCTTCTATTATAGGAAGATTATTTGCTGACGAAGAGATTCTCACTCCTACACAAACAAGTATTGTAAAGAAAGAGATGTACACTCCTAGTCATAACTACAACTGTAGTAATGATTCAGCATGGGCTTTATACAATCACATCACTCTTGCTTTAAAAGAATCACATCCAGGACTTTACTTAAAAGACCATCAAAAGGTTCATAACTTTTTCATTAATGAGTTTGGTCAATTGATCACTTCTCAAGTTCATCAAGATGAAGATGAAGAAGTGTATGAAGTGAGTAGTCCAGAACCAGTGAGTCCAGCAGGAGCTGATTTTGATATAGATAAAGTGAATGCAGAATTAAATGAATCTGCATATGGCGTAAACTTTTTATAACCCAAAAACCAACAGGGAGTGGTTGCAATTTGTGACCACTCCCTAATTTTTGTTATGTATCAAAGAAAAAATACTATAAAAGGTTGGCTATACCATATTTGGTTAGTAATTTTATCAATAACTAAAAAACCTATAAAATGATCATTGGAATTTCAGGGTACTCTGGGGTTGGAAAAGACACTGTAGGAGCTATTATCCAATACATATTTGCTCACCATAAAGAACCCTTAGTTCTTCCAGTGGAAGAAATGGTTACTAACATGGATGAACATGGTTGGTTTTTAGAAGAACAATCTGGTTGGGAAATTATGAAGTTTGCAGGTAAGTTAAAAGACATAGCTTCTCATCTTACAGGTATAGATATAGAAAAGTTTGAAGACCAAGAGTTTAAAAAAACTTTACTAGGTCCTGAATGGGGAACAGTTGAACATAACCCATTAAACAATATACCTGTATTTGAAGATGTTCAATTTAATAGTTTAATGTCTGTACGAGACTTTTTACAAAAATTAGGTACAGATGCTCTACGTAATGGACTACATGATAATGTATGGGTGAATGCTTTGATGGCTGATTATAAAGGTACAGATTTAGGAGAATGGAAAGGTGAAAAAGTATATAGTGAAAATTTACCTAATTGGATTATCACTGACACTAGATTTCCTAATGAAGCCAAAGCAATTAAAGACAAGGGAGGATTTATTATTCGTATAGATAGACCAGGTGTTAAACCTATTAATAACCATCCTTCTGAAGTTGGACTAGATGATTGGAAGTTTGATTACAGAATAGCTAATGTATCTGATATAGTTTCATTAACAGAAACAGTAAGAAATATTTTAAAACACAATAAATTATTATGAGAATAGGAGACCTTTGTGCTAAGGATGAACATCTAAAGATATATGATCCTAGCAAACAAGAACTTATAAAAGAATGTGACACTTATGTAGATGCTGAGTTGTTTACAGGTATTCCTAATAAAATATTAAGAAACGCAGCTAGATATAAGACTAGAAGATTTTCTCCATTCTTAGATAAAGAAATAGCAATCAGAATTGGACTAAAAAAGAAATAATGAAAAATATAAACTGGAAGACTTTAATTATATATGTAACAGTTGTTGTATTATCTTCTATGTTTTTTCTTTGGTTATTTAGAGTACTCTACTTTATATATTTATTAATTAAAACAATGTTGACAATATGAAAACTTGCCTTTATTTAGATGATGTGAGAACACCTACAGAGACCATCCCAGGGTATCACCCATGGAATGTAGTAAGAAACTACGATGAGTTTGAAAAATGGATAATTGAAAATGGTATACCAGACTTAGTATCTTTTGATCATGACTTAGCTGATGAGCATATAAATGATTATTTTAACCAAGTGGCAACACAAGGATATCAACATCCAGACTATGCTTCTTATAAAGAGAAGACAGGTGTTGATTGTGCTAACTTTTTAGTTCAGTATTGTCAAAAAATGAATGTAGAATTAAAACAATGTTGTGTACACTCACATAATCCTGTGGGTGCTAAAAACATTCAAGACTTTCTCAATGGCTTTAAGAAACACATGGGACAAGTAGAAGATTGTTTTATGATGAAACATCCATTTGAAGTGGAAACAAAGAAAAAAAAGTAGACATATGGATATAAAAATCGAAGCTCTATCTATGGATAGGGCACTACTAGGCTTTTGTTATAACAGAGGCTCTGGTATAATGAAGAAAAAAGATGGAATTGTAAAAGAAGTGACCTTCCATGAATTTGGAATTGGTCTATTGTTTTTACAAATTCACATTACTTTTTATTAAAAAAAGGGGAGAGTATTTCTCCCCTTTTTTTTAAAGTCCTGTTTGTTTCTTATAGTATTCTATTCTATTTATATTACTAAAGAATGGAAGTATTTTAGTTAACTTTAACATGGTTCTTTCATCATCATACATTTCTTTACCATTCTCATCTTCTACACCAGCTAAATGATATCCTACA
>Ga0315277_10006913_pt1 | contig 14755 bp, 15 predicted proteins | sample YL17G05_15_MG_FD_203695 | JGI IMG/M metagenome (GOLD analysis project Ga0315277, IMG submission 203695) | Sediment microbial communities from Yellowstone Lake, YNP, Wyoming, USA - YL17G05_15 | ecosystem: Environmental > Aquatic > Freshwater > Lake > Sediment | place: USA: Wyoming | collected... | reverse complement strand
CTACATCTAAAAAGAAACGACGACGAAAAACTCAATATACACCACCGAACTTCCTGGAGATGCTCACTGATTTTTTTCTTTCTCCCCTTTCTTATATACAAAGGAGTAAATTTAATATATAAAGCACGTGTATATTAATTACTAGATATGAGACTTATCGGAAAACTCATCATAATCATCTGTATTCTAGGACTTCTCCTCAGCGCATCAGCGTATATTATAGTGTATACGGGAGACAACACCAATAATAACAATGGAAAGAACGATACGGAACCCCCACAGATTGATGATATTACAGGGAACTTTACAGTGACTGCTGGTCAAACCGCTACCATCACCATTCTTTTTAGTGATAACGTCAATGTCACCGTTGCGACGCTCTATTACAAAGTAGCAGGTACTACGAGTTGGAGCACGATGTCAATCCTCGATGAGACTGTAAGCATCGATATCCCCTCGAGTACTACAAGCAATTATTATTACTATATCACCGTCGATGACGCTGCAGGAAACGGGCCCGTTGGCACTCCGTCTACTGATGGCTCAAAGTTTTATACGATCACCGTAAAACCCAGTAATGACAACGGTGATGAGGACTTTCTCCACACGGTGTTCATCGAGGAATCAACCTCGGTAACCTGCCGATATTGCCCTAATGTAGCAGCGATTCTAGAAGATTTACTATCCTCTCATAATTATCGTTTTTCTTATGTCAGTTTGATTATAGAAAACAACAAAGCAGCAGAGTATCTCTCATCAATCTATAATCGTTATGCTGACCCAACCGTGTATATCGATGGAGGACATCGAGTCATTCTCGGTGGTCTGAACCCAGAAGCAAATTACACAATCGCGGTACAAGCAGCAGAAAATCGAGTTGTTCCAAAAATCAGGGTGACAGTCGCCGCGGAATACAAGAACACCACCAATACAATCGTGGCAAATGTCCTGGTGGAAAATGGAGAACAATCTTCGTATTCAGGGCGATTACGGGTGTATCTCACCGAAATTATTTCTTCACAATTTAACGATTATGACGGAGCAAAGTATCGAAACGCTTTTGTTGATTTCGTCATTAATCAAGACATCAGCGTTTCAGCGAATAGCGACAAGACGTTTTCAGCAAACTGGTCTGTTGGAAACCTGGATTACGAGAACCTTAAACTCATTGCAGTTGTGTTCAGTACCGCAGGAAATAATGCATTTTCAGATCCTCCAACGAATGAATATCCGTTTACTGCTCATTATGCTGATGCGACAAATGCGACGTATGTCGTAAAGGGCGCACGGAACCTTCCTCCTGAAGTAGGGATTCTTTCACCGCAGAAAGGGAAAATCTATTTACGAGGAAATCTCTTTTTGCAGTTTATCTATAAAAGTAAATTATTAAAAAATACGTGGCTTATTGGAAAAGCCTCGATTGATACGTATGCCAAGGATGATTCTGGGATCGCGAAAGTTGAAATCTATGTGAATGATAATCTTGTTGCCACGCTGACAAGCCCGCCATATAACTGGACAATCCCTTTTAAATTGATTAAAAAACCATGGATTCCTACGACCTATACCATCATGGTAAAAGCCTATGACGATACCGGTAAAACCGCGACTGCAAGCATTGATGTCAAAGCATGGTGGGCATTCACTGCTTAACCCTATCGTTTCTCATTTTTCTGTTGATATAGAGTCGTCTACTGCTCATGATCGTAATAATATTACGTGCAAAGACAATAAAAAAGGGATACACACCTCGATTGAGGTTCTGAAGAATTCTTTTCATGGAAGACAAAGGTGTATAAAATTCGGCGTACATTTGTTGTACACCCTGAAGCAACTCCTCCGGTGTCATCTGTTTTGGTTTAAAAACAACATGGCCCATATTATAATATTTCCACTCTTTTGTTAGAATTCTCTTCTCGTCATCAAGTTTGTTGAACAAAGGTGTTCCAGGAAATGGGGTAAGAATAGAGAAATCAGCGACATCAATTTGGAGTTCTTTTATTGTTTTGAGTGTTTTTTCAAAGACATCTGCGGAATCGGTGTCAAATCCGAACATGAAGTCTCCGATCACCACCATATGGTTCTGATGAATGTTGCGGATCGCTTGTGCATATTCCTCAACTGTGTTTGTTGTTTTTCCGATAGCTTGAAGCGTATTTTGACAGATTGACTCAAACCCAACAAGCCAGGCAACACACCCTGCTTCTCTGGAGAGTCGAACGAGTTCACCATCATGAGCTAACACGTCGACGTTTCCATTGCAGAAGAATTTTTTATGCAGTCCTTTCATTTTCTCAAACAATTCCTTGGTATATGAAGGGTCGATGGTTAGCGACGTATCATAGAACATCAGGGTTTTTTGCGGGATTGTTTTTATTTCAGCAATGACCGCGGGTATCGGTCTTTTATAGAATGACGCCCCACCCTGGATGTTTGTCTCCGGGCAGAATTCACAGCGGTAGGGACAACCGCGTGTCGCCTCAAGTGCTCCAGTCATGACTAATCCCGGTAAGCTGATATTTGTAGGAGGGAGAATCAAAGAAGTATTGTACGGTGGTGTGTGGTAGAACGGCTGTAATTTTTTCTGCTCGATATCCTGGAGAACCGCCAGCCACCCCTGTTCGTTTCTCCCAATAAGAACGCTATCCGCATGTTGTTTAGCCTCGTCAGGTAATGCTGATGCGTGAAACCCGCTGAGAATGACTGGGACGCCTTTTTTTCGATAGGTATCAGCGATCTCATACGCTCGTGGGGCTGTCGACGTAACGAAATTGATGAGAACAACATCATATGCAGTGTCATAGTCAATCGGTGAGTATCGTTCATTCATCACAGAGACAGCATGGTGTTTTGGGGTAATCGCAGCAAATTCCCGTGCCTGCAGAGTTGGTAGAATTGAGAACGTTGTGAGGAGTGTTTTCTCAAGAAATTTATACCGTGCGCCTCCCATCCAAACAGTCTCAACGATGAGTATCTTCATTGCTCCTCCGTGGAGAATTAAGAGACAGCTATTTAAGGAATTGTACCTATTTCCTCCCTACTTTGGGAGCGTTATGAACCCGTTCTATAACCCTGTGTTCCTAGGTAAAATTCTCAAACGATATTTAAGTGATGTAGACCGGTTAAATAGAATCAGCGATGAATCTCTTCGACGCTATCAAGATACGCAACTTCAGCGACTTGTACATTTTGCTGATACTGTCCCTTTATATCACGATAAATTCAAACAAGTCGGAATCCATCCAAGTGATATTACTCGTATTAATGATCTTCACAAACTCCCATTTATTACCAAAGATGACATCAAACAGTACTACCCAACTGGGATTGTTTCGCCGAAAATAAAAAAGAATTCTCTGATCGAGGTATCGACCTCAGGAACCACCGGGAAAGTCCTCCCTATCTATGTTGATCTCCTTGATATCGTCATGGGTCTCTTTGCATACATGCGGACTCTTCATGAATACGATATGAATGTGTGGAAGAACCGGATAACGATCATCGGGGATTTCGCACCACATACCGCAGAAAGTGGGTATATCACCCGAGGAGTACAACCTCGTTTAAATTTAATGAGGATGTTTAAAAACATCCAGTGGTTGAATACAAATGATGACCCAAAGAAAGTCATCGCCGCAATCAATGATTTTCAACCAGAGTTCATCGGCGGGTACGTTGGGATGCTTGGTCATCTTGCATTATTAAAAGAAACAGGATCCGGGGAGAATATATCACCACAATATATTGCTGCGACCGGCTCTGTTCTTGATCCTTTCCTAAAATCATTTATAGAAAAAACATTTCATACGAAAATCTTTGAAGTCTATGGAGCCACCGAATCCGGGCTGATTGGCTTTCAATGTAAACAGGGGAGTTACCATCTCATGTCTGATCTGGTGTACGCAGAATTTCTTAAAGATGGACGACCAGTTGGTTCAGGTGAAGGAGGGGAAATGATTATCACAAAATTCCATGGAAAAGGCACGCCGATTATTCGCTATAATGCAATCAATGACATTGTCGCTCCCCTTGAGGGTTCCTGCTCGTGCGGTAAAGCAGGTGCTCTTATAAAGAAAATATATGGACGAAGTGACCTTGCGTTGTATCTCCCTGATGGAACTGTGTTACTGCCTTCCTCCTTTTCAGAAATCTATAGTAAAATACTCTATAAACTAAAGACAAACAAGGTCAAGAACACGAAAATCATCCAACACGATCTTACAACGCTTGAAATCCAGGTTGTTATTGATCAAACGCTTCGAACCATTGGGCCTTCTGTTGAAGAAATCCTTCAGTTCATACAGAAAGGATTTAAAGAAAAAACAGGAACGGGTGTCACGGTGACTGTCAAAGAGGTTGATTCTGTGGATACCTCACAGGGTCCTCGGATTCTATCACTGATTGATAAAACAAAGTATACCATCACTCATTATCTTTAGCATACACAACGTTATTTTTTGATTTTTGAGAAAGGTATTTAAAGTTTAAAACCTTAATAGTGTTAACAATTGATAAGTTAGAGGGAATAATATGAAATTCGTGCTATGCAATGATGGAGTGTGTGTACCTCCGAAATGTCCTGTCGTGGATATCAGGAGTGATAAGGTGATTATTGGCGAAAAAGAGAATGTGTGCACGTTAACACGGGCACAATTCGAGATACTCAGAACGAAGATAAAAAACGGTGAGATTTAGACGAATATTCTTTTATTCGTTTTTTTTACTTTTCTTTTTTTTTAGTTAGTGATGTGGATATCCTGCTATGTTTTCGTTGTACATTTGAATGCTTTCTTGTACAAGCTGTTGAAGAAAAACGAGTCGCTGTGCATCGGTGTTAGCCCCAAACGTCGTTAATGTTCCATATATTGATGTATACTTTGGTTTGACTTTTCCATTGTCGTAACCTAACGTCACGATGGTAAACATCGGGATACTACCAAAATGATCTACATCATAAATGGACTGAGCATCTCTCAACTCGTCGGTAGAGTTATCAATATTCACATAAATGTAGGCGACTGTGGAGTTATTAAAGGTGACAAGGGTGTGAAATATATCCTGTTTTCCAAAGTTAATTGAAAACAGGTCTTTTATTACAGGGTACATTGTATCGCACCCTGCACACGAATTACCGCTATAATGTAAAAACACCGGTCCGTGTGATAAATTTTCCAAAACAAACCTGGGATGAGGCTGATTGTCTGTAGTGTCAAACCTGAAAGTCGCAGCGGTTTTCGGCTCAAGCTTTAAACAGCTTAAACACAGCACAAGCACAATACCAGACCGTACTTGATTATAGACTGGGGTGAATGCAAACATCCCTCCAAGCGCGCTTGAGACCAACACGAGCATACAAACCTGCAGAGCAACAAATTTCTTCATCACTATCTCCTCTCATAGGTGATCAGTTCATTTGGACACGCAGTCACACATTTCCCACATAAAATACACTCTGGATCTCGATGCATATTTGGTACATCAATACCCATAGGACACTGGTAAGAGCAAACATTACAGTGCGTGCAATTATTCGTATTGACAGAAATATGAAGAAAACTAATCTTATTAAAGGGTCCCAGAAGCGCACCAACCGGACAGAAATATCGACACCAGCCACGTTCAATAAGAAAAATAAGCACAAAAAATAAGACGAAAATAACTAAAGCGACTGGAAAAAAATAATTGGGGACAAACTTCCCTGGGTTGAGGATCAGAACCGGAATTGTTCCTGTAAGAACCCCAACGGGACAGAGATCGGTAAAGATAAAACCTATGAGATAGGAGGTGACAAATACGAAACTGATGAGAAGAACATATTTTGTGTAGCGAAAGTACTTCTCGCCTTTATAGGTACCAAGTTTTCGTGCAAAAGGATATTTTTTAAATCTTCTCGCAACGTGTCCCGTCCCCCGTTGAAGAAATCCAATGGGACAGGCCCAGCCACACACCGCTCGTCCTGTTAAAACGCCAACGAATCCAATGACTAGGAGAGGAAATAGAAATAATCTCCAGGAAAAACTCCCTTTATCTACGCTTTGTTCCAATGATCGTAACGGGCATGCAGAGGTCGCTGCTGGGCATGCCTGACAATAAAAAAAAGGATAACAAAAACCGGTTTTTAAACCAGGATATTTAGAATATCCAAGATTAGCAGAAAAGAAGAGAATAATCTGAGAAACCAATCGTTTTATTTGTAATTTCATTTCTCTCGCTTTCGTCTTATCATGATGAGACTTATCCCGATGGCGATAACGATCAGAACCACATCAAATCCCGGTGTTTTATTCCCACCATTGTCGCCGTTCCCATTCGAATTTTCGGAAAGATTAACAACTTTCCATTTCGCAGATGGCATCCAAGTGCCATTCATTTTTGCGGCTATTGTACAATTGATATACGTAGCATCTGTGTGAATCAAGGTCACTTTAGCCTGATAATTTCCCACACTGACAAGAGACATAGAGACATTTTGGATCTTGGGATAACAAATACCGGTTCGTCCGTTACATTCCTCAATCTTCACTCGTACTTCTGAGGGGGTTCCACCATTGATAGGAATTGATATTGTTATAGTTGATTGCGCGGCGGGTGAAAGCGGAGAAACACTTATCTCTCCGAAGGTTAACCCTGTGTTTACAGCTGAACAAATCGTTGCCCCAAAAATACTAAATATCACTGCACATATCATCAATTTTTTTCCGTTCTTCATAGTTTTCAGTTCCCTATCTAATTTTTTATGATTACTTCATCAATCTTAACTGCAAGATCTGTGTACGGTTCATAACCTACGTGGGAGTAATAAATATTTCCTTTTTTATCAAAGATATAAAGAGTAGGTACCCCCGTTGAAGCATAAGTTTTTTGAATAGTTCCATTCAAACCATCCAAACCAAACGTCCAGTCTAACGTCAGGTTAATCTGGTTTTTGAAAGCATCTATCATATCTTGAAGCATGGATGCGGTTTCTCCACTTGATACCCAGACGTCTACCGAAAGGATAATGACGTCATTTTTTGAATAATTTTCTGATATTTTTTTCAACTCAAGCATCTGATACATACATGGTTGGCAGTTTACCGCCATACAATCAAGCACAATAACCTTTCCGTAAAAATCACTAAGATGTTTCGCCTCACCATCTAACGATTTAAAAACAAAATCCTCACCAGTATTACTTTTTTGTTCTGTACAGCCAGCAAAAACTGTGAGAAAAAAAAATAGAAAAACAAGGATCAGAACAGGCTTTTTTTTTATTCCTGAAATCGTCATCACCAAACAAGGATTTATAGATAAGGTTTCAATTTCTGTATGAGCATCTCTTTTGGCATCGCACCAACGACCCGGTCAACTAAAGCCCCGTTTTTAAACACCAGCAATGTCGGAATACTCATGATTTTATATTTCATCGAAGTCTGCTGGTTTTCATCAACATTCAACTTCCCAAACACGATTTTTCCTTTCATTTCTTTTGCGAGCTCCTCGATAATTGGTCCGATCATACGACAGGGACCACACCAGGGCGCCCAGCAATCAATCACAATTATCGGATATTTCTTCATCGTCTCATCTATATCAGCATCAAGAAGATGAATTGGTGTATCTGGCCACATTTTTTCCATGGTTTTTCCTCGATTCAGATATTGTTTCTTTAGTTGCTCAAGTTTTTTCTTTTTTAGTACTTCGAGATCATCCATTTATCCTGGAATAGCGGCATCTCCCTAATTAATATTTTGTTAAAAAAGATAGAAAAAGCATATTACTTGAGCGTGTCTTGAATCCATTTTCGTATTCTGAGATATCCGATTTTTTTTTCTCCGTCGAGCCAGAGGATGGGCGCAGTTTTTTGAAGATCTTCAAACACGTTATGGGATTTCGCCAACGTAAAATCCTCTTCACGCCAATGGCTTAGATCATGAGGAAACGTCACGATTTCGATATCGTCTCTTCCCGCGAGTAACTCTTTTGTTTCCTGGCATTTGATACAATGTTCTAAGGAGAACAAGATGGGTTTTGTAATAAGGATCCCTCGCTAAAGATTGTACCTTCTTCCATTATTGTTGAAATATTACATGACTGAGTTTGTTTTATAGTTTACTCTACAAGTGTATTATGAGTGACAAAACTATTTCAACTCTTTTCTTCATTCTGCCCTAGAAAACAGTATGATTGAAAATCATAAGATTGTCAGAGATCCGATTCATGGTGATATTAAAATCACCGGAATATTGGTTGATTTACTCAAGACTCCTGAGGTACAACGTCTCCATAACATTAAACAACTTGGATTTGCCCACCTGGTCTTTCCTGGGGCGCATCACACCCGATTTGAGCATTCCCTTGGTTGCTCTATGATTGCGTCTCAGATCGCAGACATACTTTCTCTGAAAGACAAGGAAAAAACATTGATTACCTGTGCCGCTCAGTTACATGATATCGGCCATGGTCCGTTCTCGCATACGTTAGAATCGATTCTTTTAGAGAGATTTGGCGTGAATCATGTCGATCTCACGGAGAAACTAATTCTTGGGCACTATAATATTTTAGATGCAAAAGAACAACAATTTATTTCAGCACCGAAAGTGCATGAAATCCTTGAGACGTATCAGGTGGATGAAAAAGACATTGTGAATATCATCCGAGGGAAACTATCAAAAAAATCATACCTGAGTCAACTCCTGAATAGCACGATTGATGTTGATCAATTAGATTACCTCATGCGTGATGCGTATTACACGGGCGTGGCGTACGGGATGATTGACCTTCAGCGACTCTTGCAGACAATCGTGATTCATAAAGGGAATTTGACGATAATGCGTAAAGGCGTTAATGTCGTAGAAAACATACTCATGGCGCGTGCATTAATGTATTCATCCGTGTACTTTCATAAGACTGTGCGTATCCCAGAATTGATGTTGTCAAAGGCGCTGGAGGAAATACCAGACGCAGAGCCATTTGAATTTTTCCGGATGACTGATGCGGAGATCATGACCTCACTGAAGAGCATGGGTCGGTTTCAACAGGAGATTATCACGCGCCTGAAGTATCGCGATCTCTTCAAACAGGCATACGCGGTTTCACCGCAGGATTTAGATAAACAAGGAGTTGATGTCGTGAAACGACTTGAAGATGTGTCGATCCGGCGGGAGAAAGAACGCAAGTTAGAGGATCTATTTCACATCCCCAAAGGTCATATCATCATCGATGTCCCACGTCTTGAGTTGTTACGAGCCGAACCGCGAATCAATAAAACCGATATTCAGGTCATAGATAGAAAAGAGATAAAGACTTTGGATGATTTTACTCCTGTTGCAAAAGCAATTCGTTCTCGTATCGCTCCTGATTGGGCAATCATGCTTATCACTGATGAAAAATATCGAAAGATTGTTGCCAAAAAAGCAAAAAGTATCTTATTTTCTTAGAGAATAAGGAGAGAATGGGGAAGTTTGAAGGTGGTGAGGAGAGATTAAAAAAAAATTTTGCCTCCCCATTCTTAGATTTTGAAAAGAAGAGATAGTATTTATAATTTTTTATAGAATTGATAATATGCTATAAATACTTTGCGATAAATCCCCTTTTTCCTTAGAGAATGTATCAAAAAATTTATTAATTTATAAACTATTTTTAATAAAATTAATCAACATATCAATCGTTAAATGAACCACATCGGATGAGGAAATATAATACCCAGCGAACATGTTTGCGAACAACAATCGTTCGTCATCTTCAAACTCAAGGAGATCTGCAAATAGGTTTGCCGCATTCCAAGCATCACCTGCACCAGTGGATCGGTACACTGTTGAGAGCGACATGGAAGGAACAACAATAGAGGTATTACGAATCGAACCAGAGAACAAAGAGGTATGTAAATCAATACGTGCCGATATCTTCTTCTTCAATAATACTGCAGCAGAAATCATTTCCTCTTCTGTTTTATTGGAGCTATTACTGTAGTATCGTAGTTCATTTTCATTCAGTCCAAAGATATCCAACTGAGGATTTGATAACACCTTCTTCATCAGATCAGGAATATCGCCTACCCTGGGAGAGGGATCCCCAGAATCAAAGAACGTTCGTACCTCATGTTTCTTTGCCAGTTCAAAGACCTTACAAGCAAGATCAGTTCCAGAACGATTCAGATTCCAGTTTGTAACACCGACAAGATCCGCGTATGTGATCAACTCGCGATCACAATCATTCAGCGAATCAAAGGTAAAGTTCGCCACCGATCCCGGATCCCCGATCATAATATTAGCATGACGTTCATCAAACTCAAGCGCGGTAGTGATCGCAAGGTTTCCATCGGTTTTTACACCAGAAAGGTCCACACCGCTGTTTCCTAAAAAATACTGTAAAAGATACATACCTAGTGGATTCGTACGACAGATCAAATGAGCGCTGATCCCAAGTCGTGCGAGTGCAAGAGCGGTATTCGCAGCATTTCCCCCTTGAGTAATCCGCTGTGCGACCCCAGTCAAGTTACCGCCTCCCTGTGCCGCAATAGTTTTTACCGCATTACACGTCTTTTCTACAGTATCTAACGATACGAAATGATCAACAAAGAAATCAGGAAGCATCACCACATGAAACATCGAAATTTTTTTTCTATCAAGATTTTGTAACGTCTGTAGTAATCGTTTCTGAAGGAAAGATTCCATTCACACACCACCAACAATATTATGCATCTTCTATTTTAGCTTAAACGCTTTTCTTATTTTAATATTTTAGACCTGAAAAACAATAAAAAAACAGCTAAATGGAGAAAACTATATATATGGGATCCATACAGATATAGTGCAGAAAAAATAAGAAGACCAATACGAGGAAGCGATTATAAAAGGGTATGAAAACGGAAAGGAAAGAATTTTTATGACAATTATAACACTAGACGATCTCTCAAAAGCCATTGCACACCGTGTCGGTATCGACATCGAGGAAGCACGACGTGACGCAGGATTCGTCATGGATATTTTTGGATTTGACGACCGCGTCATTGACAATGTGCTTGATCCTGAGGACCGGCAGCTGTTCTACATCCTTGAAGAGGAAGGCATGCTCACAACTGAACGGGAAGAAACCACGTTATACGACGGTCGGGAATGGCGTACCCATTACTGGCGTCTAAAAAAAGACACAATTACCCGATACGCTAGCGAGAGTGGCACGGAGCGCAGCGCACTTATTGTCGATAAGAAACAACCAACGAATATCTCCGATGATGATATCTATGGCTCTATCGATGACGACATGTGGGTGACAACTCGGAAAGTAGGGTAAACACCATCTTTTTTTATTTTTTTTACCAATAAAGTTCTTTTTTGATAAATTTAATAAGATACTTCGAGTTCTGGTTCTACTTATATTATAGTTGCTTTAATGGGTGAATATATGACAAAACGAAGAATCATCATAAGCTCAGAATCTGTTACTGAAGGACATCCTGATAAAATGTGCGACCTCATATCTGATGCAGTACTTGATGAAGCACTTCGACAGGATAAAAACTCCCGAGTTGCTGTTGAGACTTCAACAAAGAATGGGGGCGTCATGATTTTTGGTGAAATGACCACAGATGCCTACATCGACATCCCCCATGTAGTCCGCGACACCATCAAAGGAATCGGGTACACTAAATCAGAATATGGCATAGAATGGGAAACCTGTTCGGTTTGGGTCCAGATAACAGAACAGAGCCCCGATATCTCCCAAGGTGTCACTGTGGGAAAAGGTCTTCACAAAGAGCAAGGCGCAGGTGATCAAGGGATGATGTATGGGTATGCCAGCAACGAAACCAAAGAATTCATGCCACTACCTATTTTACTGGCACATAAATTAACCAAACGATTATCAGAGATGAGAAAAAGCAACCGAATTTCGTACCTGCGGCCGGATGGGAAATCACAAGTCTCGATTGAATACAATGAAAAAGGTAAACCCCTGCGAGCCCATACGATAGTTATATCGACGCAACACGATGGCGGCGTCTCCCATGACCGAATACGAAAAGATGTAATCGAAATGGTGATTAAGCCTGTCTGTAAAGAATGGCTCGATAAAGATACCATTTATCATGTAAATCCAACAGGAGCATTTATCCGTGGTGGTCCATACGCGGATGCTGGATTGACCGGAAGAAAGATTATAGTTGATACCTACGGGGGTATCGGCAGACATGGTGGTGGATCATTTTCTGGTAAAGATCCAACAAAAGTCGATCGTAGTGCTGCCTATGCGACACGGTACATCGCAAAAAATATTGTCGCCTCCGGTATTGCAGAAAAATGTGAAATCCAGTTTGCCTATGCAATAGGAATTGCAGAGCCAGTTTCCATTAATATCGATTGTTTTGGAACAAATAAAATTTCCCTTGATAGAATCGAGACGCTCATCCGAGAATTTTTCCCTATAAAACCTGCTGATATTATCGATCAACTTGACCTACGTCGACCAATCTATAAAAATACTGCTGCCTATGGTCACTTTGGACGGGAAGACCCCGATTTCACTTGGGAGAAACTCGATAAGGTACAACTTTTAAAAAACGAAGCAAAGATCTAACACCTTTCATTTTTTCCTTTTTTTACTGAAAGTAAGAGACAAAAGATATGTACTGAAAAAAATAAACGGTTTTACAATGTTGTTACCAATTATCAGCTATTAATCAGCGACATCCACCTTATATAATACATTGTGTTTTGGACATTCCACTTTTCCATATACTTTCTTAACGGTATAATTTTTTCCATTTTGAAGCGCTGTAATAGTACAAATCTCAAAAAAGTCACATCCAATGTTCTTGCATTCTTTTTTTTCTACTGTTGTTATTGCACCCTCGCGAGATTCTTCGGTAATCGCAATAGTGAGAGGGAGTTCTTCGACTTCGACTACGACAACTTTTCCTTCGTGAATACCGCACTCATGGTATTTATCTCGTAATTTTGTGATGCGGTATTTCCTCCCTGGTTTCAGATTAAAACACACAGTTTTCAGTTGACAGTTTTTACATTCATTATTAGAACCAAGGTACGTGAATTCTTCCCCTTCAACAGCGAGTTGTTCGCCGATAAGCGTAACAAGAACCATTATATTACTCCAGTTATCTTTGCTAATTTTTTTGCGGCATCTTCAGTTAATCCAAGCTCACCAAGAATCGTGTATCGATCAGGGCGTATCTTCTGTGCACCCATAAGCGCTTGGATAATTCTTTTCTTAGGAATGTCTAATTCTTTTGCGGTGGTTGGTGCACCAATCATTTTTAATGCATCACGGATGAGTTGCCAATCGCCACCATGTAGGTACATCATCATGATTGAGCCTATTCCGCACTGTTCTCCGTGTAAAGCTTTTCCTGGCGCGATGGAATCCAACATATGCGAGAACATATGTTCGGCACCGGATGCAGGGCGAGTGTTTCCAGCAACGCTCATGGCTACCCCTGAGACTACCATACATTTTATTGCCTGCCAGACTGCTTCTTCAAGTCCAGTCCGGATATCCTCTGCTTTATCTAGTAATAGTTGAGATGATGCTGTAGAAAGCGTTGCTGCAAAGTTACTGAATTCTTCATCCTTTAATCGATGAGCAAGTTCCCAATCTTTGACTGCCGTAAGGTTTGATATCACATCAGCGCACCCTGATGCAAGCATTCGATATGGGGCTTTCATAATAATCGCGGTATCAGCAAGTACTGCCATGGGTGATACTGCTGTTTTTGAGATAGATCCTTTTTTATCTTTCAATGAGGCACGAGGTGACGCCATCCCGTCATGGGACGCTGAGGTCGGGACGCTTACAAAATTCATTGAAAGTTCATAAGTTGCACATTTCGTGACATCAATAACAGAACCGCCACCGACGCCAAGTAAGAAGTCGGAGTTGGTTCTCTTTGTTTCCTTAATAACTGTATTAACCTCTCGAATCGTAGGCCATGCGGGGAAAACATCTCGTTTAATTAATGGTAACGAGAGAACAACCATGTTCACATCATATCCCGCACCAGAAAGGATCTTTTCAATCCGATCACCCGATATTCTTTTAGTGTTCTTATCACAGATAAGCATCACGCTATCACTTGGTGCAAGATGATTGCAGATTCCTTTAATCTGATCGGTCGTGTTATGACCAACGATGACTTCCCTGGGGAAAATCATGGTTTTTAATTTCGTAAATCGGTCCATGGTGGATTCAATGGAGTAAACTACAGGTTTATTATATTTTCTTTGTATCGTAAGCTTTATTAATTGACTCTAAACAAACTTCCTTATTCAAGACTCCAAAAGAGAAGAAGTAATTACAAAACGATGTAGATGTCTTCTATAGCAAGAGAAGAGATATTGTGATCATTAGCAGCTCTCATAGTAAGGGTGTGCAGTCCACGTGTTGCTTCAAGATCCCAGGAAAAAGGTGCTTCTGTATCAATATATTTCGATACATCGTCGATGAAGAATTCTACTGAATTGGTGTTTTCAGCTGTCACTTCGACAGTGAGTGGTCCAAGTATTCGTGCAGCTGCTTTCTGTATAGGAAGTTTTTTCAAAAGTGTCGGAATTTCTCTATCATAAAAATAGGTGTGGTAGTAGAGCGGTGTTTCAACGTAGACTTTCGGGGCATCTGGTTTGAGGTTACCAGAAACTCCATCAAGGTACATGACACCGGTTCCTACACCCCATCTCTCAATCAGATCTGCGTCATAAGCCATCCGGAACCAACCGTCCTCTCCCCATTTTGTACCCCAGCTATTTTTTACAATCCAACATTG
>Ga0315277_10006911_pt1 | contig 14756 bp, 14 predicted proteins | sample YL17G05_15_MG_FD_203695 | JGI IMG/M metagenome (GOLD analysis project Ga0315277, IMG submission 203695) | Sediment microbial communities from Yellowstone Lake, YNP, Wyoming, USA - YL17G05_15 | ecosystem: Environmental > Aquatic > Freshwater > Lake > Sediment | place: USA: Wyoming | collected... | reverse complement strand
CGCCCGGCAATGCGCCGCCTGCCCCGAGTCTTCTCCCCTTTTCCCTCCTTCTCACAGCGATTTCCCCTTGCACTCCCGAATAGAAATGCTTATAAGGAAATCTGAGTTCCGTCGGCGACAATTACGCTCAAATCGCTGTAAACGAGATTCTTATGGTTCTTGTCAATGTAGACGTCGACCAGCGCTTCCTTTCCTCCCGAAATCTGCTTTACGGATTTGACCAGGACAGGCAGCTGATAGAAATTCTCGGCCTTAAACATTCGGACGTAAACGAAATCATCGTCCTCACCCACCATTGGCCACTGATCAGCTGAAATGGATTTGAGCAGCGGCCGAAACTTTGTTGCCCCATATCCGTGGTACTGTGCCATCGGGTAGACTGTCGAAGGGCTGCCGGATTCCACATCACCCGATTTGAAGGACCAGGCTGGGTGCAGCTCCAGCACGTGATGAGGGTTGCTCGGATAGATCGGGCCGACGTCATGCCCTTCATTCCATACCCGCCAGTACCCCTGGAATGCGATATCTTTGCCCTGCAGGCTGGCGATCATCTTCTGCAGGGCTTTCGTAGCATTCGGCGGCTCAGCCACAATGCCAAAGCCCTTGTCCGACTGGTCAGCAGGAGCAGAAATGGGAAGTCCTTTGCTGTTCCCGCCCAGAATGGATTCTGCCGGGATCCCGATGTGCAGCTCGCCGTCGTTTCCGCCGCAACTCGTGCTGTGTGGATTTGCAGCTGGGATTGCTTTGCTGCTGTGCAGCTCGCCGAAGGCGCTGTCCTGCGGAAAGTTCTTGGCAATGAACTGCTTGTCGAATATGTACCAGCGGCCCTGCGCCAGGGCGCTGGTCGCAAGAAGCAGCAAGGTGAAGTTTGAGATGACTGCGAGTTGTTTCTTCATGGTGTTTCCTCAATCCACTAGCATGGAACGCCTCTGTCAGGAATTAATTTGCCCCCCTTCGGTTGCTTTATTAGGCAAGAATTAGTATATTTTCAAGGCGATGATTTTTCAAGCAGGTTGTGGGCAATTATCGCTGCGAAAGCTCAAGGTCAACGTGCTTGATGGCGTGCGCGTAGGAAAAAGAGGGTCTCGCAATATGCGGATTCTCATGTTGCTGCCGAAGGCGGCACATAAGGGTGACCTAGGAGTCGGCTTGGAGAATCGAAGAATCGGCGCTCGCGGGATTTGTTGCCACCAAGCGGGAAGGCAATCTGAATTGCCGTTTTTCTGCTTTTCAAGGTCCAATAATTAAGTCGACAGTGGATTTGACGACGATTTTGCTGATCGCTTCGAGCGTTGCCGGTCCTGATCAGTGCTGAGGTTTTCGTTTTAGTAATTCAACTACATGCCGTAGCCACGCAAGATCATCCTTGTCGGCTGCGCCAAAGAAGTCATGCCAGTCATCATCGGCTTCAAGCAGTGATGCTTCGGAGATTTCTTGCTCAGCAATTATTCGGAAGGATTCGCTGTAGCGCTCGAATGGGGATGTCTGGCTGTATGTGCGCGCGACAAGATGAAGGTCACGAATCCCTGGACTTGCATGGGCGTAAACACAAAACGGACCGCGTTCAGGATCGTAGTATCGAAACACATGCCTCAATCCTTTCCGGATGGCAAGAAAATATGACGCATCCTCACCGAAACGTTCACGGGCGTCGAACTTGTTGGATGAAGTCCTGATCGGTAGGCCGGTATCCAGATCATACTCAAGAATCCATCCGTCAGGAGGGACCTCGACGTATGTCCAACGGCCACCACGTAAATGCCAGATTCGCTCCTTTGGATAAAATCGCAGTTCTTGTGGAAACTCAACCAGTTCTTTACCATCCAACAGCAAGGTCGAGGTTACTTCGGCAATTCCCTTCAACGAACGGATATCCTCCCGAAACCAGGATCGGTCTTGCAGGCCGAAAAACGCATATCTAAGAATCCCGAGACTTGGCGGATGCATGCTTAGGTATTCGACCGGCGACATGGGAAGGTTCTCGCTGTTTGTGCGGAAATAGGCTTTCTTGTCCATCATGATGTCTGAGAGATTCGATTGTTGCTGAAGTTTACCGGACGGATCATCCAATGGGGGCATTTCTTATGACACCCGCTTCAATAATGAACAATTACATATTTAAGTTTATTTATTATATTTGGAATTGGTTTCGGCAGGGATTCTTGTCCCGCTGAATGGGACAAGAGGTCATGAATGCGAGCAGCGCAGGCAGTCTACGAATCAGCGGATTTCTTCTTCCCCAGCAGTTCCACTACGTGCCGTAGCCATGCAAGATCATCCTTGTCGGCTGCGCTGAAGAAAGCATGCCAATAATCATCAGCTTCAAGCAGTGACGCTTCGGAGATCTCTTCTTTCGCAGTCCCTGAGATCTCGTCTTCTGCACTGGATGTAATCTTCTGATCGTCCATGATTTGTGCGTCTCCGACTATCGCACCAGCAGCCATCATAGCAAAAAACTTGATTCGATCCAACCAAGGAAAATCCCTAGCTCTGATCCGGGAAATTCCCTAGGCCTTTTATCGGCATCCCAGAATTGCATCATTAGCTATCAGGCGGGCAGGAGCAATCAGCCCTAGCTCCTGCCTGCGGATCCTGTTGACTGATTTGAGGATATTTATGGTACCACAAAGCCAATTCTGTTGCACAACAAAAATAATCTCTTTAACGAAGGCAGGCACTGCCCGGGAGCAAGACTCTGCCTGTGCTGATCCTTAAACTCAACCGCATTCTTGAATCTTGCAAGATTACAGAAATGTCAACCGGCGTGCCTTGACCTTTTCCAAGTGCCGAGCGCCTTCCAAATCCCCCTACGTTGTTCACATACAAGATTTCATATTTCATGTTTGCAGTCGCTCGTCGTCCTGATGAGTTCTTTGAGATCTTCAGGATCCGTCTTCTTCTGCTCGACCTCATGCGGTAAACACGTATTAAGCACACCATGACGGCATGCTCCGATCACGCCGATGGCTCCGGTCTTTTCACAAACGATCCGCAGTCCAATCTCACCCACAAGCACTTGCGTATGGTAGCCCCTCTCACAAAAGCGCGCTTTGATGTACCTGGCAGTTTCAAGGCGGTAATCAACTCCAGCGCCTTGCAGTGCCCATTCGTTAAGGATGAGCACTTCCGGTTTGTTTTCCATGCGCTCCACCATCTTCAGTATCCCTGTCACTCCCAAATGGTTTGAGGGTGGCTGTTGCAGGAAGACGTCAGGATAAGTGGCAGAACAGATGTTGGCAACGAGGATGTGAGATGAATTGAAGGTTTCCCATAATGGCTTTCCGAATTCTCCGTCATCAAAGTATTCTGTGTCAGAAGTGTAGCCAATTCTGACTTCCTCGCCATCATCGTATTCTATGGATACCAAGATTCCAGCTGATGTCATGTTCTGCCGAAAGCAGTGCTTGACACTCACCGGCTTAATCCTTATTTTACCGGCTTCTCTGTCAATCCTAATTTCCTTTTCGTCGTTTTTCCTGCTCAGCGACAAGTAATGCAGTTTTTTGACGCCGCCGAAGTTCTTAAAACACAACTGTTCTTTTTGGCAGTCTCTCTTTGGTCTGCATACATCCCGAATCACGCATGTCGAGACCTGAAGTGGAATGTAGGTTCTAGGATCCGGTTCTGCTTCCATTACGACATAATCGATTCCACCGACAGCGTGCTCATCTTCGAATGTAGGATTTCGTGTTCGCTCGTAGCTCAGTGACAGAAGCGCTCTCGTGCTCGCGTCGTGATCATCGTGACTGTGTGTCACAACCACAACATTAATGTCATTGAATTCAAAAGGAGTATAGAAAATCAGATTGCCCAAGTAATCTGGCCCAGGATCGATCGCTATACCAACGCCATGCAGGAAAAGGAAAAGCCCTCCACCAAAGAGGTTCTGTGCGAATTTCTCGCCGGCAACCAGCGGACTTGCAGATGACCAGCGTCTTATAATGCAGAGGCTATCCGTTTTAGGATATCTGCTCTTTCTTGTTGTAAAAAGTAACGTTCCTAAGTCGTTTTTGCGCACAACCGCATCGTCCATTAGTACAGTCACCATCCCCCTGTTTTTCTGATCTCTCAATTCGTTGAACAGAGCAGCATCCAGGCCTCTCTCCAGCATCGGCAAGCAACGGCACAGTCGATATGACCTATTCTTTGCGGCAGCTGCGTAATTTCGAGCCGCGTTCCACAGCGCACACGCCGTCCTCAGTTCCTTACTGTGAATCACCTGCAACAACAAGCTTTGTGCTCCGTGCACACGGTTCAGATCAACGGCACGAGCATGCAACTGACGAGTTCGCTGCAGGACGCCGTTACACCATTCGGGAAGTAAAAGTGCAGCTGCAACCTTGTCGATTTGGCTGATGGCAGCCTGATGACGCGCAATGCGTTGTTCGATCACTGCGTCGGCCTCACACTGGTCTGGAGTTGTCGTAAACGGTGGTTTTCGTCGTTTTATAGGTTTGCTGATCATTCTTTGTTCGTAGTATCTCGACATGAAGAGATTGAAGTAATCCGTTAACCGCATTTGATCTATCATGTCGCGGACGGAATATAGACAACGTTGATATGCCTGTAAAGCTGCATCCGCATGAGGATTAGTGTCACAACACGTTATCATAACAGGTAACAATTCCTGCGTTATCATGGGATGGGCTTCTCTAAATATGTGAAGCGCTTCATATTCGTCAGCAGATGTCTTGTCACAGGTCAACAGCACGTGCATCGAAAGAAGAAAGTCAAGACCTTTGCTAATTCCTTCCCCATCAGCGCGTACCTGTTCGATATCGAGCATTACGAAGCCGCGCCGCGCAAATCGATATGTGTCCTGCATGAGCAAATCCAATTCGATAACTTCGCTCGAAAACGACCAGGGCAATTTGTCAAGATCATACTGTTCCAGAACACCAAGGAGTTGCTCCGCTATTTGCTGCTGCGGGTTTCTGTCGCTGGCGGCCCTCGTCAATCCAATAGCTTTCGCTTGCAGTTTGTCCAATATCTCCTGACGAACCCGCAATTCTGGCTCGGTAATATAATCATTCCAACGAATTAGTTGGGATTCGTTGTAGAGCTCTTTTTGATAATCGAAGGCCATAATATACTTCTCTAAAGGGTACCTGCCAAGGCTTTCTGTATAATGGTTCTTCGCTTGCGATGCGCAAAATCCAAAAGAGAACAAAAAAGCTGCATACGTGCTTTAAAATACTTGCGACGTTTCTGAGGATTCACAACAAATGTACCGCCCCGAAGGTCGACTAGAAAATCACTTTGCCCACGGGAGATAGCAGGTTTGCCTTCCTCGTCACGGTCAATCCATTTTACCGTTTCGTCCGAGCCTCCTTTCCACAAGAGACGACAATATCGATGAAGGATGCCACGGCAGAAGGCAAAATTGGCAATTGGATCGTCAATATCAGCTAATCCATTATCTAAGACAATCGCGCTATTGCATACCTGCTGATTCAAATCTTTCAATGAGGCGACGGTTCCTTGCAGCGTCTTAAGTGTCTGAAGACATAATAAAAGACCCCTAATTGAGGATACCAAGTCCTCTCGTGGAGTCGCATTGTGAGGGGAACCAAAGATTGCACCTGGGGCAAAAAGAGGGGATAGGAGCGGTAACGGGATTTTGGTGCTCCAGTCTCTCAGCCTTTTGCAGACCCAGTCGTCAGTAATGTCCTCCGGTATTGCATCGCTAAGAAATAGCACGACAAAAAAGCGTGCACAATGCCAGACCCGAGTATCATCGCTTTCGAGCGTGTACTTTCCGCTGCGACCATGGCTCAGCCAAAATACGTTAGAAAACAGCTCCCAGTCTGCCGCACAGCCCAAATAAAACAGATATAAATCGCAAATGATCTCAGCAGGCATTCCTTGACGAGTTCCGGCGCGTTCGCGTCGCTCGATCATTTGCGGAAGAGAGGCCTCACTTTTAACATGTTCGTCTTCTTTTCTTTTCAATAAGTCCGCGAGTGCCGTTAAATCCGCGGCAATGTCGTTGCGGCCAAGCTGTGAGTGTCCTAGCTCATGGATGAGTTGGAAAAGCCCTTCTGGTTGAATGAGGTCGAAATGGCTCATCCTGATGGCCGGTGCTGGAAGTGAAAAACATTCTGGAGATTCTATGCCCTGCAGGAACGGCAGTGCCCATACAATGGGAGCGTCGAGGTATTCGAGTGTAGCGTGAAGGAACCCGCTTACGACGCACAGAAGATCTTGATATGCTCCTTTAAATTCTATGGCTTGGTCTGTCACCTCTACGGTGGCATAGGTGGTCGCATATCGGCTCCTTATTGCATGGCCTACATTGTCAACAAGGACTTGAAGTCGGCGACATACTCTGCTTCTTTCGTCGGGAGTCCAATCGCTTTTGCTTCTTTTGTCAGAGGGGAGTTTCAAGGTCGTTTTAAAGAACGGCAAGAAATCCAAAAACAGGTCGAAGACCAGAGGATCTGTCAAGCACATGTGCAACATCGAGGAGACGTGAAGCAGTTCCGTAACAAGGGCTTTCGGGAGAAGCAAATGTTTAATGATCTGCTCTCGCATCGTCTTAATGGTCTCCGTGAGATTCAACCGTTCCAATTTACTGTAAACGTCTCCGTGCTCAACCCTTCGAGAAAGGAGCGAGCGACCGCGATCGTTCAGGTGAGTAGTGAGTATCCGTGTGGCGATCTCCGTAGTTGAATGATAAGTATGCCATCCAACTTGATCCCGTCTGTCAAGAAGTCGCCCTGTGACATGAGCGTATCTTTCAACAAATCCTGCCGTATTTAGCGACCCAGTGAAGATATCAGACGACATGTCAGTTTTCCCAAAATGAATCCAGCGCCATTCTTCAGTTAGTGAGTTAATTCTATCTAGCACCTCGTTATGATGCCCGGGTTTGCATGTGACGGAATACAGAGCTCTAACGCAATCCTTCTGATCAGAAACAGCAGGCATAATTGGGCACGTATCCTTCATAGATCGGGCGCTGGTATAATTCTCCCAGAGCTGGCCGCATACAGTGCGGGTAGTTGCACACAGGTGCCCGTTTTTTAGGTCAGCTACGTCTTGATAAAAGGCACGAATTGAAGCGTGCTGAGAGTTCAGTAATTGCGGATCCATTTCAAGGTCTCCAATTTTTGAAGCCCTGACAAGCTCTATTAATGCTGCCAGATGGCCGAGAGTCTTTGCGTGGATGAGCAACGTTAATTCGTTCCAGCCCAAGGATCGCAAAATTAGCAACCTGAAACCGCCATCGGCTTCCATGCAATCGCAACATCGAATTATTTGCTCGATGGCATGGTGCAGCAAGGTGTTACCAAAGGCAATTCGCACGAGCGCGTTTAACTTGATCAGCACAAAACCAATGATTGGATATTGCTTGTACTCGTCATTCTCAGAAGTGTAAAAATCTCGCGGATCGCGTATTAGTGCTCCTATATCTTGGCGAACGTGGCTGACATTAGGAATCGCATGTGCGAGAAATTGTAGAGAAGTGGCATTTCTGCAATTGCCTAATCGTGTGGCCACTTCAAAATCGTCAACGAGGGTGAGGATTGCCACGTCAAACGCCCCCCAGAGAGCGAAAATGTGCGGTAAATAAATCCATTTGTGCAGCTGCTCATCTTTGCCGTTTACCGCATTATAGAGAGTGATGGCCTCCACGAGGTTTTTGCGGTATGTGGTCAAAATGCCTTCACTTGAAGTGAGTTCTTGGACCAGTTGTTGGTCTTTGCCATGTCGCGCTGAATAGAAACATACAAACAGTCCGTAATCGTGGAGCCCTATTCTTTTTTCCTGAATGTTCATGACAATCCGCTGGATATAGGAATACCGTGTTAATGATTGGCTGTGAAGTCCATTGTGGCAGGACATTTAGTGAAGAATACCGGGGGCCTAACGCCGGGTTAACTTGCAGAAATTTCAGTGCTTTTGCTGCACCGCAACGTGAATGCAAGCGAATTATGGGGATTGACCCCACGAGTTCCGATTTCGAATGCAGCAGGTGCCTTCTGCCTGAAAGTCCATTCGAACTTGCATATGGATGGCTCGACCGCAAAATGCTGGTCATCTGGCCTTCCCATTGAGAAGCCCCATGCTGGATAGAGGCGAAATAACAGCCATGCATTGTTTCTTGCTGGTTTAGGTGTCAAGCAACGGTGACTATATTGGGCTCATGGCCCCGTGTCAAGGAATTAAATGTAAGAAAATGAGAAGCTCAAAAATTCTGATTTCGCTGAAAAATGGTGTGACCCTCAAAACCAATTGATTTGCATGTTCCAGATCATAGTGGAACACTGAAAGTTTCGGGCTTAAGCTCGCAATTGTTTGTGTACCAATGTGTTGCATCAGGAGCGGATCTGATTCATAGGGCTACACACACAGGGTGGTTCAGTGTGAAATCGCAAGGGTACCAGCCGAGATATCGAGCTAAAAGCTGTCGAAGCGGCGAACGCGCAGATGGTTCCCGCGCAAGAGAAGCCGGTGTTCAAGCATTGGGTGCCATCACAGCAGCCAAACGTACTGTTCGAAGCCAACTTGCCTTGCTTTGTGTATCGCCGAATCTGATCGCTTTTGTCCAAAGCGATGCCTGGCCGAAGGATACCATGTGACGGCGCTCAGGAAGAAGGACACAGAACCAATCGAGAATTCGTCCAATTGCTGCGGAATCTGGGCACGTAATACCCGTGTTCCTGCGTCCCCCAAATTCAGAAAATCATGAAAACAATAAGCTTGACTTCCGGGGATCCCGGCATTAGACTCATTCTTGCTTACGAAAGGGAAATTATCTGGAATCTGGGCGATGAAAAAGGGTGTAAATTATCTCGGTGAATTTGAGCTAATCGTCATGCTCGCGATTCTCAGGCTTGGCCCTGATGCTTACGGCATGCGCATCTGGGAAGAGATCGAGGCGCGAACTGGACGGAAGTCGCTCATCGCAGCGGTGTACGCGGCCCTGGAGCGGCTGGAGAGGAAAAAATACGTATCGTCATGGTTTGGTGACCCCACCCCTGAGCGGGGCGGCCGAGCCAAGCGATATTTCAAGATTGAGAATCCGGGATATGCCGCTTTGGAACGAACAACAAGCATGTTTATTAGCATGTGGCCGGCAGATGCTCCTGTTTCACTAATAGGCGGTTCATGATGTCATGAAAGCCGAGGCCAGGTCAAACGGTCAGACGCTTTTGCAGCCATCGCTATCTGTCCACGGCCCTCCACGGGCTGCGGAGCGCCTCTTTGGCATGTTCATAGGCAAGGAGGATCAAGATGCGGTGCTCGGCGATCTGGCCGAGCGGTTTGAGAAAACCCTCTGCTTCACTCGTAATGCCGCCAAGGCCAAGAGGTGGTACTGGCTCAATGGCCTGCTTTCTCTTCCCGGCTTCGTTCGGAACCGATTGTCGCGTTCGTTCCACAATCCCGAGCCCTTCGTAACAGCTGTACGATCAATTGCCCTTTGCTATGCAGCAGTAACGGCTTTTTTCCTGATCCTGCAGTTACCGTTCTTTGTCTCAGCCCTTGTAACAACCTGCGTAAAAATAAGATCTTTCGCTTTTTCCGACGGCCTCCTCGCTTCCGGCTTCAGGTTCCTTGACAATTGTTGGCCAAGCCGGGATGTTTTTTACCAATACTGGCAGGCTTTCATTTATCCCCTGCTTGTAATCCTGGTCGGTGTCTATTTTGTGCGGATTTCAAGGCGCTGGCGAAGGGTGTTTTGCGCCTATTTGATCGTTTGGGCCAGTTACAGGCTGGCTCAATTCCTGATTGTGTTCGCGATTCTTGGTAAGATCGGATGGTTTTCAGATCCGCCCCTGCCTGAATGGCTGATAACCGCAAGGATTTTGATCGTTCTTCCTGGCTTTGGTGTTTTGGCAGGGGCAAATTACTATGCTTTCTCACTGGTTTCGGTCAGATTGCGTGCCTCTGCACTTTTGGGATTTCTCTTGCCTGCCGCAGGCGTTGCAGTGCTTATCGAGACAGCATTGTTTCATATATGGGCTCCATGGACGTTTGAATTTGGCGGCATTTGTTTCTTGCCGATTGCTGTGAGTGCGATTCTTGCTTCGATTCTATCTCAAAAGATGTACGTGCTCCGTTCTTCTTGAGCGAGAGGTTCTATGAAAAGATTCCAGTTCACGTTTGTGTTAGCAATCGCCTTCGTTGCCGGCTTTTTTTTCGGCTCCTACGAACAAGCCAACGCATCCAGTGACTGCATGAAACAAAACGGCTGCTGCCGTAGCGGCTGCGGCACAAGGGAAGGTGATTGCACAGGCTACTGCCAATGGGAAGAATGTTCCAGGGAAACCTCAGGGTGTCGGGTATCGTGCGGTGATGACTGCTATACGGATACGTGCATGCCGGACGTTGTCACTGAGTGCTGGCTGACCTATTGTCCATCTACACCTGAATGCCCACCATTGCCAGATCGCTAGTCTGGATTGCGCCAAAAGCCGGAGGATATCAACAATGAGACGCAGGATCATCATAGCCCTTTTTCTTTCAGTTGTTGTGTTCTGCGCTGGGTACGGCGCAGCCAGGCTGCTGATGCAAGATGAAACTGTTTCGCTTACTGCTACTTACCGCGAGACAGTCACTGGCGCATCGGGCAGGATAAGCGAACACCGCTATATCATAATCCAGAAGCCCGATGCCCAGGTGCGGATCAATTTCTCTGCGAAAGCAGACGGCTCGGAGTGCAGAGTCCGGATTTTGCGCACACCAACAACTACTGCGCTGATCGTAGATGAGCTGCAGGCCAAATCCACAACATATCACCCGCTGGCCGTTCCTAATTCTTCTGCGCATGCTCAATCTTCGACGCAGAGCCGATACAAAAATGCCGGCACCGCCGTGGTCTTCGGCTACCAAGCTGATATCCTGATCGCTGAGGATAAAGCCGCCAGAATCGAGAGGTGGGTCATACCGCGGCTGAATGATCTCATGGCGAAAGATCGCCGCTACTGGAAGGACAGCAACGGCGTAGTGGTAGGCAGCACCGAGCAGAGCCTGATCGACCTGGTTGTCGGATCGCCAGATCCAGCGATCTTCGAAGTGCCCGCAGGCTACAGCGAAATGACACCCTCGCAGATCCAGACCGCGCTTTTCCGGGATGTAATGCAGCTGCCGGCAGAAAGATGGAATCCGCAAATGTTCAGCAAGGCGGATGAGATTTACCAGAGGTCGCAGCGTTACAGGCGGTGATTCGCACGACATCCCCGGCGCGGGCCAAGTCGTCATGTCGATATGCGGAAATCGGCCAGCTCCACGGCCACAAGGATGAGCAACTGCGGAGAAACCTGGATCATCGCCCGCCCCTCCAGAAGGCATCGCTGAGGCCAGTAACATTCGGGATCGCGGACCCTTTGACGTGAATGAGCATCCTGGCTCCGCCCCGATCCTCGAGGTCGATAGCGCATTCGGAGATAGTGGCTGAAGCCTGTGGTACGAACTCCGCAAATACCGGCTGGGTCTCCACCGGCTGGCCATTTGCACTAAGCCGTTCCTTGAGGGAGTAGTAATCCAATCGGAGGGCGCGGGCCCTCCTCGCGAGCCCATATTCGGCAGCAAGCTCCGCCGCGGATACCCACAGCTCTTCAGGGATCGGGGTGCGCTGCTTCCTGATCCTGCGCCAACGTTCGAGCCGCCGGCGGAGGGATTCGAGTTGATAAGGGATGAGTACCTGCGTTAACCGCTTGCATTTGCAGCCCTACAGAGTTTTGGCGACGCACAGGACTGGTTCCCTATAATGAATCAAAAAAACGTACGAATTGTTGCCCGAACCTGGTCTTCAGCCGCAGAATTGAGTTGCCCAACCCACGATCTGATGACGTGACCATCTGCTCCAACGACAATCAATGCAGGAGTGGCATTGATCTTGGTGAGACCCGCGTAAACGGCTGACAACACGATTCGAGGTTCTATGCCATGTTCAGTAAGATACATGCGGTTCGAAAGCTCATTTTCGCCCAGAGCGATCCAAACCAACCGTTCTCCAGGCAGGGTTTGATAGAACGCCATGCTATCTGTACAGAAGTGACAGCCACTTCGTGTCACTACCAGCAGCATAGATCGTTTAGGGACTCCCAATTTCGCTAAGTTAATGTAATCGCCAGATTGATACGTCTGTCGATTTCCCCCGGCGGGCGTCAAATGCCCTACGCTGGATCACAAAGACGCTGCCAAGTAAAATACATGCCGTGATGACCAATAGGTCTATCCACCAGCCTTTGGTTGGGATCTGCGTATTCCGGTGGAATGCGTTGTTCACAGTAATGCGGAGTTCCAACCTCATCCATTGCACGGAAACAAGCCGCTGGCTCTAATGGAGGTCCTTCCCATATGAACCACTCAGCATAATCATACTGGCCTCTGGGTGTTCACAGACAAAACCGAACCAAGGAGGCAAAAATGCTCACAGATTACTTCAGCTCTCCTCGGACCCTCAAACGCCTGCGGTCTGGGCCCATCGGGCCGTTTGTCGAGGGTTTTGCCGAGGAACTCAAGAAAGCAGGATATTCCCGAATCACGATCCGGGCTCATCTCGGTGCATCGAGTCATCTTTGTCAATGGGCAAACACAAAGAATCTCGCTGTGGCGGACCTAAACGCAGCAGTGGGAGCAAGATTCGTGCAGCACATTCCGCATTGCCGTTGTCGTCCATGCCAGGGCAAGTACATCCACTCGGCGCGTGCCGGCGAGGAGCTTTTCCGCACATACCTTTGTGAGATCGGCGCCATTCCGCCGCGCAATCCAATCAATCCGGAAAAGACGGAGATCGAGTTGATGGATGCGTTCCGGAACTGGATGAAGCAAAACCGCGGTGTGACCGAAAGGACGCTCGACACTTACCGGCCGATCATAACTTCGTTGCTCGAGTTTACGGCAGGCGACCCAAGTCGTATGGATTCTCACAGCGTTCGAGCCTTCGTTCCCCATTACGCCGAACTACGCGGTAGGACAAGCGTCCGTGGAGTAACAACGGCTCTGCGCACCTTCCTGCGCTATCTGATTGCGGAAGGAAAGTGTCGTGTGGATTTGGACGCAGCGGTTCCGGTTGTAGCTGTATGGCGATCCGCCACTTTGCCCCGATATTTACCGGCTCCAGACGTTGAGCGGATCATTGCGGCATGCGACCCCTCGACGCCGACTGGCTCAAGAGACCGGGCAATCATTCTGCTGCTGGCGCGCCTCGGTCTTCGCGGGGACGATGTCGTTCGATTGGAGTGTTGCGACATTGACTGGCAGAAGGCGAACATCCGTGTCTCGGGAAAAGGGCGACGTGAAACCTTGCTGCCGCTTACTCAGGAGGTTGGTGACGCTATCCTCGCCTACTTTCAACGAGGGAGACCAGCGGTCGATTCAGACCGCGTTTTCATTAGGGCCATCGCACCTCTGCGCCCCTTTCTCAACACCGGGTTGGTAAGCAGGTTGGTTGCACGAGCCATGCAGAGGGCAGGCGTAATCACCCCCTTTCGTGGGGCCCACGTCCTCCGACATTCCGCTGCGACTCAGATGTTACGAGGCGGAATATCACTTGAGGACATCGGCGCCGTCCTCCGCCATCGATCAATAGAGACAACCGCACAGTACGCCAAAGTTGACGTAGAGCTTCTTAAACTGATCGCCCAGCCGTGGCCGGAGGTGAGATCATGCTGATTGACGCAGTGGAATCTTATCTGAACGTCCGGCATGCAGCGGGATTCGATCTGCAGCACGCCGGAAAGGTCCTGCGGAAATTCTGTAAGTTTGCTGCCGCCCGTCGGGAGCAACATGTAAATGGAAACACGGCAATCGAATGGGCCTCGCTGGCCTCATCTCCAGGCGAACGCAGTCGCCGTTTAAGCGCCGTGATTCGATTCGCTCGTTACGCCAAAGCAGAAGATGTTCGCCATGAAGTCCCACCTGACGGTGTTTTCGGCCGTAATAGGATTCGGCGAGTCCCTTTCATTTTTTCACCCGCCGATATCCTTCACATAATCGAGCAAGCAACGCATCTCGGTCCGTCAGGCTCTCTGCGGCCCGACACTTTTGCTACTCTCTTTGCATTACTTTCCGTAACAGGAATGCGTGTTTCCGAAGCGCTTGCACTTCGGATCGGTGATATCACTTCAGATGGTCTCATCATACGCAAGACTAAGTTCCGGAAGAGCCGACTCATTCCGCTTCATCTAACAGCAATGCAGGCGTTGGATCGGTACTTGGTTCGTCGAATACCTGTATCAAGCGGTGATGATCATCTGTTCGTTTCCCTGACCGGTCACGGGTTCTGTTACGAAACCGTTCGCAGTGTATTCCATAAGCTCGTTCGGGCAGCCGGCATTGTCGGCTCCGAACGGCGGAAACCGCACGTACACGGGCTTCGCCACACATTCGCCGTCCGGGCACTCGAAGCCTGCCCTTGCGATCGAGACCGCGTGGGAAGACATATTCTTGCTTTATCTACCTACATGGGCCACGCCCATGTCGCAGATACCTATTGGTATTTCGAAGCCACTCCGCAACTGCTGAATGACATCGCCAAAGCCTGGGAGGCTTTCGTGAAAGGAGTGGCACGATGACGCCTATTGCCCCTCACATTACAGCTTTTCTGCGAGAGCGACTTCCGATCGAGCGTCAAGCCAGCGAGCATACGTGCAACTCCTATGCCTATGCATTCCAGTGTACGGCGTCAAACGTCGGTTGGAAATCATAGGAAATATGATTCAACCTTGATTTCACATGCCTGCTGCAGCCAGGATTCTCTGCTCCATTCCTTCATCTCTCACCAGGCGGCGATCGCTGCGGTT
>Ga0315277_10006910_pt1 | contig 14757 bp, 14 predicted proteins | sample YL17G05_15_MG_FD_203695 | JGI IMG/M metagenome (GOLD analysis project Ga0315277, IMG submission 203695) | Sediment microbial communities from Yellowstone Lake, YNP, Wyoming, USA - YL17G05_15 | ecosystem: Environmental > Aquatic > Freshwater > Lake > Sediment | place: USA: Wyoming | collected... | reverse complement strand
CAGAGGATTCTGGACATGGTCCACAAAGACCTGCGCCGGGCCCGTGCCGCAGCCATGAACATTGTACCCACTACCACCGGTGCTGCCAGTGCGGTGGCGCTGGTTATTCCTGAACTCAAAGGCAGGCTCCATGGGTTGGCTTTCCGGGTGCCGGTTGCCACGGTCTCCGTAGTTGACTTTGTTGCCGACCTTAACCAGGAAGTGACCGTTGCGCAGGTCAACCAGGCTTTCCAGACTGCTGCCGAAGGGCCTTTAGCTGGAATACTGGAGTATTGCCAGGAGGAACTGGTCAGCATGGATTTCAGAGGAAATCCCGCCAGTTCTATTGTTGATGCACCAAGCACCATGGTCATTGCGGGCAACATGGTCAAGGTGCTTTCGTGGTATGACAATGAGATGGGCTATAGCTGCCGGCTGGCCGACCTTGCCGCTTACATAGCGGCTAAAGGGCTATAGTGTAATTTGTTGCCAGAGGATAAGGAACAATAATAATTTGGCCCAAGAAATATGATAAAAAGAAGCCATATTGCCTCTAAAAACACTTTGGAAACGGGATAATATATGGAGTATAATAGGCGGAGAAACAATAATCGCTAGTCTTTCGGTGTAATTGACAGTATGGCATCTCAAGTTTTTTATCGTAAGTGGCGTCCCCAGACCCTGGCTGAAGTGGTCGGACAGGAGCTGGTAACACGAACACTCCGCAACGCTCTTAGTAGTGGGCGTGTGTCTCATGCCTACATTTTCTACGGTCCGCGGGGCACGGGTAAGACCAGTACCGGGCGCATTCTGGCTAAGGCAGTGAACTGCCTGAATGGGGGTAAGGGTGAGCCATGTAATACCTGCTCTATGTGTCAGGGGATAACCGAAGGCCGGGCGTTGGATGTCATTGAGATTGATGCTGCCAGCAATCGTGGTATTGATGAAATCCGGGAACTGCGTGAGCGCGTCGGCTATGCTCCAAGTCAGGCCCGCTACAAGGTCTACATTATCGATGAAGTACATATGCTGACCAAAGAGGCCTCCAATGCCCTGCTCAAGACTCTTGAAGAACCACCTCCCTATGTCATTTTTGTTCTGGCTACAACTGAGATTCATAAAGTCCTGCCTACGATACTATCGCGGTGCCAGCGCTTTGACTTCCGCCGTGTCTCCCAATCGGATATAGTCTCAAAGCTGGCTCATATTTGCCGGGAGGAGGGTATTGATGTTGACCCGGAAGGGCTCAGGCTTATGGCCAGGAGCGTCACCGGCAGTCTGAGAGATGCCGAAAACCTGCTGCAGCAATTGACCACCTATTACGGCCCAAAGATTGAGCTTCATCAAATTCAAGCTATCCTGGGTGTTACCGGAGACCGGCGAGTACGAGAGCTGGCAAAGCATATTGTAAATAACGACGTTTCTGCCGGAATAGCAACTATACTCAGTGTCAATAGTGATGGGCTGGACTTAGAGCAGTTTAGCCGGGAGATGGTGGACTACCTCAGAGGACTGCTGTTAATAAAGACCGGCTCCAGCGAGGTGGACTTGACTGACGAGGATATAGCCGTACTGAAGGAACTGGCGGTAAAAGCTTCATTGCCCCAGATATTGAAGGCGGTCAAGCTGTTCGGTCGGCTTGAGTTTGGTTTTGATAACTATTCAACTCTACCTCTGGAGCTAGCTCTGGTTGACTGTGTCCTTCCGGCGCTGGAGGCAAAAGAGAGCCCGGTTGTCGAAGTTAAACATGAGCCTCAAGAGGCGATAAAGGAGACCGCGGCACCGGTTACCCCGTCCCAACCGGTCGCCACGACGGCTGAGCCCAAACCGACCAAAGCCAGACCTGGACCGCTGTCTGCCGAATCCAAGCCAGCCCGTGTTCCCAAGGAACCTGCTACGACGGTACAGCCGGGTAATGAGGTTGAGCAATTAAGGCAAAACTGGAAGCGGATTATCGAGGAAGTCCCGGCAGATATCAAAAAGACCACTGCTATTGCCATACTTAGAAGTGCTGATGTTAGACCGGTAGCCATTGAAGGAGATACCATAGTCCTCACTTCCAAGTATGAATTCTACAAGGAGCAGATTGAGAAACCTGAGAATCAAAAGGTAGCCGAGAAGATTATAAGTGACTTCTTGAAACGTTCCTGCCGGATACGCTGCATAAGTAATCCGGGAGATAATCACCTGTTGCGGGCGGCATTAAAGATGGGTGCACAAGTTACCAGTGTGGAGGAAAAATGAATAAGTTCGTACGGCAAGCCCAGGAGCTTCAGGCGAAACTTGCTAAGGCTCAAGAAGAGCTTAGCAAGACTGTACTGGAAGCCAGCTCAGGCGGCGGTGCGGTAAAAGTTACTATTAACGGTCAGCAGCAAGTACAGTCGGTGAAAATATCGCCGGAGGTGGTAGACCCCAAGGATGTTGAGCTTCTGGAGGACCTGGTATTGACCGCAGTAAATGAAGCCATTACCAAATCCCAGGAACTTGCGGCCAAGCAGATAGGAGGGCTGACCGGCGGTCTTAAAATCCCGGGACTAACCCTATGAAGAAGCTTGAGTTGGACCATGGTCCGCTGTCCAATGCCGGTGCGGTATCCCGGCTTATACAGGAGCTCAACAAGCTGCCCGGCATCGGACCCAAGAGCGCCCAGCGGCTTGCCTATCACCTTTTGCGGACGCCTGAGGAGCAAGCCCGGCAGTTGGCTGAAGCCATACTATCGGTGAAGCAACTGACCAAGCTGTGCTCGGTCTGCTTTAATGTTGCCGACTCTGACCCCTGTCCCATGTGCTGCGGTGACCAGCGCGAACGCGACCGGATTTGCATCGTCGAACAGCCTCAGGACATCCTTGCCCTGGAGCATACCGGTATTTATAATGGGCTCTATCATGTGCTTCATGGCGCCATCTCGCCTACCGAGGGGGTGGGGGCTAACGACGTAAGAATCAGGGAGCTTATGGACCGGCTGCAGAGCGGCCTGGTAAGCGAGGTCATACTGGCGACTAACACTAATCTTGAGGGGGAAGCCACCGCCATGTATTTAAGCAAACTCATCTCACCGCTGGGCATCAAAGTTACCCGCCTCGCTCGGGGACTCCCCTTCGGCACCGAACTGGAATACGCCGACGATGTCACCCTGACCAGAGCGCTGGAGGGCAGGCAGGCGTTCTAACACCGGACCGTTTAAGGCGTTAAACAAATGTCCAAGCCACGGAATTACCAGACTGAAGCGGTCATTATCAGGAAGACCAGGCTGGGAGAGGCGGATAGAATCCTCACCCTTTATACCCCGCGACTGGGGAAAATCCACGCCGTAGCCAAGGGGGTAAGGCGTCCCAGAAGCAAGATGGCGGGACATCTTGAGCTTCTCACCCATAGCCAGATTTCGCTGGCCCGGGGGCGGAACCTGGACACAATCACCGGCTGTCAGACCATTGACAGCTTTCTACCATTGAAAAGTGACCTCTGGCTTACCTCATGCGCCCTCTATGTGACTGAGCTTGTTGAGCAGTTTACCGCCGACCAAGTTGAAAGTCTTCCCCTATTCCAGCTATTGCTGGAGACAATGCACCGCCTGTGCCAGGGTGGCGATTGGGAACCGGCGCTACGTTACTTTGAACTGCGCCTCTTGAACGAGGTCGGCTACCGTCCTCAATTGCAGCGGTGCGTCTCCTGTCAGAAGCCTCTTGAGCCGGCTACTAACTCGTTCTGTCCCAGTGCTGGAGGCATGCTGTGCCCTGATTGCAGCCAGACGCAGCCGGTGACTTACCCGCTCTCAGTGAGTGCGCTAAAAGTCCTGCGTTTTTTTCAGGATAGTGATTATGATAATGCCAGCAAGATAAAGACCAGTCCAGAGTTATCTCACGAGCTGGACAGGATAATGAGGCGTTACTTTGAGTTCCTCCTGGAGCGCGAGGTAAAGTCCGCCGTCTGGCTGGACAGCCTGAGGCGGCATATGAAGCCGGCGGCACCCGACCAAACAGCTTTACTACAGGGCTGAGAAAGCATATAATAACCTGCAAGCAAATGTGACGGGGAAGTACAGTTCTCAGCCTTTTTGCTAGAAGCGAAGATGACAAGCAGACTGGACCGCATAACTCAGCAACGATTGGAGAAGCTGGAAAGGGTGCGCTCGCATGGTATCAATCCCTACCCTCATAGCTACCACCGCAGCCATACCACGCAGCAAGCTATCGCCCTGCTCAAGCAAGGCGAGGCAGACTTGACGCAAATAGAGGAAGTAAGTGTTGCCGGACGTATCATAGCTAACCGCTCTATGGGAAAAGTATCCTTTCTTGATATCCGTGACGGTTCAGGGAAGATTCAGGTATGTTTCTATAAAGGCCGTCTCAGTGAGAGCGAGCGTGAGTTGCTCGAGTGGATAGATATCGGTGACATTATCGGAGTCAGCGGCAGGCTCGTCCGCACCAGAAGTGGTGAGCCCACCATTGAGGTAAACAAGTTTGCCCTGCTGGCTAAGTCGCTTCAGCCTCTGCCCGAAAAGTGGCACGGGCTCAGTGACGTGGACAAGCGGCACCGCCAGCGCTACCTTGACCTTATTGCCAATACAGAAGTTAAAGAAATCTTTGAGGTACGCAGCCGTGTCGTTACGGTAATACGCCAGTTCCTTAATCAGCGGGGATTTATTGAGGTGGAAACGCCGGTACTTCAGCCGTCGGCCGGCGGTGCTCTGGCCCGCCCGTTTGTCACTCATCATCACAGCCTTGACCAGGACTTCTTCCTGCGCATTGCCCTGGAGCTCTATTTGAAACGTCTCATTATAGGCGGTTTTGATAAGGTCTATGAACTGGGCCGTGTTTTCCGTAATGAAGGCCTTTCTATTAAGCACAATCCTGAGTTTACCATGCTGGAAAGCTATGAAGCCTACGCTGACTATAACGATGTAATGAAGATGGTCGAAGAAATGGTATATGAAGTCACCATGCAGGTCTCAGGTGGCAGTGAGGTCAATTTCGGCGGCAGCCTCATAAAATTCAAACCACCGTGGCAGCAGTTGGAGCTACGTAAGGCAATAATAAAATATGGTGGTATTGATTTTGAAGAGTTTCCTGGCGCTGATTCCCTGAGGGTTGAGATGTCAAGCCGGGGAATGGAGGTTGACCCCAAGAAAGATAGGGGTCGGCTCATTGATGAGCTTATCTCGACCTTTGTTGAGCCGAATCTGGTACAGCCTACCTTCCTTTTAGACTACCCCGTGGAGATGTCACCTCTGGCTAAGACCAAGCCAGACAATAATCGTCTGGTGGAGCGTTTTGAAGCCTTTGCTGGCACCATGGAGATTGCCAATGCGTTTACTGAACTCAATGACCCGATAGAGCAAAGGGAGCGCTTTAAACAACAGGTAGAATACAAAGCAGAACTAGTAATAGGCGGGGAGGCAGCGGCGGACAGAAAACCGGTGCCGGCAAACGAGGAAGCGGAGACTATTGACGAGGACTTTCTGCTGGCACTTGAGTATGGTATGCCACCCACCGGCGGACTGGGGGTCGGCATAGACCGTCTGGTGATGTTACTTACTGGTCAGCAGTCAATCCGCGAAGTGATATTATTCCCTCAACTCAGAGCAAAACCGTAAGGGGTGAGGTTGATGCCAAAAAGGATAGTATATGCTTGACCTGAAGTTTATCCGTGAGAATGCCGACCTGGTGCGTCAGGCAGTGGCCAATCGTCAGGATACCGCCCCACTGGATGAGATTCTGGAGCTGGATTCGGAGCGTCGGAGGAAGCTGGCTGAGTTAGAGGATTTGAGGCATGCCCGAAAAGAGATTTCCCGTGAGAAGCAGAAGGCAGTGGAAAAAGGGCGCGACTTGCGTAATATGATAAAAGGACTGGAAGACGAAGTCAGCAGTCTGGACGAACAGTTATACGAGCAACTGCTGCGGGTGCCTAACATTCCCCAGTCAACGGTCCCGGTAGGTAAGGATGATAAAGGTGATGTCCTGGTACGTTCGTGGGGCGAGCCCAGGAAATTTGATTTCGACCCGTCCCCCCACTGGGAACTGGGCGAATCTCTGGACATCATTGATTTTGATAGGGGAGTCAAGCTATCGGGTAGCCGTTTTTATGTACTCAAGGGGCTGGGTGCCCGGTTGCAGAGGGCGCTGATTACATTTATGCTCGACCTTCACACTCTTGAGCATGGTTACAACGAGGTATATCCGCCGTTCATGGTAAAGAAAGAGTGCATGGTGAGCTCAGGTAATTTACCTAAATTTGCTGATAACCTTTATCATGATGCAGAGGAAGATTTCTGGTTTGTGCCGACTGCCGAGGTGCCACTAACGAACCTTCACCGTGATGAAATTCTACCGCCGGGAGTTCTGCCTCTCTATTATGTTGCCTATACTGCCTGTTTCCGGCGGGAAAAGATGTCGGCGGGTAAAGATACTCGAGGTATAAAACGGGGGCACCAGTTTGACAAGGTTGAGTTATATAAATTCACTGAGCCCGCTGCCTCTAACGAAGAGCTGGAAAAACTTCTTAACGCCGCCGAGGAAGTCTGTCGCCGGCTGGGGCTGCCTTACCGCGTTGTGCAGCTTTGCACAGGCAGTCTGGGCTTCGCTTCCAGTAAGTCTTATGATATCGAGGTGTGGGCCCCGGGCTGTGAGGAATGGCTGGAGGTCAGTTCCTGCTCCAACTGTGGCGACTTTCAAGCCAGGCGGGCGAATATCAGATATCGACCGTTGCCGGACGCCAAGCCCCAGTTTGTCCATACCCTGAACGGGTCGGGGCTGGCCCTGCCCCGCATACTTATTGCCGTCATGGAAAACTATCAGCAAGCCGACGGCAGCATCGTTATTCCTGAAGTCTTGCAGCCATACGTCAGGCAGAAAGTGATTAAATAGAAATTTGACACACGCCGTCGGACTGACTATTATTTGTAGGTAATCGGCGGAAGGAGGTTGCAGTATGCCCGAAGCGCATGATGTAGTTATCAAGGTAATATCGCAAAAGGGCATTTGCCATGCCGGACACAAGGTAGGAGATGAATGGGTTGTCAGTCGTGGGACACCGGCGGGTATTTGCCTTGGGGCTTTCCATACCCTGTACCCGAGTCTCTTAACATTGATTATCGGTGCCCAGATGTGGGGAGCTGACCCTGATGCCAGCGTAATTGCTTGCCCTGATTCAAAAAACCCGGTAGTTTTTGAAATGAAGCGAAAACCAAAGGCAAAATAGTCTTGCCATTAAATAAATTTGTGAAAGGGGTATGATATGCCAACGCCACGTAAGGTAATTGCCAAAGTAATATCGCAGACGGGCCACTGCGATGCGGGACACAAGGTCGGTGACCAGTGGGTCTTGACCAACAAAACTCCGGAAGGTATCTGCTCGGGAGCTTACCATGCCATGAATTCCGCTGCTTTCTTGCTGCTTATCGGTGGCTCAATGCCCTGGGGAGACCCGGACGTTGCTACCGTAGCCTGTCCTGACGCCAAGAACCCGCTTGTCTTTGAGCTGAGACGGGTAAAGGAATAGGTAAAGATAATAGCCGCTGAAAAGCGGTAGTCTTTCGATAGCCTGCGGTCGAAAACGAGCCGCTGGCATGTATCCGGTGGTCTGTTTTTATAGCGTGTTTTGGCTGATAGGTTGCTAATATTGATACTTTTTGCCACCGGTTTGCCGGCTGCTTATGTTATACTAGCAAAATGCGATTAACCAGGGCCATACCGGATTCTCTACTTAAATACCTGCTGGTCTTTTTGGTCGTGCTGAGTATGTCGGACGCCCTGCTTACGCATTATCTAATAGAGTACGATATAGCGTCCGAGAGCAACCCATTCCTGGCGCCTTTTGTAGGATTACCGGACTTCTTTGTTTTGAAGTTTTTCGGCGTCCTGCTGGTGGCAATAATAATCTGGGATATTCACCGCCGGCATCCAAAGATTGCGCTGACAGTAACCTCATTTGCCATTGCCGGTTATTTAATTATAGTCCTCTGGAATCTAATCTTATTTAACGGCGGCTGGTAACAGGCTGGCTTTTCACTCGAAGGCGTCCAGACTGTACCCTGCCAAACCCCAAGCTCTGACAGTAACGTTTGGTCATTTCCAGCGAATACCATAGAAATTTGCCGTAATTCCCAGTATAATATTTTTCAGCACGGAGGGGTGTCGGAGTGGTCTATCGAGACGGTCTTGAAAACCGTTGTTGCGCAAGCAACCGTGGGTTCGAATCCCACCCCCTCCGCTGCGCTAGTGAGGTTCAATAGATACATTGTTTAGCATAGCCAGACCCTGTAGGCTCAAGTTGTATCCCTTAACATAGGGCTTGACCAGGATATAGTTCTTGCCATACCATAACGGGATGCAGGCAGCGTCATCAACCAGCTTCTGTTCAGCCTGCTGGTACAATGCCATGCTCAAGTCGCTGTCTAATTCCGTGCCGGCTCTCTCCAGCAAGCTATCTACCGCCGGGTTATTGTATTCACCATAGTTGTACTCGGCGCCGCTTTGGAATAAGACCTCCAGGAAATTCTGAGGATGCGGGTAGTCGGCTATCCAGCCAGTATAGAACATCTCGTCTTTCTCTTGCTTAAGGTGATAAACGAACCTTTCCGGCTCTAACTGTCTTACCTTTACCTCCACGCCAAGGTTCTGGCGCCATTCGTAGATGATAGCCTCAAGGTCCGGTGAGATTAGCCCTCCCCACCCCGAAGCGGTAATGGTGATGGGCGGTAAATTCGATACATTCCCATACCGGGAGGCGGCAATCAGCGCCTTCGCCTCGTTTAAATCGTAGTCCAGCCCTATCAGGCCACTATTGAAGCCGGGCATTCCCGGCGGCAGGATGCCATCGGCTGGCTGCACCATGTCCCTGAATACCAGAGAGGCTAGTTTATCATTGTCCACCGCCAGGCAAAAGGCACGGCGCAAGTTGACATCGTCAAAAGGCGGTTTACTTGTATTGAAGCCGATATAGTAGAAGCTGAGCTCGGGGACTACGGCCAGCTCTTTGTAAAAGGAGCCGGCTTTATCCGTAACCTTATCAATATCGTAGAGAGAAGCACTGGTAACCTCAATATTACCAGTCTCATACATATTCATGGGTACTCCGCTCCACAGTTGGAAGATAACCGAGTCCACGTTAGCTCGATTGCCGTAGTAAAGCTCATTGCGCTCCAGGATGAGCAATGTATTTGCCTCCCAGCTCTTAAGCTTGAACGGGCCGGTGCCGTTTGGGCTGCGCCACCAGTTTTCTCCTTGCTCTACATTGGCTTTATCCACGACAAAAGATGTCGGGTAGGTGAGCTTGGACAAGAAGTAGACCTTGGGAGCATCGATGGTTACTTGAAGGGTATAATTATCAATGACCCTGACGCCGCTTATATCATTGCTTTCACCGGCTAATACTTGCCTGGCACCAACAATATCGCCCAGATAAGTAGCCGCTGTCATCGAACCGGTCTCAGGGCTGCAGGCGCGCTGCCAGGAATACTTAAAGTCCTCGGCTTTAACTTCCTGGCCGTCGTGGAACCTGACATCATGCCGCAGATAAAAGGTATAGGTTTTGCCATCGTCACTGACCTGCCACTCCCGGGCGATATCAGGCACCGGCTGCAGGTTATCATCGAGGCGGACCAGGCCGCTGAATAGCTGCAGTACATACTCGTGGGAGGTCATTTCACCGGAAACCGCCGGGTCAAGGGTGAACGGGTCAATACCGTACAGGTTAAGGACGCCGCCCGTGGCAACAGAATCCGGTGGATTTTGCCCTGGCTTACAGCCAGCAATGAGGAAGACGCATAATATTACCGGAAGAATTATGTAAAAGCTTTTTTTCACGGTTTGACCCTTGCGATAAGCCCAATATAACACAACCTTTTCTCTGGTGTATAGTTGACAGTATTGGCGCCGGGATTTATCCTAATTAGTATATGATACGTGTTGGACTGCTTTCAGACACCCATATTCCCGTGGATGCCAAGGTAATTCCCGGACAGATAGGAGACCTTTTTCGCGGCGTTGATTTGATTCTACATGCCGGTGATATCTATGAGACCTGGGTGCTGGACGAGCTAGAGAAAATAGCTCCCGTGCTGGCCGCTGAGGGTGACGACGATGACTATGATATTGCCAGCGACCGCCGGGTAAAGAAGAAGCACACTATTAATGTTGGTGGTTTTCCGGTCTCTCTCGCTCACAGCGAACCGGGACTGGGACCCTGGTCGGTATTCCCCGACTCAAGGGAAGACCTGGAGAAGTCGAATCATTTCATATTCGAAACGGTTGATAACATCGTGGTATTTGGCCATAGCCACCGGCCCAAGGTAGCCAGCCGGGGTAGTTTCTTGATGCTGAACCCGGGTAGTCCTACTTTTCCCTACTATATGCACCGGCCCGGTACTGTCGCAATTCTGACCATCAATTCAGGTGGAGTCGAAGTCCAGCTTAAACAGCTACGTTGACCCCATAATCAAGTTCCAATGCCTCGATTGGGATTATTAGCACATCCGTCGCCGGTGGTGTTACTCTCGCCAACTCCATACTTGTTTGCATAGAATAAACGTAATTATTTTGGGGGATATTAGGATATAGGTTAAAGATTAAGCTGGTAATACAGTGTTCTTGAGGGAAGCGTGACTCCCTCATTCTTAGTGCCACCTGACCCACCTAGATTTCGACCTGGTGCCCTCTGGTGGCACTTAGGGTATATCTCATTCACTTCGTACTAGAATCTATTAAACGTTGCAATTGCTCATTCCGATTACGCAATATGGCGGTATATATACCGACACCCATAGCAAATATTACAAAAACTAACATCCTGCTAGTTGGGTCAGGGTATGGTGATAGTAATAAACCACGAGGCAAAAACACGGCGAGGGCAAATATTGTAGTGATTACCGCCCCTTTTATCCTAAAGTGGTAAGCTGCATAGAGTATGGGGATTAGGAAAACAATACGGTGAATATCATGTACGGTATAGAAAAAGTCCCAGCGTAATGCTTCCCATCTAAAATGGTCTATTATCTCACCGAAATAATAGATAAGAGGGTAGTACAGGCAAAGAAAGGCTAGAATTGCCCACTGGAAGACTCGTCTCCCCAATAATTCGTGTCCCTTAATTGCTTTAATGGGTTCTATCGGCAGAACTTTAGCCCCTATCCCTAAAGTCTTGGCACGCTCGGCCCGGTCTGCTCGACTATGCCCCCAGGCATACATACCGACTATACCAAAGCCAATTGCAGCCGGGATGCCAACGAAGATTCCGAGCACCATCAGGATTGCTAGTATCGTTTCCATTGTCTTTACCTCCTTACTTCTTTCTACCTTTAAATTACCATGCCTCCAATAAGCTGCCATCTGCTTCCGTACCTATTTTGCCCCCTCATCTATGGCGTAAAAATCTTCAATTCCACTAGGCATAACTAAGGTGACAGATACCGCTTGCTCCGCACATGGCACTAGGCATACTTGCTTAAAGGCGTGAGTTCGTCCGGTCATGGGTGGACCAAGGACTTAATAAAGAGGGGAAATAGCCTAAAGATATAGCTTATCTTTCGCTATCGGGTATTGCCACTATAAAGTAGTAAGATAGTAAGAGGTTTTTTGACCGCTGTCAGGGCATCTGACTTTTAGAACAGCCCTTTTCTTTTGAGGCTCAGATAGTCTCTGCCGCCGATAATAATGTGGTCTAATACTTCGATGCCTATTATTTCTCCGGCGCGGGTCAGTCTTTTTGTTAATTCTATGTCGTCGTCCGAGGCTTCGGGGTTACCCGAGGGGTGATTATGGACAAAAATTACTGAAGCGGCGCTAGCCGCTATTGCCTCTTTGAAAGCTTCTCTGGGATGAACAATGCTGGTATCCAGGCTACCAACTGATACTTCACAGACCTTTATTACCTGACTCCTCGTATCCAGCATGAGAGCCAGAAAATGCTCTCTCTTTTTGCCTTTCAGCCTGCCTGCTACCAGGCTCACCGCATCCTCAGGTGTCTTGACCACTGCTTTCTTATCGGGCTCGGAGTAATTCTCGAGCCGGTTAGCCAGTTCAAAGGCGGCTTTAATCTGGGACGCCTTGGCGATGCCAATTCCCCTCACTTGAGACAGCTCCTCTATTGAGGCGCTGGCCAGCCCTTTCAGATTGCCGAACCGGCTTAATAGCCTTTGTGCAGTGACTATTACTGACTCGCCGGCTATGCCACGACCCAAAATCAGAGCCAGAATTTCCTGTACTGATAAGACTTCCGCCCCGAATTTCTGCAATCTCTCTCTGGGCCGCTCGGAGATGGGTAAATCATGGATAGTCATTTTGCCATAAAGTTTAACATAAGTGACAAAATGAGGAAAGTATGCCAGTAGTGTAATTATCATTAGTTCTTTACACTGATAGCCTGCTTTGTTACAATTAGGTTCGTGTCATAAGTCTTGGATGAGAATTACTAACAACCTGGCACTATTCCCAGGATGATTATTAGTAGGTGGGAGCTAAGTAGATGGTAGCCAGATATAATCCGGGTGAAATAGAAGAGAAGTGGCGGCAGAAGTGGGCTGAGGATAGGCTATATGAAGTCAAAGAGGACTCGCCCCGTCCCAAGTGGTATGCTTTGACCATGTTCCCCTATACCTCGGGCGACCTTCATATCGGACACTGGTACGCCATGGCACCGTCTGATGTTCATGCCAGGTTCAAGCGAATGCAGGGCTATAATGTGCTTCACCCCATGGGGTTTGATGCCTTCGGTCTGCCGGCTGAGAATGCGGCTATAAAACATGGCGTTCACCCTTTCTCGTGGACGATGAAAAACATTGATAATATGCGCCGTCAGCTCAAGAGCATAGGTACTATCTATGACTGGAGCCGCGAGGTAATTACCTGCCTGCCGGAGTACTACAAGTGGACGCAGTGGTTCTTTTTAAAACTCTACCAGAACGGTCTGGCTTACCGGGGTAAAGCTCCGGTCAACTGGTGTCCCCATTGCCAGACAGTGCTGGCAAATGAGCAGGTGCTGGCTGATGGTACCTGTGAGCGCTGCGGGACTCCGGTTACCCGGCGGGACCTGGAACAGTGGTTTTTCCGCATCACCAGGTATGCCGAAGAGCTTATGCAGCACAAAGGAATTGACTGGCCCGAGCGCATAAAGATTATGCAGAGGAACTGGGTGGGTAAAAGCGAGGGTGCCGATATTTCCTTCAGTCTGGATTATCCTGGCGTTGAGCAAAAAGAAATCAGGGTATTTACCACCCGCCCGGATACTGTCTTCGGCGTTACCTTTATGGTGCTGGCTCCAGAACATCCCCTGGTCGCTAAATTGACCACTCCTGAGAGAAAGGCTGAAGTTGAGGAATATGTGGCCCGCTCACGCCGCCTGACTGAGATAGAGAGACTGTCGACGGAAAAAGAAAAGGATGGAGTTTTTACCGGCGCTTATGCCCTGAACAGACTTAACGGTGAGTCGGTGCCTATATGGATAGCCGACTATGTTTTGTTAAGCTATGGTACCGGGGCGGTAATGGCGGTACCCGCCCACGATGAGCGTGATTTCGCCTTTGCCAGGAAATATAACCTGTCCATCAGGGTGGTGATAACGCCGCCGGATTGGCAGGGGGGGGAGCTTGAGGCGGCATACATTGAGCCGGGCACTATGGTAAATTCCGGTCAGTTTAGCGGGCTTCCCAGCCAGGATGGCATAAATGCGGTGACCGAGTTTCTGGCAAAGAAGGGCTGGGGCGGGCCGACCGTAAGCTACCGGCTGCGCGATTGGCTTATCTCCCGCCAGCGTTACTGGGGAGCGCCAATCCCGGTGGTCTATTGCTCGAGCTGTGGTATTGTCCCGGTCCCGGAGGAAGACCTGCCGGTGCTACTTCCCGAGGATGCCGAATTTAGACCTACCGGCGAGTCCCCGTTGAAATATCACGAGCAGTTCGTCAATACCACCTGTCCCCGCTGCGCGGGACCGGCCAAGCGGGAGACGGATACCATGGATACCTTCATGTGCTCCTCCTGGTATTTCCTGCGCTATACCAGCCCCAATTGTGATGACGCGCCATTTGATTCGGACAAGGTGAAATACTGGCTACCGGTAGACCTTTATACCGGCGGTGCCGAGCACGCGGTGATGCATCTATTCTATGCCCGCTTTTTTATTAAGGCGCTCCGGGATATGGGGCTGATTGATTTTGATGAGCCGTTTGCTCGTTTGTTTAATCAGGGAATCATTATTGCCCAGAAGCAGAAGATGAGCAAGTCCAGGGGTAATGTAATTACTCCTGATGTGTATGTTGCTGAACTTGGTGCTGACGCCGTGCGTGCCTATCTGATGTTTGTTGGGCCCTGGGAGCAGGGCGGCGAGTGGAATGACAGTGGTATTAGCGGTGCAAGCCGCTGGCTTAACCGGCTGTGGAACCTGGTGCTGGATGAATATAGTCCGGGTAGTGAATCTACGCCATCTGACTTTCAGAAGGCGGAGCGGGGGTTGTTGCGCGTAATGCATCAGACCATACGGAAGGTAACGGACGATTTGGAGCGAATCCGGTTTAATACCATGATTGCGGCTCTCATGGAGTATACCAACTATCTGGATAAAGTAAAGCAGACTGGCGTGGTCAGCTCTCCACGCTGGGCGGAAGCTATAGAGGCCCTGCTTTTGCTGCTGGCCCCTACCGCTCCACACTTAGCGGAAGAGCTATGGCAACGGACAGGGCACGGCTATAGTATTCATAACCAGAGTTGGCCGGAGTGGGACGAGGCGCTGGCCAAGGATGAAGTAGTTACTCTGGTAGTTCAGGTGAATGGCAAACTGCGCGACCGGATA
>Ga0315277_10006909_pt1 | contig 14758 bp, 13 predicted proteins | sample YL17G05_15_MG_FD_203695 | JGI IMG/M metagenome (GOLD analysis project Ga0315277, IMG submission 203695) | Sediment microbial communities from Yellowstone Lake, YNP, Wyoming, USA - YL17G05_15 | ecosystem: Environmental > Aquatic > Freshwater > Lake > Sediment | place: USA: Wyoming | collected... | reverse complement strand
TGTGTCACAATCATGTTTTGACTTTGTAGCCGCAATCTTTAGATTGCGTAAGCTGTTGGAATTCAACAAACGGTTTTCGCAGACTAAAGTCTGCGGCTACAAAAAACCGAATTATGACACAGTCTCATTTGTGGAGAGGGGGACAGGGGGTGAGGTCTTAATTCACTCTATTATATTATGCTCATCTCATTAAGCTATTTACGATCTTATTCTTATCAAAAATCTTAGCCACTAAATTGGAGAAGAACTTTAGAAACTAATTGACTTTGTCAGTTCCGTTTTTTATTATTTTGGACGTAGTAGTTTTGTTAACGTGAAAGGTAATGATAATGGATAAGATCCTTCAATTTTTAATTATAGCGCCGCCCATTCTTTTTGCTTTGACCGTGCATGAATACGCGCATGGGTGGGTGGCTTTAAGGTTTGGTGATCCAACCGCTAAGAACGCTGGAAGATTGACCTTGAATCCATTATCCCATCTCGATCCCATTGGAACCATTATGCTTTTTCTTATCCATCTGGGATGGGCAAAGCCGGTTCCGGTCAATCCCTATTATCTCCGCGATCCTAAAAGGGATATGATATGGGTCTCCTTAGCAGGTCCGGGAGCAAACATGTTGACCGCCTTGGGTTGCGGTTTGGTCATTCGGTTCTTGAATATCTTGCCAATGAACCCCGATTTGCACTCATCGGTGTTTGGGATTATCATCCAGATGATAGTTTTCGGTCTGATCATAAATTTAGTCTTGGCTTTTTTCAACCTGATCCCTATACCTCCATTGGATGGATCGAAAATCTTGATGGGAATTTTGCCACCACAATATGAGGAGCCTTTTATGCAACTGGAAAGATTCGGTCCATTTTTGCTGATCGGAATCATCTTTATTGGTCAAGCTTTACATGTTCCTATCCTATGGGGAATTCTATCTCCCTTTGTAAGTTTTTTCAGCTATCTTTTTGCCGGCGCAGATTTCACTCGATTTTTATAAAGACGGTCAACGGATGGAAAAGGATTCATCCTGAACGGATTCACCGTGAACGGATTAAGCGGATATCCCTTCCTCTCCCCTCCGGGGAGAGGGCAAGGGTGAGGGGGTAGCTTCGCATCAAAAAAATGTGCTTTTATTAGGATGTCCAAATTCATATTTTCATCGTTAATCTTAACCACCTTTTTGATTTTCAATTGTGCTCCGAAGCCAAAGATTCTGCCTGAGGAGAGGACTCCGCAAAATATTTTAAAATGCGCAGTTAGAAATCAGGTAAAATTTGAAACTTTTGCCTGTATCATGAATTTGAAACTCAAAGGCGAAAAAGCGAAATTCTCAAGCACGATTGAGCTCTTCTATAAGTCACCCGACCTTTTTTCATTTTATCCTCAATCATTTTGGGGAACAAATATTTTCGGGGCAAAAGGCGAGAATGACAGCCTGACGCTTTATTTTCCCAATGATAACCAGTTTTACCGGGGCAACTTTTCTGACTTTGAAAAAAGTGAGCTATGGAGCTTGAAAATAGATCTGAGAACGCTTTTGAAAATAATCACCGGCGAGAATGATTTAAGCGAGAAAGACCTGCTTTATGTGGGGCAAGAGAGAGATAGGTTCATTTATAAATCCGAAGATGAAAGGTGGACCAGAGAATACTGGATTGATTCCAAGAAATGCCTTCTGGTCAAAAGTATGTGGACTGATAAGGAAAGGGGAGAGGTTTACGAGATAGAATATAAAGATTTTTCATCCCATCAAAACGTGGAATTAGCAAACGTTATCGAGATAAAGTCAACTGCCAAAGGTGCGAACCATACGGCTCACACTACAGAATCTGCAAAGATAAAATTCATTGAGCGTAAATTTAATCTCCTCATCCCGGAAAAGAAATTCCAACTTGGAATTCCCCCCAATGCCAAAAGGATTACCTTTGAACCTAACATGTAGTTGCCCAATTTATACCGCTAAAAGCGGTATCCCGCCAAAGGCGGTGATTGGGCATTCCAAAGCTTGATAAATCAAGCAGCTACACTTTTGGCTTCTTTTTTAGTTTTTGCAAAAAGATTCAACAAGTCCTTTCTGACTCCAAAATTGGTTGACTTTTGTGCACCTTTATGTTAATATAATGCTTAATTACTAAGGTGAGAAATTGTATGGTGTTTAAACAAATAGAGCATATCGGAAAAAAAATTTTGGTTTTTGTCTTGGGCTTATTTCTAAAACAGGAAAAGCTTAAGCCTGAAGAGGTGGATCTTTCCAGCATCAAAAAAATTTTAGTCATCAGGCAGGATGATAGGATTGGGAATTTGATCTTGACCACGCCCTTACTTTCTGCCCTAAGAAAATCTTTTCCACAAGCACATATCTCTTATCTTGCCAGCAAAACTTTTCACACTCTTTTTTACAATTCAAGTTTGGTGGATCAGATTTTTGTGGCAAAAAAAAGACAATACATTTTTCATCCGCTTTCGCTTGTATTTTTTATCAGGAAGATAAGGAAACAAAGATTTGATTTAGCTTTTGACGCAAGCGATGAAAATAGTTTCTCCCTTAACAATTCTTTTCTGGCTTATCTATCTGGGGCAAAATACAGGATAGGTTACAAAAAGCCACACAGCGGTTTTTTTTTGAATTTGGAGGTTCCTTCGTCTTCCATAAGAAAGAAGCATGCGGCGGAAATGCATCTTGATCTATTGCGGTTTTTGGTGGGTGACTTCAAAATGGATGATTTAAAAATTGAAGTTGATCCCGAGAAGAGACTTTCTGTCGAAGAATATCTTAAACAAAAGGGCATATGGCTTGATGATTTCCTTGTTGGGATAAATCTTGGAGGGAGAGGAAAGAAAAGATGGGATTTGGACAATTTTACCCGGTTGGCAGATTGGCTAATAGACGATTTTGATGCCAAAGTGATTTTTATTTGGGGACCTGAGGAAAAAAAGATCATTAAAGGATTGACTCTAAAAAATGAGAATAAACAAATCTTATCAGACTTATTTACGCTTCCGGTCTTAGCCGCTCTGATCGAAAGGTGTAACTTATTTATTTCTGGAGACACGGGAGCCATGCATCTTTCGACGGCAGTGGGAACACCAACTTTAGCTTTGTTTTCGGATTCCGATCCCATCAAATTCGGACCTCGGGGAAAAACTCATAAAATCATTTGTTCGTCAAATGGTAAGATCTCGGTTGAAACGGTGAAAAAAGCAACAAAAGAGATGATGGAATCAAAAGTCTCGGTTAAAGAAAAAGCTTAGGAAAACAATACAAATGTATTTATTTTTGTTACTACGAAGCTCTTCCTCTCCCCTTGGGGGAGAAGATAAAGGTGAGGGGGAAATCGAGTGAAGTAACAAACTTTCGTGTGTTTGTATTAGTTTCGTTGTTCATTGTATTTCATCGAACGTCAAAGGGATAGTTTGAGTTATATGAAGCTTTACTTTAGATTACTTTCTTTTTTAAAACCGCACTTGAGACAGTTGATCTTAGCCATGATTTTTATGGTTCTCTTCGCCGGCATGAGCGGTTTTTCTATCACCATGGTTGTTCCTTTAACCAAAATCATCTTTTCTGAACAATGGACGGTAAGCCAAGATGTTTCCCAAAATAAAGAAATCTCTCCAGGAGGACAGAAGAGTTTGGTGGCGCTTATGCCCAAAATTTTGAAAGAGAAATTCAATCAGCTAATTATTGGGAAGACCAAAGTGGAGACCTTGGGACGTTTTTGTATTTTAATCTTCTTGATTTTTCTGGTTAAGAATTTGTTCTGGTATGCACAGAGCTTTTTGATCGTGGGGGTGGAGCAAGGGGTGATCATGGACTTGCGAAACAAACTTTATAGCCATTTTCATCTTTTGCCTTTGGAATATTTTCATGGGCAGAGAACCGGGGTCTTGATCTCCCGGATCACCAATGACATCACCTTAGTTAAGGGGGCAGTAGCCAATGGTTTTGCGGAGGCTTTGCGTCAGGGATTTCTTTTGTTAGTGTATCTATTTTTGGTCTTCTGGGCAAGCTGGAAGTTAGCTTTAGTCGCCCTCCTTCTTTTTCCTCCAGCGTCAATCATAATTGGAAGATTCGGGCAAAAGGTTAAAAAATCAAGCGTCCTCACTCAGGAAAAAATGGGGAGCATGACCTCGGTATTGCAGGAGACCATCTCCGGAATCAGGGTGGTTAAAGCATTCGTCATGGAGAAATTTGAAATCAAAAAATTTACCGATGCTACAAAAGATTATTTCAAGACCATGGTCAAGCTCACCCGCATAGGTTCCTTGGGTCCGCCTTTGACCGAAATCTTGGGGGTATTTGCGGCAGTTTTGCTTTTGTGGTTTGCAGGCAAAGATATTGTGGCAGGGAATTTGGATCCGGGCAGATTTTTTCTTTTCCTTTTCGCCATGCTTTCTTTAATGCAGCCGGTGAGGAGCTTAAGCCAGCTGAACGTCGATATTCAACAGGGGCTGGCCGCCGCCAAAAGGATTTTCGAAGTTTTAGATACCGAGCCTAAGATTAAAGATCGTCCCGAAGCCATAAGAATAGATTCCCTGAAAGACAAAGTGGCTTTCGAAAACATCTCGTTCAGCTACGATAGCAGCGATAAGAAAGTTCTATCCCGTATAAACCTTGAGGTTAAAGCGGGCGAGATTGTAGCTTTGGTAGGTCCCTCGGGAGCAGGGAAATCAACTTTGATGGATTTGCTTCCCCGTTTCTATGATCCTACCTTTGGAGAAATAAAAATTGATGGCATTAATATCAAAAAAATTAATTTAAGATCTTTAAGAAATTTAATGGGAATCGTGACCCAGGAAACCATTCTGTTCAACGACACGGTCTGGAACAACATTGCCTATGGTCACAACCACGCCCCCAGAGCGGAGGTCGAATCTGCCGCCAAGGCGGCTAATGCCCACCAGTTCATAATGTCTATGCCTCAAAAATATCAGACCATAATCGGAGACAGAGGAGTCAAGATTTCAGGAGGAGAAAGGCAGAGGCTGGCAATAGCACGCGCATTATTTAAAAATCCGCCTATTTTGATCTTTGACGAAGCCACCTCCTCTTTAGACACAGAATCCGAAGTCTTAGTTCAAGAAGCTATCGATCGTTTGATGAAAGGACGAACCGTTTTTGTAATAGCTCATCGGCTCTCTACCATTCAAAATGCAGACAAAATCGTAGTATTGGACGATGGCAAGATCGTCCAAATGGGCAATCACCAGAGTTTAATTCAACAGGAGGGATTATACAAAAGACTTTATGAGATGCAGTTTAAGATATAGTGGTGATTCTTTTTGGCTGCACACGATGGAGTGAACGTTAGAGTTGTTTAAATAGTTTTAAGGCTTGTTCCTGAAGGAATTGCATATGATAGCTGATAAAAAGATAAAGAAGTTAATCCACGACATAACTGAGAAGATCGTGAAAGAATATAATCCCAAAAAGATCATCCTATTTGGTTCCTATGCTTACGGCGAGCCTACCGAGGATAGCGATATTGACCTTTTAGTCATCAAAAATACAAATGAGACCCCCATGCAAAGATGGATACGACTCAGGAGGCTCTTAATGACCCCGGATGTGATGATTTCTATCACCCCTTTCGTCTATACCGAAAAAGAATTAGATGAAAGGCGAAAAATAAGAGACTTTTTCATAGAAGAGATCTTAAAAAAGGGAGTGGTGCTTTATGGATGAAAAGCAGAAAGAGCAAGCAGAAGAGTGGTTTGAAAGAGGTAAGCATGATATAGAGATGGCACAACTCTTATGTGATAAAAGAGGATATATTGACATTATAACCCTTCATATACAGCAAGCATTAGAAAAATATATGAAAGGGTTTCTGGTTTACAATGGGAGAGAATATAAGAGGACCCATGACCTTACTCTTCTTCTGAACATGATTGGAGAGTCTAATAAGAATTTAAAGGAATTTTCTGATCTCTGTAATATTGCATCTAAATTTTATATAGAGGATCGCTATCCCCCTGGACAGCTACCGGAATATAGCTATGAAGAAATCGAAAGGATTTTGAAACAGGCTTTGTCAATGATTAGAAAAATTAAACAAATGATCAATCAATAGACAGTGAACACATTTCAAACCTAATAGGAGATTATCATGTGGGCAACAATTCTTATTATTTTGGTTGTTTTGATTTTTATACTAAGCATAATAAAAGTCTGGCTTGATCTCAGAAGAAAAAAGGCAAAGGGATTCATAATAAAGGAAGGCATCTTACTTTTGCTTTTAGTAATTGTGCTGTTGGCGATCGATGTCAAATTTATTAAGAAAGTCAATATCCCGGAACCGAAAAAGGAAGAACTGGCGCCTAAGTTAGAAGAGAAACCCAAATTAGAATCCAATCCAACCAAAAGGCTTTTGGCTCAGCTTCAGGATTATATCAACGGTTTGGACAAAAACGACAAACCACAATTGACGCTATTCTTTAAGGAGGGAATGGAATACAGAATCAAAGAGGACTATTCAAACGCACTGGGGAGTTTCAAACAAGGATTGGAGCTGAACCTAAAAGATAGCGAAAAGATCGCCCTTTACATATTGATGGGGAATTCCGCCTCACATCTTTCGGATTTTGGCGCTGCCATAAATTGTTATAATCAAGCCACCAGTTTATCTGAGAGCTCAAAAAATGACAGCGCCAGGGTGATAAGTCTGACGAACTTGGCTTTGATTTTTCAGATTCGAGAAGATTGGGATAGAGCAAAGGAGATTTATTTTGAGTTATTGAATGTTTTTAAAAGAACAAAAAATGAAGCGGGTGAGCGGAATACCTATGCTAATATCGGCATAATTTATCAGATGAAAAAAGATCTGGACAGTGCTTCTTTTTATCAACGGAAATCAGTGGAGACTGTTAAGAATATGGGTGACCTAATAGCTCAGGCTTCTCAGCTCAACAATCTGGCTTTGATTTACAGATCAAAAGGAGGTTTGGACAGTGCTTTGGTTCTTCACCAAGAGGCCTTAAGAATCTTCCAGCAGATTGGGGACAGGAGGGATGAAGCCAGTGTGTTAGGTAATATCGGTCTGATTTACCATGACAAAAAAGATTTACAAAAAGCATTGAAATATCACCACAGAGCCTTGGAGATTGATAGCACCATCGGCCATCTTTTTGGACAAGCAGGTGATTTTACAAATATCGGGGTGGTTTATGAAGAAATGAAGGACTATTCTAAAGCTTTAGAATTTTATCAGAGCGGACTTTCTCTCTTTGAGGAAGTGGGAACAAAAAGGGAAAGCGATTTTGTGAAAAGCAACATCCAGCGAGTTGAAGAGAAGATGAAAAGATAGAGACTTAGACTGAGACCCATCGACTATTCCAAATTTCCTCTTCAGTGAAAGATGAACCATCCTAAGAAGATATTGGTAATTCAACTCAGGCGAATCGGGGACGTTTTGATGTGCACTCCCGGCCTGAGAGCTTTGAGATCCCGGTATAAAGACAGCTACATCGCTTTCTTGACCGAGAAAGAATCTTCCGATCTTTTGTCCTTAAATCCTTATCTGAATGAGGTGATAGTTTTAGATAGGGAGAGATATAGAAACCCTCTTTATTCGATAAAGAAAATCTGGGAAGTGCGAAAAAGCTCATTTGATCTGGTGATTGACTTTTTCGGAAATCCGCGCAGCGCTTATTTTTCCCGCCTCTCCGGGGCAAAACATAGACTGGGTTATGATCATCCTCTCCGCAGACATTTTTACAATATGGTAATTAAAAGTGACCAGATTCCAAAATATGCGGCCCAAAGCCGGCTGGATTTTTTGAAAATTTTGGGAATTGAAAATTGTAAGGTGGACTTAGATTTTTTCATCCCAGATGAAGCCAGGTTTTTTGTTAAAAAGTTTTTTGAGGAAAATAAAATTGACTCCAAAAATCTTTTAATCTCCATTTCCCCCACCAGCCGCAGGCATTTCAATCGCTGGGCTCTGGAAAGATATGCCCAGTTGGCAGATTGGCTGATGTCTCAATTTGACGCCAAAATAATTCTGGTTTGGGGTCCCGGTGAAAAAGGGGTGGTGGAAAAAGTGAAACATTTTATGAAGAAAGACCCCATCATCTCCCGGGAGACTAAAAATCTTTTTGAACTTGGAGCAATTTTGGAGAGATGCGATCTCCATATAGGGAATGATAATGGTACTAAACATATAGCCGTGGCTATGGGTAAGCCAACCATCACCATTTATGGTCCTCACAGTCCCATTAGTTGGACTTACCCGGATTTTTCCAGACATAAATTCTTGAAAAAGGAAGTTGATTGTCCTGACTGCGGAAGCATTAAACCTAAGTGCACCAAACTTTCTTGCCTGGACTTGATCACAGTCGGGGATGTTCAAAAAACCTTTACCGAACTTTTGAGCCAGCTCAAGGAAAAGACCAAACTTGAGAAACTTGAACATATTGCAATTGATCAACGTTAGATGGTATAATGCCTGTGCCTATTACGCCATAACCTTGTCCTATGCCTTAAAGAGAAGAGGGCATAAGGTCATACTGGCGGGAGATCCCAAAAGTCCTCCGATTGGGGAGGCTCAAAAACTTGGTCTGGAAGTATATGAAGACCTTTACTTAAGCCATACCAGCCCGGGGATGATCGTCTATAATATTAAAAGAATGGCGGATTTGATCAAAAGGGAGAATATCGACATTATAAATGCCCATCGGGGAGAGGGGCATTTAGTGGTAGCACTGTATAAATATATTTTAAAAAAGAAACTCCCTTTGATTAGAACCAGAGGGGATACCAGACCCCCTAGAGATAATATTTTCAATAGATATTTGAATGATAACTTGACGGATCGGATCATCGTGACCGCCGAGACCCTAAGGGGAAGCTACTTGCAAAATATGAGAATCAAGCCAGAGAAGGTGTCCAAGATAAGTGTGGGGATCGATGAAAATTTTTTTTCTCCCAGACCATCACACTTAGGCTGGAAAAGTAGATTGAACATAGGTGAGGGTGATCTGGTGGTGGGAATGGTAGGTCGGCTCTCTCCGGTCAAAGGGCATAAATATTTTATTCAAGCCGCAGAATTTGTCTTAAAAAAAACTCCGCAGGCAAAATTTATCATTGCCGGGGGGAATGCTCAGATAAAGTCATCACAACTCAAAGAAATGGTCAAGGAATCAAATATGGAAAACAATTTTCGTTTTGTGGGAAGGGTTGACGACATAAGGGAGATCATCTCCATTTTCGATGTGGGAGTGGTAGCCTCGGTCGGGTCTGAAACCATCTGCCGGGTGCTGTTGGAATACATGGCTATGGGCAAACCCGCGGTGGGAACTTCGGTGAATGCTATTCCGGAAGTGATTCAACACGGAGTAAATGGTTTTGTAGTCCCACCCGCGGATGGAGAAGCTTTAGGAGGAGCCGTCCTCAAACTCTTAGAAGATAAAGAAAAGAGGATAAACTTCGGCAACGCCGGAAGATCTTCAGTGGAAAAAGATTTCAGCTTAGAACAATTCGCTCAAAAAACCGAAGAGGTCTATTTCGAGCTTCTGAAATGGAAGAAATTCTAAAAAGAGTTTTATATTTTTTGAACTAATACAAACGTAAAAAATTCTTTCTTGTTCGTGCGGGAATTGGATTTCCCGCACCAACTTAAAAACTAATACAAACGTAAAAAATTCTTTTATGTTTCTACTTGGGTTTCTTCTCGCTTTTCTTTCTCCCCTGGGGGAGAGGGCTAGGGTAAGGGGGGACGCATCGCCTCAGAACTAATTACATTTGTATTAGTACGTCTTTGGTTATCTCTAAAATCTTAGAACCAAAGCAAGATCTTGGTAAAGAAATGGAATATGTCTAAAATATCTGCAATAATCATAACCTACAATGAAGAGAAGAATATAAGAAGGTGCCTATCCAGCATAGATTGGGCGGATGAGATCGTGGTGATCGATTCCAAAAGCGAAGACGGAACAGTATCCCTAGCCCAAGAGTACACGTCTAAGGTTTTCACGCAAGAATGGCTGGGCTTTGCCCGGCAAAAGGAGTTTGCCCGCAGGCAGGCTTCCTTTGAATGGATTTTAAGTATCGACGCGGATGAAGTGGTAACCCCTGAATTAGCGCAGGAGATAAGAAAGAAGATGAATGCTTCTCCAGAGATTGATGGGTTCTGGATAAGAAGACGCTCGAAATTCTTAGGGCGATGGATAGAACACGCCTGGCAGCCGGATTGGGTATTGAGGCTCTCCAGGAAAGAAAAGGGGTTTTTCGGAGAAGAGCAGGTTCACGAGGGAGTGATCATAAAGGGAAAAACAGCCAGATTAAAAGGGATGATCGAGCATTATCCTTTTTTAAGTCTAACTCATAATTTAAAAAAGCTGGATCACTATACCACTCTCTCTGCTTCCCAGATGATGCAAAAAGGGAAATCCGGGATTTTGCTAAAACTGTTGTTTTCTCCAATCTTGAGTTTTTTTAAAACCTACGTTCTAAAACAAGGCTTTAGAGACGGCATCCCGGGATTGATTTTGAGTGGGATTCGTTCTTTCTATGTCTTTACCAAATATGCCAAATACTGGGAGTTAAAAAACAAAAGAGAAGCGATGAATTAATGTAAACGTATTTATTTTAGAGACGAAACTCCCCTTTGACCCTGAAAACGCAGGGGTCAGGGATCAGGAGATCGAGCAAGATGCGACAAATTTGTGTGCATGAGCATAAGCAAGATTAAATATGGACCTCTCGGTTATCATAGTCAATTTCAACACGGCTTCCTTTTTAAGGGAGTGCCTTAACTCGATTGAGGAGACTAAAGATGATATTTACCTCGAGATTCTAGTTGTCGATAATAATTCAATGGATGAAAGCGTAGAGATGGTCAAAAAAAATTTCCCTCAGGTTAGGCTCATAGCCAATTCAGAGAATATCGGTTTTGCTCAAGGAGTCAATCAAGCGTTGAATTTGGCAAAAGGGAGGTATTTTTTGCTTCTGAATCCAGATGCGAAAGTTTTACTTGGAGTTTTAAAAGGCTTGATCGATTTTATGGATCGGAATAAAGATGTGGCTCTATCTGGAGTCCAGCTCTTAAATCCGGATGGGACAAAGCAGAACTCCATTGCTAATTTCCCCACTTTAACTCAGGAGCTTTTCAACAAATCGCTTTTGAGGATTCTTTTTCCCCAAAAATATCCCAGCAAATACCGGGAGTTTAAGTCGCCGATAGAGGTGGAATCGGTAATCGGTGCCTGTATGATCGTTCGTCCAGAAGCAGTAAAGCAGGTGGGGGAGTTAGACCCGAAATACTTTTTATTTTTAGAGGAAACTGATTGGTGCTTTCAAATGAAGAAGAAGGGCTGGAAGATATATCATCTGCCGCAATTTAAAGCTTACCATAAACAAGGGCAGAGTCTGATTGATCTTAAGTCTAAAGGCAGGATAGAATACTACCGCAGTTATTACAGATTTTTCAAAAAGAATTATAACCAAGCAAGTCACTTTTTTTTAAGAGCCGTTGTCTTTATTAAGACGTTGATAAACTTGAGCTTAAACCTATTAGCTTTAATTTTTACTTTAGGATCAAAGAAAGAGTATAAAGAAAAGTTTTGGATTTATTCACACCTTTTGCTCTGGCATCTGGTAGGCTGTCCAGGTCGAGAGGTGCAAAAATATGGTTCATTTTTCAAAATCTAACCTTACTTTCTGGAAGAGGTAAATCGTCTAACAAATGGAAAGGTAACGGTTAAAAATGAATTTAGCTGAGTTTGTGATACAGATTGAATCGTTTAATGCCAATGTTGACATACCTCTCATGAGAAAAGCTTATGAGTACTCAAACCAGGCCCATCAGGGGAAGTTCCGGGAATCAGGACACCCCTATATCCAGCACTGCTTAGAGGTGGCTTTCATTCTGGCAGAGCAACACTTGGATTCTGCCACCATTACGGCGGGTCTGCTTCACGATGTGGTGGAGGACACAAATGTGACTATTCAACAGCTGAGGGAGGAATTTGGAGAGGAGATAGCGGAATTGGTGGATGGGGTCACCAAGATTGGTGAGCTTAAGTTCAAAAGCGCTGAAGAGGAACAGGCGGAATACTTCCGAAAGATGCTTTTGTCCATGGCTAAGGATATTCGGGTGATCATCATCAAATTGGCGGATCGATTGCACAACATGAGAACTTTGGATTCTTTGGATGAACAAAAGCAGAAAAGAATTGCTCAGGAAACTCGCGAAGTGTATGCTCCTCTGGCTCATCGCTTCGGCATGGCAAAAATTAAGTGGGAGTTAGAAGATTTGTCCTTAAAATATTTAGATGCGGAAGCTTATGATGAGTTAGTTCGAAAAGTTAATGAAAGAAGGGAGGACCGAGAGGCTTATATCCAGGAGATCACTGAACCATTGGAAAAGGAGCTGAAGAAAGCCGGAATAGGAGCAGAGATAACAGGAAGACCCAAGCATTTCTATTCCATCTACCGCAAAATGCAAAAAAGACAAAAGCCTTTTGAGGAGATTTATGATCTTTTTGCCATCCGCATTACAGTGGGGACGATACCGGAATGTTATCATGCTTTGGGCATCGTTCATGCTCTGTGGATTCCGGTGGCTGATCGCATTCACGACTATATCCGCCTCCCTAAATCCAACATGTATCAATCGCTTCACACCACCGTGATTGGACCAAGAGGGAAAATGGTAGAGATACAGATAAGAACCGATCAGATGCACCGCACCGCAGAATATGGGATCGCGGCACATTGGCTTTATAAAGAAGGACGAAAAGAGCTGGATGAATCTGATAGACAAATGGTGTGGCTGAGGGAGGTTTTGGAGTGGCAGAAGGATTTGACCAATCCTTCGGAATTTTTGGAGTATCTGAAGATCGATCTCTTTCATGACGACATCTTCGTCTTCACCCCCAGAGGAGAGCTAAAGCAGCTTCCCAAAGGCTCCACCCCTTTGGACTTTGCCTATGCCGTGCATAGTGATATAGGTAATCATTGCACCGGAGCCAAGATAAATGGAAGGATGGTTCCCTTAGGCACTTTGCTTTCCAGTGGAGATGAAGTGGAAATCATTACCTCATCCCATCAGCTCCCTTCCCAAGATTGGTTGAAGATAGTAAAAACTTCTAAAGCTCGGAGCAAGATAAAACATTGGCTAAGGCAGAAAGGTTATGAGGAAAGCCTCAATTTGGGAAAACAGATTTTAGAAAAGGAGCTTAAAAAGCACAATTTAGGAAGCCTTTCTGAGCAGGAGGCCTCCGATTTAGCTATGGGTTTGAATTTTAAAGATTCCGAAGCCATGTTTTATGCACTGGGAAACGGAAACATTTCCATAGCCCATGTTTTGAGCAAGCTTATCCCTCCGGAGGAAAAGAAAAAGCCTGGGCCCTCAATCATCCAAAGATTTGTGGACAAAGCCAGAGGAGGGGCCAGAGGGATAAAAGTAGGAGGGATGGGGAACATGATGTTTCGCTTTGCGCAGTGTTGTCAACCCGTTCCGGGCGAGGAGATCATTGGATTTGTCACTCGGGGGCGCGGAATCCCTATTCATCGAACCGACTGTTCCAATGCTCTGCAGATTGGCATTGAAAATGAGAGGAAGGTGGTGGTGGAGTGGGACGTGGACAAAGACCAATCATTCTTGGTGAAGCTGGAGGTTCTGGTGGAGGATAGGAAAAATATCCTAAAGGATATCACCGAGGCTATCGCCGACGTGGATACAAACGTCCGGGGAGCGGAAATAAAGGGGGGAGAGTCAGTTGCCTCCGGCAGTTTCGTCATCGAGGTTAAAAATCTGAGCCATCTAAACAAAACTTTGAAGAGAATAAAAAAGGTTAAGGGGGTGATCCAGGTGGAAAGGGCAAAGGGAGTGGAACTGCCCGAAAGGTCTAATTGAGATGAGACCAACAGATTTCAGATTAAACTCAGATGGTAAGACGAGGTGGCTTTCCTTTTTTCCTCTACTAAATTTCGATTTTATCTCACATGGATTTGTAATTAAGAGCAAAGAACAAAGTCCTTCAACGCAAGTAAAAAGGATTACCCTCAAGAAACTTATAAAAAAGATTTCTTCAGAAGAAAAGCATATCATTATTCCTCAACAGATCCATGGAAATGAATGTCTGACCATAAAAAAAGGGGATGAGCTTAAGAGAAAATATAAAGGGGATGCAATTTTGACGGATCGGAAAGATATTTTTCTCACGGTTTCAGTTGCCGATTGTCTCCCTATTTTTTTGGTTGAGCCTAAAAGAAAAGTGGTAGGGCTTGTTCATGCAGGCTGGCGCGGGACGCTCCTGGGAATCGCCAAAGAAACCATAAGGAAAGCCAAAAATGAATTTGGCTGTAAACCTGAAGATTTCACCTTACTGTTTGGTCCGGCGATCCAGAAATGTTGTTATGAGATTTCAGAAGTAATGGCAATTTTATTTGATGAAGATTGTTTGACTCGAATGCCCGGTGAGAAGCCCAAATTGGATTTAATTTATGTTAATATGAAACAATTTTTAAATTGCGGAGTAAAAAGAAAAAAGATTTTCGCAACAAATGATTGCACCCTTTGTAATAAAGATATGTTTCACTCTTTCAGGCGAGATGGTGATAAAGCTGGGAGGATGATTGCTTTTATAGGAATAAAATGAAAAAGTGTTTTTGGAGTGCGAAAGCTTGTCGGAGCGAAGCGGAGATCCCGCCTGCGCGGGGCTTTCGCGATTTTTTGAAATCCAGATGTTCTTATACCACTATTTAGACTCTAAGGAAGACCGCACCAGCCCCGCAAAGCGGGGGTGCACTCCAGAGAAGAA
>Ga0315277_10006908_pt1 | contig 14759 bp, 11 predicted proteins | sample YL17G05_15_MG_FD_203695 | JGI IMG/M metagenome (GOLD analysis project Ga0315277, IMG submission 203695) | Sediment microbial communities from Yellowstone Lake, YNP, Wyoming, USA - YL17G05_15 | ecosystem: Environmental > Aquatic > Freshwater > Lake > Sediment | place: USA: Wyoming | collected... | reverse complement strand
ACCGGATGGATTGTTTGCCACGTTTAGCGGCTTCTTCGGACACCCGTTTGACTATGGTTTCGAGCCTTTGATACCTGAAAACTTAGAACAACCTGCTATGCAATTGCCATTCGAAACCGGTGTGGATTGGGCTTTTACAGGCGGACCACATGCAGGCTGGGGAGATGGATCTGCATGGGCTGCACTAGATTTTGCGCCTGGGGGGAGAGGACTAGGTTGTGTACAAAGTGATTTTTGGGTGGTGGCAGTTGCAGATGGCTTGGTCATTCGAGCTGACCAAGGCAGGGTAATCCAAGACCTGAATGGAGATGGGAATGAAGGAACAGGATGGATCGTCTTGTACATGCACATCGAAGGTCGCGATAGGGTTCAAGCAGGAACATACGTGAAGGTTGGGGAGAGGATCGGGCATCCCTCCTGTGAAGGGGGCTATTCTACCGGCACCCATTTCCATTTGGCGAGGCGGTATAATGGTGAGTGGATTCCAGCCGACCAAGCGCAGGCAGGTTTTGGAGTGCCATTTAATTTGGAAGGTTGGGTTTCAAGTGGTAATGGTATAGAATACGATGGATTTTTGACCCGTGATGGAGAATCGATCGAAGCCTGGGAAGGTTTTTACCCTGAGAACACAATCCACCGATAACCATAACAAGTGCTCAATATCACACAGGGCTGTGATTTGCGGCTTGGTGGTGGCATTTGTCAGTCTTTCTTGTGCAATTGGGGTATTGGACCAAAATGATCCTCTCTTCAACGCACCTAACGGTATGGGATTATGGTCACCCACCCCATCCATTAACTTTCCTACTGATCGGGCGATGCCGACCAAAACCAGTAGCTCGCCAGCTGAAGAAATCCTTCAATCATCACCCGATATACCGACACCCCCCTCTGTACCCGTTGATACTGCGCCACTTCTTTATTACACCCAGGCAGGAGATACACTACCGGTAGTAGCCATCCGGTTTGGGGTTGATCCAGATGAGATTAGCTCTCCTGCAGGATCACTTCCTACGACAGGGTTATTGACACCCAATACTTTATTGATCATTCCGCACATGTTGGTAAATACCACCAGCTCGATAAAAATATTACCGGATAGCGAGCTTGTTTATTCCCCGTCTGCGGTTGATTTTGATGTTGAAACCTTTATTAACCAGGCAGGCGGATACTTGAGCAGGTATAAAGAGTGGCTAGGATCCACTCAATGGACCACGGGTGCGGAGATTGTGCAAAAGATCGCGACGGAAAACTCGATCAATCCCAGATTGCTTTTAGCATTGTTGGAATATCAGAGCAGCTGGGTTTATGGGATACCCTCCAACCCCAAACAGGAGGATTATCCTATGGGCAAGGTGGATTTATCTATAAAAGGATTATATTCACAACTTGCCTGGGCGGTTAACCAATTATCCGTTGGATATTACGGTTGGCGTGAGGGATGGGTGACTGACATCCTATTTTCGGATGGGGTTTCAGCTCGATTGGCACCAGATTTAAACAGTGGTACAGTTGCCATACAATATTATGTTGCTCAGATTTATGACACACCTGGATGGCTGGGGGCGATCGATACAAATGCCGGCATTCCAGCACTTTACGATAAAATGTTTGGTAATCCTTGGATTAGGGCAATGGACGTTGAACCATTGTACCCACCAAATTTAAGCCAACCTGATTTGATCCTCCCATTTTTGATTGGGCAGGTGTGGAGTTTTACAGGTGGACCACACGGAGCCTGGGAAAGAGATGGAGCGCGAGCAGCGATCGACTTTGCACCAGGCAGCACAGAGTCGGGTTGTGTAGCATCCAATGCATGGGTGGTCGCATCTGCTCCGGGGCTGATCACCCGGGCGGGTCATGGTGTGGTTGTCGAAGATCTGGATGGTGACGGGAATGAGCAAACTGGTTGGGATATCTTGTATTTGCATGTCAATGGTCTGCGTATCGGAGTAGGGGATTGGGTCGAAACCAGCGATTATTTAGGTCACCCCTCTTGCGAAGGTGGGATTGCCACAGGAACTCATGTGCACATTGCCCGAAAATATAATGGTGAATGGATTTCAGCCGATGGTCCTCTACCCTTGGTATTAAGTGGATGGACGGTTCATGCCGGTACTATACCTTATGAAGGAACAATGACCAAAGGGGATAATACGGTAACATCGAGTATTTATGGGTCAGGTGAGTCGCAAATCACGAGGACCAGGGATAACCCTTAGAAGTTGGTTACCCATCCACGTGAGATAAATAAATATCAGGAAAATTTGTCACAGAATGAACAAGTTGTATAAAAGCGCTCTCCAGGTCACGATATTATCAGTGGTCTTGAGTGCATGTGGGGTGACCCTGGTGAACCAGGTACCTCAAACCACAGGGACAATAATCCAAACTCCGACGCAAAATTTGGTAATCAGCCAGCCGGATGTTACCACTACGCCGTTACCGACCCGCCCTTCATATTCACCGGGTGAGCTGGTGGATTATGTTGCCCAAACCGGGGATTCACTTCCAGGCTTAGCAAGCCATTTTAATACTACCGTGGATGAAATTTTGGCTGCCAATAGCTTTATCCCGGCTGAGGCTACAACGATGCCCCCAGGTATGCCGATGAAAATACCGATCTATTACCAACCATTTTGGGGCTCACAATATCAAATCATACCAGATAGCTTGTTTATCAATGGACCAGCACAAGTCGGCTTCGATACATCAGCCTTTGTATCGGAGCATCCTGGATGGTTGAATGGATATAACGAGTATGCTTTCGACGGCAACCGGACGGGAGCAGAAATCATCGACTATGTGTCATTAAATTTCAGCATCAGCCCCCGCCTGCTTCTCAGCTTATTGGAATATCAAGATGGGGCTTTATCTATTCCCATCTTGCCGGAAGAGTCTCGCCAGTACCCGTTGGGTTTTCGTGATTGGCAACACCAAGGCCTGTATATGCAATTGGTGTGGGCAGCTAATTTGCTTAATAATGCATACTATGACTGGAGAAGTGGAGAACTGGTCGAATTTGACCACCTGAATGGCACCCAGGAACGCCCTGATCCATGGCAAAATGCAGCTTCAGTAGCTTTGCAGTATTACTTTTCACGGTTGATTGACGGGGATCAATATGCTCGAGCTGTTGCCCAGGATGGATATGCGCTTTCATATCGGAACTTATTTGGTGATCCCTGGCAGTCTGTTATGCCGCACATCCCTGGAAGTTTGGTTCAACCAGACTTTACCCTACCATTCCTACCCGGCTTAGCCTGGGCTTACACAGGAGGTCCTCACACCGGTTTTGGAGAGGGAGAGCCACTGGCTGCCATCGATTTTGCTCCGGGTGCATTAACCAGTGGATGTGTGCCAACGAATGAATTGGCCACTGCAGTCGCTCCAGGAGTAGTGTCGAGGTCGGATGCAGCTGCGGTTGTGTTGGACTTGGATGGTGATGGAGATGAACGAACGGGGTGGATCGTCTTTTACTTCCATATTGAGACTAAAGATCGAATACCGGTGGGGACAGTTTTACAAACCGGCGATCCGATTGGTCATCCATCCTGTGAAGGTGGCCGAACGACAGGCACGCACGTACACATTGCCCGGAAATACAATGGGGAATGGATACCTGCGGATAGCGTAATCCCTTTTGATCTCGGGGGTTGGGTGGCGCATAAAGGATCATTGGAATATGAAGGGACTCTCACCAAGGGAGGAAAGACGATTGTTGCATGTACTTGTGCTGATGCCACAAGCCAAATATTTGCAAATAAGTAAGCCTTTATGCAGGATAAATGGTTTTGATCAATTATTCGATGCTTAAATGAATAAGGTCGTAATACAAACATTCAAATGATGGTGACTTCATCCTTACGATTCGTAATTGGCGGGCAGTTAAAACGGGATTTTGCACTGATCCCAGGTGGGAAAGCACTGGTTGATGTTCCAGGTGGAAATATTATCTATGCAGCTGCCGGTTTTGGGGTTTGGCAGCCGCCAAAACTGGTAGGACTGGTGGCACGAGTTGGAGAAGACTACCCTCGGGAATGGATAGATCAGATTAATCAGCGTGGGTTTGATATTCGAGGTATCCACATATTACCCGAAGCCATCGACTTGCGTTCTTTCTATGTATACACCGACATGTATACACGCTTAACCGAAGACCCTGCTGCACATTTCACACGTTTACAACAACCGTTTCCAAAAGCGCTACTCAATTACACACGACCAGGAAATAATTATGATAGCCGATCACGCCTCACCTCTACTTCGCTACGCCAATCAGACATCCCTGAGGGTTTTCTAGATGCGACAGCAGCGCATCTTTGCCCAATCGATTATCTGACCCATACTTTGGTCCCTGCAGTTTTGCGCCAGAATGGTTTTTCGACGGTAACCCTTGACCCATCTGCAGGGACGATGTCTCCTACATTTTGGGATGATATTCCTGTTATGGTGACCGGTCTGACTGCATTTCTACCCAGTGAAGAAGAGATGCGAAATCTTTTTCATGGCAGGAGCACCGATCTCTGGCAGATGATGGAGACCATCGCGAATTATGGGTGTGAAATTGTAGTGGTTAAGAGGGGTGAGCGCGGCCAATATTTGTATGATCGAGCAACCAGAGCACGGTGGGAAATCCCTGCTTACCCAGCAAAGGTTGTTGACCCGACTGGGGCTGGTGATTCATTCTGCGGTGGATTTTTAGCTGGGTATAGGCAAACATACGAGCCTCTCCAAGCCGCATTGTATGGAAGTATTTCCGCCTCTCTAACCATCGAAGGAAGTGGTGTATTCTATGCCCTGGATGCCTTACCAGGATTGGCTCAAGCAAGACTCGATGCATTGAAAGAAGGTATACGAAAGGTTTAATTTAGAAATGGATCCATCGATTATCGAGCGCGTCTTAGATCTGGCAATACAGATCCAACAAATTCCATCACCTACATTTGGAGAAGAACAACGAGCTGAATTTGTACGGAAATATTTCTGTGACCTGGGAGCGAAAGACGTCTCCGTTGATGATTCTGGAAATGTTTACACCCACATCGGTAGACGAGGTAACAAGCCACCACTTGTGGTAACGGCACATTTGGATACGGTTTTTCCCAAAGGTACAGATTTAACGGGCTCTCGCACCCTGGATAAGATTACTGGACCTGGAATTGGTGATAATTCTTTGGGCCTGGCTGCATTATTTGGGATGTATTGGATATTCAATGATAATAGTGTCGATTTTGGCACAAGATCAGCTTTGGAAGGCGATCTTTGGTTGGTTGCCAATGTGGGTGAAGAAGGGTTGGGTGATTTAAAAGGCATGAAAGCAGTGGTAAACCGCTTTGGGGAAGATGCTTTGGCGTACATAGTTCTGGAAGGCATGTCCCTAGGTCAAGTCTATCATCGTGGGTTGGGAGTGCGGCGGTATCGTATCCGCGTGCACACCAAAGGTGGGCATTCATGGGTCGATTATGGCAGTCCATCTGCGATCCATGAGCTGGCTGATTTGGTGGTTAAAATCAAGAATCTCCCTATCCCCAATGAGCCACGATCATCCATGAATGTGGGAGTGATTTCAGGGGGTACATCGGTGAATACGATTGCTGCGGATGCGAGCTTCGAGCTCGATTTACGTTCGGAAAGCACCCGAGTGCTAAATAATATGAGTGAGCAGGTGGCGTCGCTGGTGGAAGAAGCAGATCGAAAAGGTGGGGAGGCTATCAAAGTGAACGCAGAAGTAATTGGAGACCGTTCAGCAGGAGAAATCCCAGCAAATCACCCATTGGTTAAAGCAGCCATCGAGTGCTTTGCCAGGAATGGAATAAAAGTGAAATTGAATATTGGCTCGACGGATGCCAATGTGCCACTCAGCCGAGGTCTACCTGCCATCTGCATTGGCCTGACTACGGGCGGCGGTTCGCATACATTGGGGGAATATATTGATACCGGACCAGTCGCCCAAGGATTGGGGATACTGGTTGATATGATTCAAGCGATCTATCGGTTGGGAATCAAAAACCCCGGATCATGATCTGCTCAAGCCAGTCGCATGCGCACATCGACTGCCGCTGTTCCCTGCGAATCAGGGAAAACCCGGAGTGGGTTAATCTCGATCTCGGCGAGTTGAGGAAAATCGGCAGAAAGCTGCCCGAGCAGCATGATTGCCTTCAAAACTGCCTGACGATCGGCGGGAGGCAAGCTACGGAAACCATGCAGCCGACGACCTGCCCAGGTATTTTCCAACATCCATTCTGCATCCTGAAGCGTCAGGGGTGCCAGAGCAAATGTAACATCTTTAAGCCCCTCAACTTCCACTCCACCTGAGCCAAACATAACCAAAGGTCCAAATTGGGCGTCTTGAATTGCGCCCAGGATGACTTCTTGCCCCGCAGGAAGCATGCGCTGAACGTAAACCCCCTGGATATTTGCTTGAGGAAAAGCTACCTGGGCATTCGAGATTATTTCAGTAAATCCGATGGAAACAGCTTCTGAGTCCACCAGGTTGAGCATTACCCCTCCAATATCGGATTTGTGGGTGATATCTGGTGAGGAAATCTTCAGCACAACCGGATAGCCCAACTCATTTGCAAATTCAACCGCTTCATCTGAAGTGGTTACCAACCGCATGGGCACTCTTGGGAGGTGATAAGCATCTAGAATCGCTGAGGTTTCTGAGGCACTCAAATAACTCCGGTTTTTTCCCCGCTGATTAAGAACCTTTTGGACCGCGTCTTTGTCTACATCAGCTTGGACAAATTGAGAATCCCGTTCGTGGTCTAAGTACTCCGCCCGCTGTGCCAAAACAGCCAGGGCAGAAGCAGCCCTTTCGGGGAAGCGATATTCAGGCACCCGGGCAGCACGAAAATGCTCAACCGCTTCTTGAATCAAACGTTCACCCATCAGCGCAATCGTAACTGGTTTTTCAGAGTCGTGGATGACTGGGATCATCGTTTTTGCCACTGCTCCAGCAGTATGCATGGGTGGCGGTGGAGTGACAACGAGTACACCATTAACCCCGGGATCGTTGAGTAAAACCTGCAGGCAGGCAGCGAATTGTTCGGGGGAGGCAGAGGCAAGCATATCCACCGGGTTATTAAGACTAGCAGCGGGTGGCAGCAATTTCGCCAGCTTTGCCTGGGTATCGGGTGATAATACAGCCAAAGACATCCCATTCATCTCCAAGGCGTCAGCGGCAGTCACCCCGGGACCACCCGCACTGGTTAATATGGCAATAGCACGACCTTTGGGAAGCGGGCACCATGCCAACGCACGTGCCCAATCGAAAAGCTCCTCCGTGGTATCAGCTCGTATCACACCAGCTCTACGAAAGGCAGCATTGAAGGCATTTTCCTGACCGGCGAGGGCACCGGTGTGAGAGGCAGCTGCACGCTGCCCGCTTGGATATCTTCCCACTTTCAAGGCAACAATAGGTTTCTGGCGGGTGATTTTTCGGGCTTCCTGGACAAATCGTTGACCGTCACTCACCCCTTCCAAATACAGGGTTAGAACCCGGGTGAATTGGTCTTCAGCGACGGGAGCCAGTACATCCGTTTCGTTTACGTCTGCCTGATTGCCCAAGCTAACCAATCGTGAGAGGCCAAATCCCTGGCCGCGCGCCCAATCGATCACTGCAGCACAAATAGCACCAGAATGCGAAATGAAAGCTACATCGCCTGGAGGAGGGCCTGGGGGAGGCAGAAAGGTGGCATCCAAGGGAAGATGAGTATCAAGCAAACCAATACAGTTAGGTCCGATCACACGAATGCCAAAATGCCTGGCGATGTCCATGAGCTCTTTTTCCAATTTACCACCAAGGTCGCCAGTTTCTCGAAAGCCTCCAGAAGCGACGATCACTGCATGGATTCCCCGTGTAGCACATTCATTGAGGACATTCGCCACTCCTGCTGCAGGGATCAATATGATTGCCAAATCGACTGGGTCTGGCAGGTCCACCACGGATGGGTACATAGGTCGACCGAGTAAGCTGCCACCTTTTGGATTAACAAAATGGATTGCGCCTTGATAATTACACTGCACCAGGTTGCGTGCCAAGCCGTACCCAAGCTTGGATGGGTCAGTGGACGCACCAACAAGGGCAATACCGTGAGGAGAAAAGAAAGGAGCAAGGGAGGTGGATGAATTTTGCATGGAGGATAATTTAGTCAATAAATACTGTTATAGGGAGTGGATATTATTATGAAGGAATAATGGTTGATTACAAGATGATAAACCGGACAGCAAAGTCACTACAAAAATAGATAGCACGGGATTGCCCATCATTACCTTCTTATACAACATAGCATTATCGAATAATTTTACCTGCAAATATTAAGATTGTAAGTCCAGGTTGATAGTTCGCTGGTGAGGCTTTACTAACATACTCATATTACTGTTGTTCTTACCGACACCTAATCTATCGTCATCACATAGGGTTTATTTATCGGTTATACTTTATTGGCTCAAGGGAGTGACTCGGCGAGTGAGATGATCTTTGGTAAGTTAGGTTGTAACAATACAGATCAAGGTGCATCTAACCAATGAATGGCAATGAAAACAAGGTCGAAACCGAAGGCTTTTCACTAAAAGCATTACAGGCAGGTGATCCGGAGGAGTTTTCCCGTGTGGTGGATGCTTATTCCAGCAACATTTATCGCCTGGCGATAAAAATGCTGAACCAGCAGGAAGATGCTGAGGATGTCTTGCAAGAGACATTTATAAAAGCTTACCGAGGGTTAAAATCGTTCGACGGGCGTTCAAAATTATCCACCTGGCTGTTCCGAATCGCTACAAATGAAGCATTAATGGTCATACGGCGCAAACATCCAGAAGTCGTATCCATAGATGAACCGGTAGAAACGGAGGAAGGTGAACAAGAACCGGTAGAGATCATTGATTGGTGTTGCCTGCCTGAAAACGAGTTATTATCCGAGGAAACCAAGGAAAGATTGGATGCTGCCATCCAGATACTGCCGGAGAGGTTAAGAGTGGTTTTCCTCCTTAGAGACATAAACGATTTATCAACACATGAGACTGCTGAAGTATTAGGCTTGAGCGATACGGCTGTAAAAACCAGGTTATCCCGTGCTCGTTTGCGATTACGGGAAGAATTATCGACTTATTTTAGTGAACGAACGAAGGATTTACGTGAAGCACAGCTTAATAAATCTATACATGCTTCCCCGAAAGAGCCTAGATGACGTGCTTCTTCACCCCGCAGGAGAAGAAAGATGATGAAGGTAACAACAAAAAGACACGAACATAAAAATTGCCGGCAACTGCTTGGGTCATTATCCGAATATGTGGATGGAGAATTAGACGAAGAGTTGTGCAGTGTCTTAGAGCATCATATGGAGGACTGTGATGATTGCCGGATCGTAGTGGATACACTGCGAAAAACCGTTTACCTGTACCATGCGACCGCGAGTACTGAAAATATCCCTTCAGATATCCGCCAGCGTTTGTATAAATCATTGAATATCGAAGACTTTTTGGAAAAGTAATCCATGCCAGTGAAAGCGTTTCTGGCAATTAGGATCATTTTAATCGACGGGTATCACCCTCGCGTACAGTAATTCCCTGAGTATCCAAGTATTCAAGCAAAGCTAGAACGTAACGGCGGCTGGTGTTGAAATGGTCGCGTACCTCAGCCGCTGTAATTGTCCCCTTCTTGTTCAACAAACTGATAATCTCAGAAAGCATTCGATCATAGTCCTGCTTGCGAAAGACCACATCTGGCGGGATGGGAATTAATAACCCAACTTCGATCATGGCATTATATAGTTCCTCGCCAACCTCAGTCAGACACTCTTTCGCCGTCGGAGGAGAGAAGGGTGAGGCGATAAATCGAGCTAATAATTCATCCACTAAACGTTGTTGCTGGGAGTTGAATTGAATATCGTACCCAACGCGTCGTACCAGTGAGCCGGTCTCTTCGAGATTCCCTTCAGACGAAATTCTACGTAAAGCGGTATTAAATAAGCGAGAAGATATCTTCAAGCGGGATTTTAGCTCTTCACGAGGTATCCCACGCCGCAAGGGGTAAAACTTGTGATAATCACCCACTTCTTGCCGCACCTGCCGTTTAAGCTGCTCCCAATAGCCTTTAGATGTCACCATGGTGAGTGGAGTAATTGCTGTCTGTTCTCCATTCTCCAATATGATCATTTCTCCTTGCGCAACCAATTCCTGGGTGGCATGATTGGCTGTGGATGTATCGAGGTTGGAACGGATGATTACATCGTGTAATGTGGCGGTCCCCAAGGCAAGCAATGACTGGGACAAGATTTCGGCTGGAGTACCTCGCGCCAAAGTGTCAAGACTTGCGAGTTCTTGAGCTGAAAAACGCTTATGTCGACCCTTCGGATGGGGATCAACCACCGTCCCCCCGCCCAATGTTTCACCGGGTGAGGGGCGTCTTAGGATATAACGATCACCCCGGATTGCAACAACTGGCTCATCGAGCTCAAGCTGTAACCAACCTTCATCTGCAGGCAGTAACTCTTCACTTCCCAACAAGCGCACCCTTGCCTGGACTTCTGCTGCTCCAAGGTAAAACTTCACCAGTGTATCGTGTTTTAGAGGTTGGATAATTTCAGGCAGCAGGCGAAAGCGAACATCGATACGTCGGCTGGGTTGGTAAGTGCCCGGGTAAGATATAACTTCCCCTCTTTTCACTTGATCCACATTGATACCTGAAATATTAACCGCAGTTCGGCTACCTGGGATAGCGGTTTCCTCTTTTCGCCGATGAGTTTGGAGACCACGAATCCGGGTGTGTAAACCTGAAGGTAGGATTTCCACCTCGTCACCCGTGTGCAAGCTCCCATCACTAAGTGTGCCTGTAACCACTGTACCAAAACCCGGCATAGTAAACACACGATCAATGGGGAGGCGTGGGCGACCCAGGTCAGGTCGTGGAGGTCGATTTGAGAGACAATCGCTGAGGTGATTTAACAATTCAGAGATACCCTGGTGAGTGCGGGACGAGACCCGGACAATGGGCGCATTTTCTAGGACGGTGTGTCTTAATGCTGAACGGATATCTTCTTCTACCAGGTCGAGCCAATCGGGATCCTCGATAAGATCAATCTTCGTAAGCGCAACAACTCCACCCTGCACTTGTAAGATATCCAAAATTGCCAGGTGCTCGTTGGTTTGAGGCATCATTCCTTCATCAGCGGCAATCACAAACAAAGCTGCATCGATACCCCCTATGCCTGCGAGCATATTTTCTATAAAATCACGATGCCCAGGCACATCCACAATACCAATTTCCTCCCCTGAGGGGAGGGTTAGCCAGGCAAAACCCAAATCAATAGTCATTTCCCTTTCGCGCTCCTCTTTGAGGCGATCGGGATGGGTTCCTGTTAAGGCCTGAACGAGGGTGGATTTACCGTGATCGACATGCCCGGCAGTACCGATAACATGCATAAGCCTTAACGTGAATGCCCCATAGTTCGTTCGTAAGTGGTGACCCATTCATGAGCGACTGCCAATATGGACTGCAAGCGTTTTTCAACCAGCTCATTTGCTTGTTGAAGTAGGTCCTTTACTTCCTGCAGCTCATCTTCAATGTGAGTGGTTTGTTCAGCCAGCTTATCGAACTGGCGTGTCGCTTCGTTGCGTTGCTCCTCCTGGGTAAGCGTGTAATTTGTCCAGCGTTTCTGGTCATCCGCTTTAAATGTGACCCATTCCTGACGAAAACGGTCTTCAGATAGGCGTTGAATTTCAGTAATTTCACTGACGCGCCGCTCAACGCGTTGGGTCAAATCCTCCAAATTTGCCTGGATGCGCTTCACCTCACGATGGGTGGTATCAAGGTTGACCAATTGGGTTTCGATATCCACAGCTTGATTTTCAATCGAATCAAACCGAGATTGCCATTCCTTCCAGGTGCGATCCCGCTCGACCTGAGTTATGGTCTGTTTATTAATAAAATTTGTCATCGTATCACGCCGTTCGGCTTCAACAGTTATTATTTCATTGAGACGATTTTCCAGTTTATGCAGGTTGGTATTCATTAATTCACTCTGACCCCGTTGGTCATCCATTCGTTTTCTAAGCGCGTTCACCTCGCCCTGCAAGTCCACAATTCGTTTTGCGTCTTGACGACGCCCATCTTCAAGAAGCCGGATTGTGCGCGTGTATTCTTCTTCTTCAATTCGTACTGCGTCAATTTTTCCGCGCAACTCGTCCAATGATCGGCGCATAGCAATTTCTATATCGATGCGCGCTTGGATATTTTTATCCAATTTGGGGATTAGTTCAAGTTGTTTCTGAAGGTCAGTGAAATTACCATCAAAGGATTTAATTTGAACTTGTTGGACTTTTTCAGATTGGTCAATACGTGACTTGAGAGTCTTATCCAGCTCATCCATCGCTTGTTTGCTCTCCAGACGAGTCTTTATCAACGCTTGATCATATTGATCCATCCGGACGATGATGGCTGAAAGACGTGTAATTTCACTGCTCAAACTCTTGCCTTGTTGTAACGAAGCAGCCAGACTACCCTCCAAAGAAACCAACTTGTTTTCAAGCAGGGCAATCGCGTCTTTCTCTTTACGTCGATCTTCTTCCACCCATTGAATACGCTTTTGAAGCTGATCAATATCCATGTGGACTCCTAAATCCTAAACAAAAAAATAATCGTTCCCATATATGCCGGCAGTGATTCATGCCGATTATAGCATGAGGTGGATTTATGGCACTTTCCAGGAAATTAGGTGGGAAAATACTTGTGAAACATTCGTCAATGGTGGGAAAAACCATTGTGGAAATAAACCCACCAGAAAGAGGAGAATCACCCCTACTCCAAGGAAAAATATTATTCCTCGATGTTCATGAATACTCCAATTTTCTTCGGTTTTCCCCATGGTCAGTACAGCCATCATGCGGATTCCACTTATAAACAACCCAACACTCCCCAGCAATGTAAAAACTGCGATGATGGGTGAGTGCTTCGCCAGTTCACTCCAGAGAGTTAAATGCACTGGAAAGCCTGCCAATAAGGGCATTCCTGCCACTGAAAAGCAGCCCAGAATCAAGCTGAAAGATGCTATAGGCAGTTGTCGAGCTATTCCTTGCACCGTGCGAAACCGTAGCGCCTCAACCCCAGGTGCAAGTCTTGAGTTGTAAATAGCGGTAAGCGCCAGTGCCCAAATCCCAATCGCCAAAGCATGTGGCAGCAACAACGTGAAGAATAATGACAGGCCATTATTCACTGTGATCGATAGTAAGGAAATTCCAATTTCGGTCATGCAGGCATACCCCAGTATTCGACCAAGATGGCGCTGAAAACCTGACCAAACTCCTCCGACAAATACCATCATCGCCCCACTAAGCTGAAGCAGGTTGATAACGGTTTCAGAATTTCGCAGCCAGGAGTATCGATCTAGAAAACCAAGACCTAAGAGCGAGACCATCGATGGCAGGATGACCAGGATGAAGCCAACTGTGTACGGGTGGGATTCTTCTGCAAGCATCGGGATCCAGGTGTGAAATGGGAATATAGCCAATAATAAGAGAAAACCAAATGCGAGTGATAGCGATGCGCGTGCCACAAGGGTTAGTTCCTCCGGGCTGGCTTCCACTCCAGCTAGCAGCCACCCTGAAAACAATATGAATGGCATACCCATGGTCTGGAAAGTTAAAAAGCGTAAGACACCTTTTCCGGTGGGGCTTCCAGGCTGTACCAGGATCGGAACACAAACCAGAGCAGATAATTCAAGCAAGAGTGCTGCATATAGAAAAGGTTCCACAGCTAATGCGGCAATTAATAAAGCTACAAGTACCATCCCTAATGGGACGAACATTCGCCCTGATGCAGCGACAAATACAACCGCAAACCAGAATCCGATAAGCAGGAATATTGATACCAGTAAAGGTCGATCGGAATTAGCGAGGACGAATTGGCGACCTAAGACGATCAGGGTATCGTTGATTTTTATGGACCAAGGACCGAGCTTAATAATCTCATTGATGGGTAACTTCCAGGCGATTCCAGCCAATATCAGCATTATGGCTGTGCCAACCGTGACGGTGAGCCGATACCAACGCCGGATGAAAAACAATATCACGCCACATACACCTGGGATAATGATCCAAATCAGAGGTGAGCTCACGGATTACTCTCCATGGTGGGAGCAATCAACAAGTACGCCCCAACCAGAGCAAGCCCCAGGTTGACTCCAGCTAACAATCCGGTCACGAGTGTAGAAGTCTCTATAGCTGCGTAGATGATTTCAAAACCAGATAAAGAAGTGAGTAGGCCAATGATTACCCTTAATGGGTGTGAACTGAGGCTTAGTTGTAATAACCCAAGGCTGATCAATATGAAACTTCCCCACCGGATTGGAAGGCTGATCATCGATAACCATGTTCCAGAGTGAAGAACTAAAGAAGTGATGGTTAATGCGAGGATTACTGCTGACAGGATCCTGAAAATTGGACCAAATTTTATCGATTTTTCCGATTCCCACCAAGTATCTGGTGTGCTGGTCATCGCAATGCCGAGAATTGCCCCTGCCATCCAACCAGCCACCATTTTGGCGACTGCCATTTCCACTGGCCAGGACGCATCTACTAATAAAAAAACACCGATATACTGCACAGCCATGGCGCCAATACAAAAACGCCAATCTTTACTAATCAAAATGTAAGTTGATGTCAGAGTGACTAAGATGACCGCACCCAGGACGATTTGATCAGCGAGCATGTGAGCGAATCACCTTTGCAAGAAGACGAAAATTAATGCAAACAATACCAGT
>Ga0315277_10006907_pt1 | contig 14759 bp, 13 predicted proteins | sample YL17G05_15_MG_FD_203695 | JGI IMG/M metagenome (GOLD analysis project Ga0315277, IMG submission 203695) | Sediment microbial communities from Yellowstone Lake, YNP, Wyoming, USA - YL17G05_15 | ecosystem: Environmental > Aquatic > Freshwater > Lake > Sediment | place: USA: Wyoming | collected... | reverse complement strand
GCAGACTCTCACCCGACGGTCACCTTTCCCTCGGCAAGGTCCAGCATGACAGGCTCGGTGCGTCCTTCGCGGCGGACGTCCAGGTACACGCGCCCCTCGCTGACGCCGCCCATGGTAACCTGCGTGAACGGCGCGTCGCCGCGATAGGCGCTCATGAACGTCACGAATACCGTTTCCTTTACGCGCCTTTCCGGCGCGGCCGAAAGAAGGACGGTTTCCTTGAGGCCGCTCGGCGCGGGATCTTTGATTTTGTTTCGCCTTATGCGGCATTTGAGGCCGTCGGGCGCGAGGAAAGCCACCCGCAGCCTCGCGCCGTTTTTCCTCACGTGGAATTCGCCGCCCATCCCGACTATCTCATCGTCGGCGTGGAGGCGCCACTCGAATTTCGACTTCACGGCGCCCGCCAGTTCGTCGACGACGAGGACGTCGGCGGGTTTGAGAAAAACGATGTGCCTGACAAACTTCTTCAGGCGCGCCTCCGGCCGGTAAATCTTCGTCGCGTCGGCCCGCGCGTAGTCGAACCTGTCGTTCGTTTCGACGCGCGTGACGTCGCACGTCGCACCCGCGCTCAGGCACTCCATCATGTCGAACCACGTCCTCTCGCCGCCGAGTTGCTGCGTGTCGTTGACGAGCATGGTGTTGTGGTCGGCCGACTCCTTGAAATGCGTGTAGCCCGTGTCGACGGCGAGCCACTCGCCGAACGCGTATATCTGGAAACTCGCGGCATCGGGGTGCGCGTGGCCGCTTCCGAGGTCGCGGCCCGGATACTCGCGCATCGTCTTCCTTCCGGCGTTGTTCGTGCATTTGAAGCCGACCATCACCGCGTCGGCGTCCCACGACGAGCGCGCGGAGACGAGCGACAGGTTGTCGAAGTGCTTGAACGTCGGCAGGTGTTCGTGGCCCTTCGAGGGGACGGACGGGTCGTACCAGAGCATGTTGAGCCAGGTGCCGGTCCTCGTGAGGCCGATGCCCGCCTCGGCGAGTTTCCGGGCGAACCCCTGGACCACGGCGTCGCGGTATTCGGCCGCGGTGCGAAAGAGAAGGTGCACGGGTCCGTGCCATTCGAAGTGCCTCGGCCCGTCGCCGAAGAGCATGCAGTTGTCGTGCGACTTCGGCTGAGGCGTAGTGAAATAGAGGATGCCGTACGGCGCTTCGCGGAGCCACTTCGCCCTGAAATGGTCGCGGCCGAAGAGGCCCTTCGCGAGGTCGAAATACCGGAGGATGCACTCCCACGCGTACGTCATGTACGCGAGCCCCTCCTGGTAACTGCCGTCGTCGGGAAGCGCCTCTTCGACCTTCGTGAAGACCCTGTCCGCCTGGCTTATCCAATCCGCCGCCGCTGGGTGCTCGCCGAAAAGCGCCGCTCCCGCGTACGCAAGAGACCCCGTTATCACGTGGCACCAGTTGTGGAGAAAGTAGTCGTGCCACCAGACGCGCTCGGCCGACGAGTACGCGTGGATTATCTCCGCGTGGCGCGCGATCTTCCCGGCAAGGGCCTTCCGCTCGGAAGCGCTAAACGCGTCGTAAAGCCAGTCGTAAGCGATCGCCGAACCCGCGAGGAAGTGGCCGGCGACGAGGTCCGCGTCATCGCCCCAGTGTTCGAGGGCATCGAGGCGCGAAATGACCTGCCGCACGACGCCGAGGTACTTATCGCTGCCGGTCAGAAGGTGGGTAAGCGCGAGGACGGGCAGGGCGTCGCCGTAGCCGCGGTAGTCGTCGCTCGCACCGAAGGTCCGCGGCATCTTCGCCGCCGCGAATTCGTCGGCCGCCTCGAGCAGCTTCGCGTAGTAAACCGCGTGAGTCGTCGCCGCCCGCGTCTTGAGGGCCTTGAGCATGTCCGGCGTCAGGTGTATTCTCGGCCGTCCGGAGAAAGAGAGTTCCATTCCAACCCCCTTGTAATCCCGAGCCCCGCGCCTGATGCCGCTTCCCGGAGTCGCGTTGCCTGTGGACGGCTCCGAGCGGACCGGAGGATGGAAGATACCCAAAGGCAGGTTTCCAGACAAGCGAATTCGCCGGCGCGGGGAGCATTCGCCAATAGGGGGGAGTCGAGGGTCAGTCCCCCAGGGCAACGAAGCGAACGGTGCCGGTCGCCTTGTCGGGCACGAGCTTCAAGGGGCCGGCGATGGCCTCGTTGATGGTAGTCCTGCAATTGCCCAGCCGAATCACGGCGCCCGGGTATATGACCTTTCTTACCACGATGACCGGCCGTGCCGCCTTCTCGACGAGGTCGATTCCGTCGTCTCTGCGCTTCGCGGCGGACTCGATCGCCTTTTCGATGGAGGACTTCTCTTCGTTCAGGGCGGCCCTTTTCGCCTTCGTCTCGTCGGTGAGGGGCTTCGCGTCGATGGCCTTGAGCTCGGCGCCGATGATGTCGAGGCGCCCCTGGCTGTCGGCGGCGATTTTCTGTGCGGCTTTCGTAAGCCCGGCGAGCGTGTAGTTGACGCCCGCGGTGACGGCCGTGGGCACGGCCGTCTCGGAGCCTATCGTCTCCGCGTCGACCCCCGCGAGTGCCGTTACCTCGCCGCCGGCGATGGCGCCCTCCGGCGCCTTCACCGCGCCGAGCGACATCACCTTCGAGCTGATTATCTGCGTTTCGACGCAGACGTCCTTTCTCGCCTGGACCTCGGCGTTGACGAGGAACTTGGCTGAGACGTTTCCGCGCGAGAGTATGACGCCTTTCTTCTTGCCCTCGACGCCGCCTTGCATCTCGACGTCGCCGACGGCCGTTATCGCGGCGGCTTCCACCAAACCGTTCACCTCTACGGCGCCGCCGGCCTTTATCCGGAACAGGTCGAGCACGCCGCCCTTCACCGCCACCGCCCCGGGGAAGTCTATATTGCCCGTCTCGAAGTCGACGTCCCCCTCTATGTACAGCACCTCTTCTACGCGTATCTTGCCCTTGTCGCAGGCGACGCACCCGTCCTTGGCGGCATAAAAGATGCCGTCCTTTTCGCGAACGTTGGCGCCTGCGGCGATTTTGAGGGGCTTGCCCTTGTGGGCCTTGACGGTCCGGCCGAAGACGTCGACGCCGTCAGTCCCGTCTGTCTCGGGGACGACCTTGGCCAGGGGGTCGTCGCGCTTGACGATGCGCTTTTCGAGCCTGCCTACGTAGTGAGAAAGCCGGCCGCCCTGCTCCGACTGACTGGAGGTTATGCGCTTCGACCAGATGAGCCTGCCGTCGACCCCGTGCACGACCTGCTTGCCCTTCGCGACTACGGCGCGGGCCCTTTCGCCCTTCGAGGCCTGGGCGATTGTCGCCCTGACGGACGCCGCGTCGACGGGCGCGGTAACGCGCATCTTGGCGGCGACCTGGAGGATTTCGTTCGCGAGCGTGTCGCTTGCCTTTTCGCAAGGCTCGACGCACAGGATGAGCTCGGTGGCCGATTCGTTGGGCGCAAGCGCGAAAGGCGAGACCGATGTGCCTTGTCCGGCCATGGTCACTGCCTCCCGTCCGCCGGCGGCGAAGGCTCGACCGGCCATGCCCGGACATGCCTGATGCTCACCGCGTATTCGTGCGAGGATCTCAGGCATGCAATGCAGCCCGCCGCCGCGACAAAGGCGAAGCTTTCGAACGGCCTGCCGTCGCAGTTCGCGGCCGCGATGTCAGCCGGGTCGGCCGAGGAGTCTTGTTCGGACAGAATCTGCACGAGCGCCGGCAGGCTGCACCGGGACCTGTACAGCTCGGCGTTCTCGCGCGCGCACCGGCCCGGGCCGACCACGGTGACGTAGTGGCACCCCTTCACGCCGCACCTCTCTACAACAGTCCAGGCACGGCCCTTCCCCGGCGTCAGTCCCCATGGAAAGTTACCACAAGCGTCAAATCCGGCCTGCACAAACCGCCGTTTCCACTCGGTTTCGCCCGGTTTGACCGCGCCCCGGAACTGGCGTATATTCCATACTGGGCCGGAGTGCCGTTTTGCGTCAGGATAGGAGCGCCGGTTTGATACCTAAGATAGGGCAAATCCTCCTCGACAGGGGCGTCATCTCCAAGGATGACCTTGCCGAAGCCGAGCGCATTCAGCGCTTCGGCGATACGACGTTGAAACTGCCTCCCGGCGAGAAACTCGGGCACGTCATTATCCGTATGGGCCGGGCGCTGCCCGTCGACATAGTGCGCGCGCTGTGCGAGCAGCGGCGCATCGACGACTACGTCCTCGTCGGCAACCACATCGTCTCCCCGTCGCTGGTGGCCCAGGTGCCGCTGGAGATCGCGAGGCGCTACTCCATCCTTCCGCTCGTGCCCTCCGCCGAAGACGGCAAGGAGGCGCTGTTTGCGTGCGACCGCGTCTTCACCGACGAGGCCACGAGGGAGCTCCAGGAACTCCTCGGCATCAAGATCGAATGGCTCGAGGTCCACGAAAAGAACCTCGGCAAGGTCATAGACCGCGTTTACGCGTTCATGGCCGAACGCGGCGTGCGTTCCGTGCGCATAGGAGAGGTGCTCGTCCGCGAGGGCCTGGCGAGCCTGGAAGAGGTCGAATGGGCCCTGAACATCGCCCGCAAGACCAATACCAAACTCGGCCGCGTCCTCGTCGACGAACGGCTCATCCCCGAGGAGAAGTTCTACGAGGTCCTCGCCAGGCACAAGCGCCTGCCCCTCGCCGAGGCTTCTGAAATCCTCGCTGACAAGAACGCCAGCGCCATCGCGGCGCAGCTGTCGCGGACGTTTGCGATCTTCAACGAGATCGTGCCGTTCAACTTCGAGAAGGGGCGGCTCAAGGTCGCCATCAGCGAGCCGGAGGCGGACCTTGCGTCCCTGAAGAAGATCTTCGGCGCCAGGGAAGTCGTGCCGCACCTCGTGACGCTGACGGACATGGCGTCGCTGCTGCGCGTCTTCTACAACCTCGAGGACGAGGAAGCGAAGGACAAGGGCCTCGCCGCGCTGAGCGACCACGGCGACGTGGACGTCTTGTCGGACGTGGCGTATGCGGTCGACGACTCCTCGGTTTCCAGGGAAGAACTCGGGCGCCTGCGCCTCCAGTTCGAGCAGCTTGTCTCGAACCTCCTCAACGAGGCCATCCGGCGCCGCGCAAGCGACATCCACATGGAGAACTACGACGACTTCGTCGTCGTGCGGCTGAGGATCGACGGGCTGCTCTACGACGCCCGCACCTTGAGGATCGACAAGTCGAACATCACCGGCGTCGTCAACGTCATCAAGATTCTCTCCGGCATGAATATCGCCGAAAGGCGCCTGCCGCAGGGCGGCCGCTTCAAGAAGAAAACGCCGTCCGGCGAGGTCTTCGACTTCCGAGTCCAGGCGCAGCCGACCCTCTTCGGCGAGAACATGGTCATCCGGCTCCTCAACCAGTCCGTCAGTTTCGCCCCGCTCAGCGACCTTGGCTTTTCCATGCGCCACGTGGAAAGGTACACCAAGATCGTCACCAACCCCTCGGGCCTCATCCTCATCACCGGCCCGACAGGCTCGGGCAAGACCACGACCCTCTACTCCACGCTTGACTACCTGCGCAAGGACACCACGACGAAGATCGTCACCGTTGAAGATCCCATCGAGTACTCGCTGCCGCGCATCCAGCAGTCGCAGACGCACGACCTCATAGGCTACACGTTTGCCTCAGCGACGCGTTCATTTCTGAGGCAGGACCCGGATATCGCCCTCATCGGCGAGATACGCGACGAGGAGACCGCCCGCGAGACGATCAAGATGAGCCAGACGGGGCACCTCGTCTTCTCAACCCTCCACACCAACACCGCCGCCAGCGCCGCCGCGAGGATGTTCGTCCTCGGGACGGACCCGGAACTCCTGGCGTCCGAGCTCCTCGTCGTCGTCGCCCAGCGCCTGGCCCGCAAACTCTGCCCCGAGTGCAGGGCGCCCTACCAGCCCAAGGACCAACTCCTGCGCGACTTCTACCCGGAAGGGGCGCCGGATGGAGTCGTTTTCTACCGCGGGATGGGCTGCTCCAAGTGCGACGGCCTGGGGCATCTCGGCCGGATAGTGCTGGCGGAGTTCTGGTACATCGACGAAAACGCGCGCCTGCTCATCTCAAGCCGCGCCACAGAGGAAACCATCCTCAAGGAGTCGCTCGGCGTTAACCTCTTCCCCCTGCTTGGCGACGCGCTCGAAAAGGTTCAAGGCGGCGTGGTGGACATATCCGACCTGCCGACCGTGGTGCCGATGGCAAGCATCACCTCGACTGCGCGCGCCCTCGGCAAACTTGCCGTTGGCAACGGCAAACGCGCCGCCGCGGGCTAAGTCCCTATCCCCAAGGCCAATTCTGGGATAAACGTCACTCCAAACGCTGCACTTCGAGGGCAGACCACGTGCACTCTGATTAGGGGACAGGCGCTCTAATTCGGGGACAGACTACTAATTAGTTCTTGTCGCATCTCCTGTGCTGCGGGGGCCTAACGTTCCTATAGAACCCTGAATAAGTAGTCTGTCCCCGCATTTGAATTGCAGGCTGTCATACAGCCCCATGAGCGTAGACGAGTTTGACGGGCTTCTTGCCGATGCGGCGCGTCGCGTGAGGGGCCTTGGCAGGGATGGAAACCGCCGTGCCGGGTGCGAGGGGGTAGACTTCTCCGGCGACGGTTATTTCGCCGACCCCCGAAATGACGTAGACGGCCTCCTGGTCGTCGTGGACCTGCAGGGGCCCGAACTGGTCGACGAAGTACTCCGCCACGCCGATGCTGAAGCCGCTCGTTGTCTTCAGGGGCGATGAACCGCCCACGAGGTCCTTGCTCCACCGGTCGACGTTTCCCTTTTTGAGGACGTCTGCCTCTCGAATGTATCCCTGCACGTTATCCTCCTCGGGTCGGGCGCCGCGAATGCCCCGGCGCTCGGCCGGACGCGTCGCGTGCGCTCAGGCCATGGCGCGCGCAAGCTCGGAAACGATCTCCTCGACTTGGGCGCGGGTGAGCGCGTTATGAAACGGCAGCGCGATCGTGCGGCCGGCGACGTCCTCGCATACCGGGAAGTCGCCCTCCTTGTAGCCGAAGAGCTCGCGGTAGAAAGGCTGCAGGTGTATCGGCGGAAAGTACGCGCGGCATTCGATCCCGGCTATCTCGAGGCGCTCCATGATATCGGCGCGGCGGGCGCCGTCATCAATAACGACAACGTAGACAAACCACGACCGCGTCGCCCCCGCGACTTCGGGAAGCGCCTTTACCCCGCGCATGTCGGCAAGCGCCTCGCCGTACCACCGGGCGACCTGGCCGCGGCGCTCGAGCGTTTTATTGATGCGGGACAATTGCGAAAGCCCCAGCGCCGCCGACATTTCGTCCATGCGGTAATTGTAGCCGAGCCTCACGTGGTCGAGCCACGTCCCGCTCGGACCGCGCCCCTGGTTTCTCATCGAAAAGGCAAGCTCCGCGACCTTCGCGTCGTCCGTGACGAGGACGCCGCCTTCGCCGGTGGTCATCTGCTTATTCGGATAAAACGCGAAGGCCGCCGCGTCGCCGAAGGTCCCCACCTTGCGGCCTTCATAGGTCGCGCCGATCGCCTCGCACGCGTCCTCGACGACGGCGAGGTTGTACCGGCGCGCGAGTTCCTTTATCGGCTTCATGTCAGCCGGCAGGCCGAAGATGTGAACGGGCAGAATGGCCTTCGTCCTTGCCGTAATCGCGGCCTTCATCTTCGAAGGGTCGATGTTGAGGCTCACGGGGTCGATATCCACGAACTTCGGCGCAGCGCGCTCGTAGAGCATGCAGTTGGCCGATGCTACGAACGAAAACGGGGTCGTTATCACCTCGTAGCCGGGCCCGATCCCGAGGGCGCGCACGGCGAGGTGGAGCGCCGACGTGCCCGAGTTCACCGCGACGGCGTACTTCGCGCCGACGTACGCGGCGAAGGCCTTTTCGAACGCGCCAAGCTTCGGCCCGAGGGCGAGGTTAGGGGATTTGAGGACCTGCGTGACTGCCTCGACGTCTTCGGGCGATATGTCGGGTTGCGAAAGGCGATGCTTCATCTTACGGTCTTCCCGGGCGCGTGCGTCAGATCGCATCGAGCGTTCCGGCCGGCTGCCGGCCGAGCGCGCCGGACTCCGCCAGAAGCGCCGCAATCTCCTCTTTGCCGAGGCACCGCGCGCGCGACGACCTGTAGAGTTCTTCTCTTATATCACACGGGTCGTTGAAAACGCCGGCGTGCACGGGGTTCACGACGAGAAGGCGCTCCATCTCGGTCGTCCGCGGCAGTTCCTCGGAGGTGATTAACTCCTCCTCGAGTTTCTCGCCCGGGCGCACGCCGATCTTCCTGAGCCTCACGGCCGATGCCTCGACGCCCGCAAGCGGCGCGTACTCCTCGATGATCACCTCGAGGAGGTCCTTAATCCTCAACGCCGGCATCTTCACGATGAATATCTCGCCGCCGGTCGCCGCCGCGCCCGCCTCAAGCGTGAGCCGTACCGCTTCGGAGATCGGCATCATGAACCGCGTCATCCTTTCGTCGGTGAGCGTCACCGGGCCGCCGCGCTCTATCTGCGACTTCGCCAGCGGCACGAGCGACCCCCGCGAGTTGAGGACGTTGCCGAAGCGCACGCACGCAAAGACCGTACGCGTCGCCCAGGCGTTTGCGGTCGCGATGAGCCGTTCCGAGAGAAGTTTCGTCGCCCCCATCGTGCTCGTGGGGTTAATCGCCTTGTCGGTCGAAACGGCGATGACTTTCGAGACGCCGCATTCGAGCGCCGCCTCGATGACGTTCTGCGTACCGATGACGTTTGTCTTCACCGCCTCGAAGGGGTTGTACTCGCACGAGGGGACCTGCTTCAAGGCCGCGGCGTGAAAGACGATGTCGATCTCCCGCATCGCCCGGCAAAGCCTGTCCCTTTCGCGGACGTCGCCGACGAGGTAGCGCACGTCGGGACGCCGGCCGAGGGAGTTTTCGAGGTAGTACTGCTTCGTCTCGTCGCGCGAGAATACTCGCACCACCGTCGGCGACTGTGCCAACGCCTGCCGGACTATCTCCGAGCCGATGGAACCCGTGCCGCCCGTGACGAGGATTTTCTTTCCGCGAAGGTACTCGAACATTGCTCCTCTCCAATTGGCATGTGAAGGCGCACTCTCACGGAAGTCCTTGCCGCAAATGCAGTGCCAAGGCTCTCGCTGCACGGTCGCAGTCGCCGATGGCTACAGCCTATAGAGGCCGAAGCCTTTGCCCCAGCGTCACTTGCGTAAATATGCGCCCAGGGCGCATTCCTGGCGCCCATGGCCGGTTACCGCCCCTCATGCCTGCATTCCTTGCCCGGCGCTGAAGATTTTTCATTGCGCAGGGCGCCGGGGAGCGATACCGTCACCGGTTAGTTTCCCTGAAAAGAACACGACCTGTCCCGCGCACTGTGAACCGTGAGGAGGAAACGATGCCCATACCGAACGAAAGACGGGCAAGAGGCATGGACCTCAAAAAGGCCATGCTCATGGGGCTCGACGAGTGTCACATCGCGCTCAGGGAGGCGTACTCGGGACTCTCAGACGACGAGTTTTGGCGCTTCCCCCTTGAGGGCCACAACAACATCGTCACTCTCGCGATGCACGTACTCCAGCAGCAGGACGGCTTCAACGGCATCCTCCAGCAGAAGCGCGGCATCAAGGCGAGATTCGACTGGCATTTCATGAAGCACGAAGAGCGATTCGAACTCTGGGGCCTGCCGAAAGAGAAACTACCCAAGCCCGGCGACAGCTTTCCCACCGTTGCCGAGGTGTCGAAGATTCACGACGAACTCCACAAAAACATCATTGCCAATATCGAGGCGTTCGCGGAGAAAGACTTCATCTCGGAAGGCGTCGGCCAGTGGCCGCGCCTCTGCGACCCTTTCTTCCGCGCCGTCTACCACGCCAACGCCCACATCCGACAGGTGTGGTTTCTCCGCGGCGTGATGAACGTCCAGACGACCTGGCCCGTGCAGCATTACGCATGATCCAGGTGCCACGTGTGCGCCAGGCGTGAGCCTGGCGGGGACTTCAAGCGGAAACCGTCGTCAGCCTGTCTGGTGAAACCGCAGCTCCTCTTTGCCCCAAGAGTCGAGTTCCACGGGGCCTATCTCGCTTAAGTTCGCGACGTGCGTGCCGCCACAGGGGTTGGCGTCCCAGCCCTCAATGACGATTATGCTCACCGGGCCGCCCATCTCCTTCGGCCCGCGATACGTGTCCTTGTACTGCTCGATGGCCTGTGAGAGTGTTTCGAACTCCACCGTGAGAACCTGCCTCCCCGCGCTTATAGTCCTGTTTGCCGCCTCGACGAAAGCCTTCGCCTCGGCCTCGCTCACGCCCCATTCTCCGGTAAAGAGAAGGGCGCAGCCGCTTCCGTCTTCCGCAATATCTATCCCCTTGGCCTCGTAGCCCCTGACGCCGCGGCTGATTGCCGCCATGATGACGTGCGCCCCCGTATGGTATCGCATGTTTCGATACCGCCGCGCCCAATCGATTTCGACCTCGACCTCGTCACCCGCCGCGACCTCCGCGGCCTCGCCAAGCACCGCGTAGACCTTCCGGTTCATCTTGAGAACACGTTCGATTACGACTCTCTGCCCGGACTCGAGCGTCACGAAGCCCTTGTCAGCCGGCTGCCCGCCGCCGGGGTAAAGGATGTTGGCAGCCAAGGAGACCGCCGGCTTCTTTTTCGCCGTCGTCGCCTCTGCAATAGTCGTGCGAACGGATTTGAGATAGGGGTCCTTCTGGTATAGCTCAGGCATTTCGCCGCGTCTCCTCGTCAATTGCAGGTTGCCCCCGACCGGCGTCAGCCGGGCGCCCAATACCATAGCGGGCCGCTCCGAGCACGCAACCATAATCAGAAAGGCCTCTGCCGGGTTAGCGCGGCTTCCCGTTCGATTCGGCGCCCACTGCGCCGAAGCCGGCCCGCACCAGGAGCGGTTTTTCTTTCCCCTCAGGACCGGTCCGGCGCTAAAATGCCCGCGAGGAGCTGCCCAGGCGCCGGGCCTTATACGCTCTACATTGGAGGCAGAGCATTATGGTCACCCAGACGCGTGCCATTGTCATCACTGCCCTTGCCGCTGCATCGTTCATGACGCTGCCGGCGCGCGCGGCCGAAGAAAAGCCCTCGGCAGACGGCATGGCTTCCGTCGCCGCGACGCTCCCCTCGACGGCGAGCGACCTCGTTTTCCGTTGGGATGACGCCTCCTCGCCCGGAGCCAGGCGCGTCGCGGGCTACGAGACCCCTCACCTCAAGGCGGCGCGGGAGTCCTCCGTTGGCTGGGTAAAGGAAGTCCTCAGCTCGGACTGGCTGCCCGACGACAACGTCATCAACGGCAACATGACGATGATAGAGAACCAGTTCGGCGCGGTCGACGCGACCCACGTCGCATGGCGGACACTCGGCTTCACGGTTCGCGTGTCCCAGACGGCTACGGTCGTTGCCGTCACGGTTGCTCCCCCATCGCCGCTTGCAGAAGGCGCCTCCGCCGATGGGAAAAAGGAAGCGGTAAGGAAACTCTGCTCTAACCTCCTGCGCAACCTCCCCGCCCCGCGCGGCGTCAATCCCGGCGGCGCCCGCCTCAAGGGGCTCGCGCCGCGCGGGACACTCGCGGCCCTTCTTGACGCGTCTTTCACCCGAGGCGCGGTGAAGGAGTGCTCGGACGGCATCGTCGGCCTTGCCGCCGCGCCCGCGGATGAGAGTCCGGACAAGGTGACCGCGTCGAGTTTCTGGTGGGGCACGCTCGACTGGTGGACGGACGGCAAGGTCGTAGGGTTCGTCGCTTTGAAGCTTAAAGGAAGCAGGTGGATCGCAGATCACGCCGCCGAGGCCGACGCCAACTGGTTCGAAAGCTCCAGGGCCGGCACGGAGGACGACCTCCGCGAGGCCATCTTCCGCGTCCTCTTCGCCGAAGCCGATACCAGGACGAATTGGAAAGGCGCGTGTTTTGTCTCCCTCGAAGGCGGCGCTGACCCGAGTCCCGAGTTCCTGAAGCGTTTTTCCGATTATTCGCGGCCCATGAAGCCCGCCTCCGAGGCAGTCGCGCCGTTTCAGCCCAGGCGAGGCCCCCGAGGTCGCACAGTTTCCGAAGACAATCTCATCTTCAGGATCAACTCGATTGTGTGGCTCAATGACTACGAGGCGGATGCGAGGGCCGACTATAACGCCGGAAACTCTCGGCTCAACTTCAGGCTGAAGTGCGACCGCATCGAGGGCAAGTGGAAGGTGACGGTCACAGAGGCAACCGAGACGAAGGATACGCAGCGCGGCGATAGGTTGATACTGTAGTGAACCGTCTATCGCGTGAAGCGTTTGCTCCGGACGCGCCGCCCGTTACAATAAGCCCCTCAATGACAATACCGCTTTGCCGCTCTTTCCGGGAATCTCCGAGGAGAACCTCCAATGCCTGATTTCCCGCTTCTGCCCGCCGTCGACTTCTTCGGCCACAAGGTCGCCCGCCTCATCTGCGGCGGAAATCCGCTCTCGGGCTTCTCGCACGTCTCCGACCAACTCGACTGGGAGATGATCGAGTACTACACGATGCCGAATATCCAGGCGCTCTTCGACGAGTGCCTGAAGAACGGCATAAACACCTTCCAGTCGCGCGGCGACCGCCACCAGATGCGCGCCTTCCTCGAGCATCGCTTGAAGGGCGGCAAGATCCAGTGGATCGCGCAGACGGCCAGCGAATTCCGGAGCATCGAGTCGAATATCGCCGAACTCGCCCGCTACAAGCCCATCGCCATTTACCACCACGGCACCCACACCGATAACTCCTGGCACATGGGCCAGATCGACAAGGTCCGCGACGTCGTCAAGGCCATACACGACGAGGGACTCCCCGCCGGCATCGGCACCCACATCCCCGAGGTCATCGAATACATCGAGGACAAACGCTGGGAAGTCGATTTCTACATGGGGTGCTTCTACAACCTCGCCCGCCAGTATAAGTCCGCCCCCGCCGAGGAGCAAAACGCCTACGCCCGCGACAAATACCCGGCTGGCGACCCTCCCCGCATGACGAGCCTCCTGCGCCGGCTGAAGAAACCCTGCATCGGCTTCAAGATCATGGCCGCAAGCAGGAACTGCACGACGCCGGAGTGCACCCGCCGGGCTTTCGAGTACGCGTTCGCCAACTTGAAGCCCACGGACATGGTCGACGTGGGGATGTTTCAGAAGTACAAGAACCAGGTCGCCGAAAACGCTCAGCTGGTCCGGGAAATCCTGGGTTGAGAGAAGAACGGTTGCGCATGTAAAGCCGGAGGTCGCCGATGCCCGAGGCCGAGGCCGATAAGCGCGTGGAAAAGGCCCCCTGGACCTCTCTTGTCGGTAACAGGCGCTTTCGCGTCGCACTGATAGCGGTCATCGCGTTTTCCGCAGCGCTGCCTTTGGTCATCTCATACTACCGTACGCTCACGCGCGAGGGCGATAAGGAGGCCATCCGGGAGTTGCTGCTCCGCAAGGAAATGGCGGACTGGGACCGGATTGGTGGGTTCGGTGTGTACTATACCAGTATCGAGGGTGGCAGGGATCCAAGCGGCTGGCTTCTAAGCCGTTTCAGGGGCCACAAGCCGCCCGCGGTTCCGTTCGCCGGAGCGCGGTACACGCCAGACAGGGTCAGTGCCATTATCCTTGAGGTTACCAAGATCAGTTTTGTAGGCCCCGATGGAGCATTCGCGTCCTATGGGTACCACGACCCTTCCAGTGTTGGTGCCGGTACCGTCAATGTATGGCTGGTACGCGTTGACGGCAGATGGGGAGTCAAAGAAATCATGAGCGCGTCATCGGTATCTGGAATTTGATCGCGTGGGCTTCGGCCCGTAGGGTTCATGTACGGTCACCGCTGACGCCAAGGAGAGCCGCAGATCACTCCTCCTTACGCCCCACAGACGGGTAGTGCCTGTAGCAGAGTAGACCCACACTACCACGAGACCGCTTTGTGCAAGGAGGGGCGGTTAGTATAATTCCGTCCCGACGCCGGCCGCCGTTCTGACCGCGCTGGCGGGTGAAACAGGGGTCCTGGATGCCTCAGGCACATAGAGACTACAGGAAACTCACCACCCGGGCGCTCCTCGCGGTTTTCTTCGGGATACTTGCCGCGGCCATCGCGCCTGATCTGGGCCTGGGGTTGAGGCTGTACTGGGCGCTTGCCGGAACCGTGACGGCGGCAATCGGCCTCTGGGCGCTCGCCGGCCTTCCCGTGCACGGCGCCTATCAGCCGCTGATGGCCACGGCGGGCATTCTCGCGTTCATCTATGCCGTGGACCTCGTCGCCGTCATCGCCGCGCCGTCAAGCCCCATCGTCGAGGCGTCGGCCAAATACGCGAGGGGCTTCGGCGCAGTATCGTTCTTTCTTACGACCGCCGGCCTCGAGATACTCTCGCGGCGCCTCAAGTGGGTCCGCATTGCGCGCGGCTGGCTCTTCACCGAAACCGCCGTCGCCCTTATCTATGCGGTCCCTGCCGTAATGAGCTGGTTCTGGCCGCTTTACGCCCCGTACATCGAGAAGACCCCGTTTCTTGCGCGGGCATTCTTTTACATCTCGGGTCTCGAGTTTCACGGCCTGCGCGTCCCCGGGATTATCGGAGGGTCGCGCTGGCTGGTGCTGATGCTTCTCGTCTTCGTCGCGCCGGTCGCGATGATCCTCGTGAATCTCCTGCGCACGTACGTCAAGGCCGCCACGCCCGCGCCGCCGCCCGACGAAACGCCCCCCATTCCCTGGTCGCGGCGCTGAGAAGCCGGCGCAAAGGCGCCGCCGGAAGGCTTTGGGTTGTGCCTCGCTACGCTAAAGGCCGAACCGCGCCTGCCTCGGCGCTGTCTATTGCGTAGGAAGCGCCCCGATGCCTCGCCCCTGCGGCAAGTCCGTCGACGAATT
>Ga0315277_10006906_pt1 | contig 14759 bp, 13 predicted proteins | sample YL17G05_15_MG_FD_203695 | JGI IMG/M metagenome (GOLD analysis project Ga0315277, IMG submission 203695) | Sediment microbial communities from Yellowstone Lake, YNP, Wyoming, USA - YL17G05_15 | ecosystem: Environmental > Aquatic > Freshwater > Lake > Sediment | place: USA: Wyoming | collected... | reverse complement strand
GATTTAGGCCGCTTGGGGCTCGGTCGCCGCTTCCTCCCGGAGCGGCATTCGTGCGATGACCCATAAGTTGTGCGTCAGCACGCCCCAGGCCACCGCCAGTTCGCGGTGTTCAAATCCTTTTGCCTGCAACGGACGGCCTAAAAACTGGTTTTTGAAAATTCCGATTCGCGCCTCGGTTTGCGAGCGGCGTCGCTGGCAGGCGACAAATTCCTCCTCCTGCAGCCGTTGTTTCAGCGCCGCTGGCGAGCGCGGACAAATCCCGTTGTAGATTCCCTCGCTGTCCAGACTGTTCCGCGTTTTGGCGCTGTCAAATCCGCGATCCGCCGCCACACACTGAACCTGTGGCAGGGCGCCTTTGCCCGTGATTTCCATCATCCGCTTCAGGCTTTCGGCCACCATCTTGCTGTCCACGGGGGCACTTTCCCGCCACAGATGATAATCCACAATCACCCCTTGCCTATTCTCCGCCAGATAAAGCGTGTTGCCAAACTCGACCTCCGCGTCGGCCTTGCCCCTCACGATCACCCGCACATCCGTCTCATAGAGGCTGAGCAGCTTGTCCGTGCTCTTTACCGGCCGCTCGCCGATAATCCGTTCATGCGCCTGTTTCCGTGCCCAGGGCAGCAGTTCCAATACTCGATCGATTCGCGCCAGCACTTGCTGGGCTTCTTTCTCCGTCCATTGAGTCTGCCGCCATTCTTGGGCCAGCAGCTCCCGGTGTCGCTGTGCGTGCTCCTGCACCCGCCGCACCATCCTTTTCATTTGGCGCAGCACCTTCTTGCGAGCCCTCTTGCCGTTGGCCTTGCGCCGCGTCATCGTCATGGCAATGCTGAGCTGGTTCATCTCCCGCACAAACTGCTCCGGCTCGTCCATCCGGTGTTTGAGCCCTTGCGCCCGAATCAAGATCACCGCTTTCATCAGCGTGCGCGTCCCGTCCCTCAGCAACACCCAGTCCACCGGGAAATGGATGTTGGCCTTCACGCATGTGGTGTCTATGAACACTGTCTCCAGGTCCAGCGGCTGGGCCAGCTCCATCGGCGCCCGCTGGAGTTGACCCGCTTGGACCCCGGCCTGCTGCAGCAATGGATTGATGACCTCGCGCATCGCTGCGGCCGGCAGCCAGGTGGCGTAGCGCTGCATGGTGCTCTTGCCCGGCACCCGAATGACGCCCAGGGTATCGAGCAGACAGAACTTTTGCAGCATGGGGCTGTCGGCCAGCCGCGCGCTGAACCCCCGATGGCTCTCCCCCAGGAGGGTGCGGGCAAGATTGCAGCGGAGCGCCCGGCGAGAGTGCTGCTGAAAGTGAAGCTGCTGTTTTATGTCGATATTCAGGGCAGGGTCCACTTTCTGCTTAAGCCAGTCGCTCATGCTCAGCAGGACAAACCGATTTTCCACGCCGCCCTGATCCAGCAACTGGTCGATACGGCCGAGTTGCCGGCGGAATGTCTGGTAGTCCACATTGCCCACGACGGTGGGCAATGCCGGGCTCAGATGAGGTTGAAACGGAATTATATTGACAGTCATGAAGATAGTCTATAGACTAACTTACAATATGCAAGCAAAATATGAATTAAAAGTGCAGGCGATTCGGTCCCAGAAGCAGCAGGCCCGCCTCTATGTCTATTTCCCCCTGCCGCTGGCGGCCGCCATTGGCCTGGAGGCGGGCGAGACCGTACAGTGGGAATTACTGGACCGGGGCGAACTCCATCTGCTGCGTCCGAACACCCCCAGACCCCAGGCAAGACAAAAATCGAAGGCGCCTTCCTAAATCCAAGCGGCGCTTGTAGGCCAAAAAACATAACGCATCATTTTTACCCTTTGCGATGATTTTCGCCCCTCATGAAGAGGATGCAAACGCGTTCCGCCTTGTAGGGACGCAATCTCCGGCTTTCGGGACAGGCTCTAAATAGGACAAATAAGATGGACCTTTTCTTCATCTGTCTCCTCCCTGGATTGGCAGCCTGCACACGCTATCATCAAGCGAGTTCCGAGTGCGCACTTGCCGGTTCAGATACCTGTGCCTGCCGAGATCCCCTCCAGGTTCACAATATTACACTTGCGGATTCCGACTGATAGCCTCTCGGTTTATACGCAATATCCTCAATCTGCCAATCTCAACCGGCCTGGCCAGCTTCCCAACGCGGCATGCACTCCAGAACGTAACGCGGCTCCCCAAGGTTCCGAAGTTTCCCGCCGCAAATGTTGTGCTTGTTCTACACGATAGAGTTCCCTATAAGTAGTTTTGTTGCTCCCATAGTCGATCATCGAGGTGAGCAGTGCAACGCAGGGAATTCCTTGATCTGGCAGGCACTCCTCTTTTGTTCGTTGCTTTCGGGGCATCGCTTCCCGCGAGCAAAGCAAAACACACGCCCTACCGCCTGGCTACCGGCTGCCCGGTTGCCGATCCGTTCTGCGTAAAACGGAAGGAAGGCTGGTACCTTGTGGGCACGCAGCACGCGCGCGGCATCGAAAACCGCCGGTTCAGCCTGTTTTTCTCCCCCGACCTGCGTGAATGGCAGGACCTTGGCCCGGTTCTTGTGCGCCCGGAGTACGAGGGCAGCAGCAAAGCCAACTACTGGGCCCCGGAATTCGTCGAGTACGGCGGGAAGTTCTACTTCTACTACACTTCGGATTCGTTCGGCGACCCGGAAAGACGGTTTGTGCGGGTAGCCACAGCCGACTGGATCCGCGGGCCGTACACGGATTCCGGCGCGAAGCTCGTCGAGAAACCCTCGATCGATGGCCACCCTCATTTTGTCACTCCCAACGAGGGCTATCTATTTTACTGTGGCAACGAGGGCAATCCGCACGTCGGGCAGCTTCTGTTGGATCGTTTTGTCTCTCCCACAAAGCTGCAGAACGAACCGCGCAGAGTCTTTCCCGATGAGATTGTGGAGTGGGAAGAAGGACCATTCGTGATCGAGCAGATGGGCACTTACTACCTGTTCTCCAGCATGGGGAACTGGCGGGACGGCAGCTACCATGTGCGCGTGGCGCGGGCAAAGAGCATCAGCGGCCCGTGGGAGCGGCTCCGGCAGGATGGCGCTCCCTACAAGCTACTCCAGACCGTGGAAGGTCAATGGGGACCGGGTCACAACTCGGCATTTCGAGGGCCGGAGGGTGCATGGTGGATTTGCTACCACGCCTGGGACCGGAACAGGACGGGCCGCTATCCCTGGATCGCGCCGATCCACTGGGACAGCCGCGGGTATCCGGTGGTGCAGCAGGCGCTGGGCCTTGATTGAAATCAGCGCCCGGTGGAATGCACAGAAAGCTATCAGAGCTGCGTTGAGGCGATTGAATACAAAGTAGGCGATGTTGTTACTCGCCAGCGTGCTGCGCGCACGGCACTTGTTCCAGGGCGCCTCGCATTTTGTTAGGGCTATCCGCAGGGTCAGTCTAACCAACCATCATGTATACAAGGTTCTCACGGCACCTTCACTTGGGACGGTTTTGAACCCTTGGAAACCACGACAAGGGTTTCACCCTTTGTGGTCGGGAAAGTCAGCGTCTCTCCACTGAGGTCTTCGGCCTTCTGGCCGTTGCGATAAAGTGTAACATCCGTGCCTTGCCAGGGATTGGCCAGGCGGCACTGGCCGCCGAGCTGGGACTGGATCTCGACCAGCGGGATCTTGCCGTCCTTCTGAGCCGCGCTGACCACGAACCCTCCGCGGGCCAGGAGCCTGAAAGCTGCATCCCAATCTTTGGGCCACTCGTTGAGGATCCGGATCGGCTCGTGGTTGGTGATCGAGGCTGGCGAGCTTTCGAGCATCGTCGAGTGGATCCCCATACACAAACCGCCGATGTGCTCGGCGTCGATCGCACCTGGTCCTTCACGCAGGCGCAACCGGTTGCGGAAGATCTGCGCCCCGCCAATCCCCTTGGCGTCGATGAAGCTGCCCAATGCATCGAAGCCCAGGAAGCGACGTTTCAGCTCAGGCTGGGGCCCGACCGGCTCGATCGCTCCCGGACCGCCGTAAACGAAAGAACCATAAGGGCGTGCCCCGCTGCCTGAACTCTGAACCCGTGGCGCTTCGACAGCTTGAGCGCCCTGAGGGGGCTGGCCGGTACGGCCCGCGTCAACATTGCCGCGGCGGCCACTGCCCGGTCCCGGGTTGGCAAGATTGTCCGCGATTTCCTTCCACACCGGGCGGAGGTCGGCGTCAACACCCAGAATCTCCGAGATGTGGATCGCCAATGGGAAGATCATCCGCATGGCGCCGACCTCATTGGGCGTATCCGACGAATCCCACGAGCTCTCGACATCGTTGACATGATGGATGTGGTATTTGCCGTCTTGGCCCTTCCGGATGTTGGGGAAGTTGCGATAGAACTCGGCCGCGCCCCTGATGATCGGGTATGCCTTGTCACGCAGCCAGTCCTTGTCTTGCGTGAATTGGTAGCGCTGGTAGAACAGGTTGCCGATCCGTGAGGCGCCGGACATGATGTGCGTGCAGTGGCCAAAGATGCCCTGGCCCTTGGTCGGCACCACAAGGTGGCCATGCTCCCACTTCCCGTCATTCTGGAAATTCCAGCGGGAATTGTGCCGGTTTTTGGTCTCAGCCCACCATTGGAACTTGGCCGACCGCTCTTCGTAGGATTTCTTCGCCAGGAAGAGCTCCCGGATTTCGGGGATGAGATCCGGCGGCAGCGGCTCCGGGCCGTTGAACCACGTGATCTCCGGAATCCAGATGCCCTTGGAGCCCCACTGTTGCTGCGCGGCCAGTGAACAGGCAACCTTCATGTTGAAATACATCGAGAACATCGGATCCATCAAGTCCAGCCGGTTGGCCGGCATGAGGTTGCTGTAGTACGCATTGGTGTTGGCCCACCAATACTGCGAACCCCATCGCCGCATGTCGCCGTTGGTATACCAGAGCATGCCGCCGAAGCGCGGCGGGTAGTCGCCCCGTGAGCTGGCGCCCATCAGATAGATAAAATAAGTATAGTTGGCTTCAACGAAATCGGCTTGGCCCGAGTCGCTGTGCATGTAGACGTAGCCCCTGGTCCAGAAGTCATGCCACCAGCTGGCGGTCTCGATCTGTAGCCCGTCAAATCCCTTGGGCGCGGCGGCCTCCAGTTCCTTGAGCGCCAGGGCGGCGACCTCCTGGTTCGGATCGAAGCTCGCGGCACTGGCGATCAGGATTGTAAAGCGTCCCTTGCCGGCTGCCGCCGACAGTTGCACCGTCGAGTCATTCAGGTATCGCGCCTTCGACGGCCGCCCGACCACACCTATCGCCACCGCAGAGGAATCATAAAAACTGTTTTCCCGGAACTGCTGCGTCAACGTGATCCGTCCGTCGCGGATCCCCAGGATCGACGTCGCCCGATGCTCAGCCGTCTGGAACTCCACGGCGTGCCGGCTGGCCAGCTCGAAGTTGCGACCCGTGACACGTTGAATCTGGTAACGCAGCATGCGCAAGTCTATATTGACCGGCTCAGGCGCCGAGCGCTGGTCGTCGATTTCGACGGCCATGACGTCGCGCCGCGGCCAGGCCAACACACGCGCGGTCACTCCCTTGCCCTGCGCCGTCATCAGAGCATCGTAGACCGACAAATGCTGGTTGAACGAGCCGGGGGTGAAGACATCCTCGCCGGCGGAGACCAGGCTGATGTCCACATACCCGCAATCGCCGGCGTAATCGGAATCAGCCTGCGGGAAGCTCACCGATGAGCCATCCTCGGCGAAGACATCGACCCGGTTGATCTGGAACTTGAGGGCCGAAGGCGTGGTCCAGACCAGGCTGCCCATGCGCCCGTTGCCAACGGGCATGCCTTCCTCGCTTCGGCTAACGGGCTCGTTGTAGTCCAGATCCGCCCGGGAGACGAGGCGGCGGTAATCAACATTGATCAGGTTCGCGCCGGCACGGGCGCTGTCAAGCCACGGAGATGCAGCTGTGATTAGTGCGAAGGCGAGCAGTAATGGTTTCATTCTGGCCTCTTCTGTATGAATATGTCAGTCAGCTTGGCTGAGCGCGCATCCACCAAGGGACATCAGCATACGCGAAGACGCCAAACGACACCAGAAAAGGCCCGCTTCCGGCAAAAAGCCTGCGAGAACCGGGCACAGGGTCTGGGGCTTCAGCTGCAAATCCCGACGCGACCGAGCGGCCGTGCTCAGGTAACATTCATTCGAGCAGAAAAACTGGGAGGGCTTCGCTATGAATCGCAGAGACAGTGTACTGTTAAAACCGGGCGTCTGTATCGTCAGCCTCAGATCCGTTGGTCGCGCAATTCCTGCTTGCCTGGCAACCGCAGTCCTGGTGGTCTGGTTCCTTACCCCACGGCTGATTGCACAGGATGAGGGCAAAGTTCAAATCGACCCTCAAACAGGGAGAGCCATCGGCGCGAAAGAGATGAGTCCCGAAGAACTCAAACGCCTTTTCGACGCCAAAGGCAAGGTGCTGATCATCGATGTCCGCGACGCTGCGTCATTCGAGAAGGAAACGGTTAGAGGGGCGATCCATATTCCGTTGAATGAACTGCAGTCCAGGCTGAAGGACATACCGAGGGATACCACTCTGGTCTTCACCTGAAACACCGGCCGTCGGAGCTCGCAGGCTGCGAAGCTCGCTGAACAGTCAGGATTCAAGACAGCGGCCTTCTGTCCCTTGAAGGATTGGAAAGATAAAGGCTTTGAAACGGAGGCCGGCAAGATCAAGCCCTGAAGGCAATAGCGGGGTCGGCCACTTGTGAGTATCGCCCGTTGAGGAAATAACCTGGCACTTCTGCGATCCTCACGACATACTTTATAGCAGCGTATCTCATGCTGGCTGCAGCACCCATCAACGCTGGCGGCACAGCGTATTTCACAACAATCCCCTTTGCCACCTGTAGTATTCAGGCGGCGTTCAAAGGAGCAATCCTCTCTATCCTCTTCTTGATGCTCCTTGCGGCGTCCCAGAGATCCACGGCAAGCTGGGCATTCATCCAGAATTCCGGAGTGTTCCCAAACAATCGTGCGAGTCGCAGGGCCATCTCCGGGCTCACTGCTCGACGCTCCCGCAGCAACTCGTTCGCAGATTGGCGCGAAACCCCCAAAGCCGTTGCGAATTTCGACACTGTGAGCTTGTAATCCGGCAGAAAATCCTCGCGGAGCATTTCGCCGGGATGAGTCGGACGCACCTTTCTTGCCCTCGTGTTGGGAACGCTCATATCACACCTCATTCAATGACAATCAGTAAGCTCCACATCGTAGGCGTCGCCGCCAATGAAACGGAAGCAGATCCGCCATTGATCATTGACCGATATCGAATACTACCCCATTCGATCCCTCGCCAACTTGTGAAGCCGGTTGCCTGGTGGAACCCTCAAATCCTCTAAGCGTGTCGCCAGGTCAACATACTCGAGTCTTCTAATCGCTCGTCTGTGCACCTCTGGAGGAAACCGTCTCGATTTGCCCGTTTTGTACAGCTGCTTGGTATGTCTGTCGGCAAACGTTTTGATCATACATTCTTGTAACTCGTAACGTGACACTTGTCAAGACCGATACCTGTGAGGATACAAAGAGCGTGAATGGGGTCGCATCTGTAGAATAGAGTTTCCAGATTGGAATCCCGTCACCCTACCACACGGAACTACCAAGCTGAACGCGTCCCTCAACTGCAGCAGGCATCGACTTACGGATGAGTCTCTAATCTAGAAACTTCATTCCACAGATGCGACCCCACTCTTGTAAGATGACACTGCAGCACAAACCCTGGGTTGAGGCTCGCTTCAGTCGAGGAGAGAGCGCGCTATGCTAAGAGCCATTCTCAAAAGGGAAATCCTGGAACATCTGATATCCCCCAAGTTTCTGATCGGCATCGTCATAGCCACAGCCCTGATGGCTACCAGCACGATAATGAACCTCGCGAACTACCGGCAGCGGCAGCAGGACTATCTGGATGCCCAAAGAGAGATGCGGGGGGACAGAGTCACCACTTCGATATTCAGAAGTCCACAGACTCTCAGCGTCTTTGTTCAGGGTCTGGATCGGAAGCTTGGATCCCAGATGAAAGTGGACAGCATGAGAATCCCGGCGCGTCTCTCCGGCTTCATGGGCGAATACGTCTCGGGAAACCCTCGACTGTCCTCTGGATTTGAAACCGTGGATCTTGCTTTTGTCGTGCGGGTTGTTCTGAGCCTGATGGTCATATTCCTCGCCTACAGCTCTGTTTCCGAGGAAAAGTTGCACGGCACCCTGAGACTCGTTCTGTCCAATTCGGTCCCTCGGGATCAGCTCCTGATGGGCAAGTTCCTGGGAGGGCTTCTCGTCATCCTCGGTTCCATGCTCGCCTCCGCATTTCTTTCCATCCTGCTTGTGGCCCTGAGTCGGGCCATGCCACTCGGCATGGCAGATTGGGCTAGGATCGCGGGGATGCTCGGGATTTCCGCTCTTTATCTGATCTGCTTTTACACCTGCAGTCTTTTTGTGTCGGTGCTTGTCAATCGCCCCTCCATAGCCCTGATGGTTCTGCTGCAGATCTGGATTTTCTTTGTCGTCATTTATCCAAACCTCAGCATAGTGATTGCCGAGAGTGTCTACCGGCTTCCGACCCAAGAAGAAGTCTCCCGGATGAAGCAAGCAGCATTTCAGCCCTATAACGCTGAGTATCGAAAAGTCATGCAGGACATCCGCCAAGGGTACTCCTCGCCGAAAGGACCGGACAAGGACGTCAGTTCGCGCATGATGGAACTCCTCTCTCTTCGCGCCGAGTCGGAGTACAAGGTCGATCAGGATTTCAACCGTCGTCTTAGCGAGCAGGTCAGACTGGCCCATAGCATTGCCGTCCTGTCGCCGGCCGTTCTTTACGATATCGCCATGACACGGCTCGCGCGGACTGATTTGATTGACTACGAAAGATTCATGACGGGTGTTCTCCCACTTTGGCACGCTGATGTGGAAAGAACCAAGCTCCTATACAAGGACGTTAGGGCGTATCGAAGGGCAACCGTGCCGCCGTTCAGCTATGTTCCCGAAACCCTGGCTGGAAGCTTTGGAGCGGCTGCTCTCCAGGGGAGCATTCTTCTTTTCTTCGGCATTCTTTTCTTCGTGCTCGCGTATACGAGCTTCCTGAGAAAAGATGTGAGGTAATTCGATGGGCACGATCATCAAAAGGGAGCTGCTGGACCATCTGCAAAGCATTCAATTCCTCGTCTTGACGGCCGCCAGCCTTGTTCTTTTTGCGGGCAACGCGATCGTCTTCGTCAGAAGCTTCCGGGAGGAAACGGCTGCCTTCAGCCTCAGAGTTACAGAGACGGATCGGCAATCCAGCACGGCGGCAACCGAGCTGAACAAGCGCCCGAACGCACTGAGATTCATCGCCGATGGGGGTGACAGGTATCGGCCGTCCGGTTACACCCTGAGGCCGGGAGGCCGCCTGGAACCTCTCCCGGCCGGGCAAATCAACTACAAGATGCTTGATGTGCCGGAACTGGACTGGTCGTTCCTGATCGCAGTCGTTTTCAGCCTTTACGTCATCCTTCTCGGATTTAACGCGATTTCCGGAGAAAAGGAACTCGGAACGCTTCGACTTGTCCTCTCCAACCCGGTAAGCCGCGTCGAGCTTCTGGCGGCAAAGTTCATTGCCATCCTCATGATAGTAATGGTGCCGCTGCTCATGGGCGGCCTTGTCAGCCTCACCATTATCGGGATTTACCAACCTCAGGTCTTGAACCTGGCCCACCTCTCCAGAATGGTTGTGGTTTTGCCTCTCGCTTTGTTTTTTTTGGCGGTCTTTGCTTTGCTGAGTCTGTGCATTTCCTCGCTCGTCTCCCGGTCTTCCGTGGTGCTGCTTCTGATTCTGGCGATCTGGGTCATCCTGGCGGTCATCGTCCCAAACACATCCGGAATACTGGCCGAGAGATTTTCCAGAGCGCAGAGCGAGTTCCAGATGGCCAGAATGGTTGGACCGCTCATCCAGAAGCAGGTTTTCGACCGAATCAAGGCCATCCTGGCCCGGGCTGAAAAGGGGGAGTTCCCATCCGCGGCAGCGATGAAGCAGGAAGGGGACAAGGCTTACGACGAGGGCCAGAAAGATCTCGTGAGGCATTATGAGAATTATGAAGCAGCCATGAAACAACGGGCCGGCCTCGCCCGCGCGCTGTCGCGGCTGTCCCCAACGGGTCTTTTTCAATTCGCTCTGGAAGACATTGTGCGGGCGGGCAATTCCAGGGAAGAGGACTTTGTCCGGGACGCAAGGAACTACTCACAGCAATATGATGAATATATTCTGAAAAAAGTCGGCCGACTGGTGCGCACGTCGAACTTCAGCTTTGCCGTCAGCGCAGACGTCAAAGGTGAGATGGTACGACTTGACTCGCCTTCTCCTCAGGAATACACGGGAGACAAGTCCGATTTTCCCCGCTTTCAAGAGAGCCAGCCTTCACTCATGCAGGGAGTGCAAAATGCCATGTGGGATATGGCTGGATTGCTCGTGTGGGTAATAATCCTCGCAGTGCTGGCCTTCATGAGCTTTCTGCGGACTGACGTCAGATAGAGTTTCGCAGCACAGAGACACGGAGGTCAGCAAGTCCTTCGCCGGCGTGAGAGGATTTTTCCACCTCCGAGGCGCAGAGCACGCAGAGAAATAATGGGACACGGATGAACACTGACTCACACAGATCCTCCATAGTGGAACTCCACAACGGATTGACGGCGAATTAGGGGGGTTGCCATGAGGCGTCGCGAGTTTCTTTATTTGGGATTGGGCGTAGCCGCGGCCGTCCGAGCCCAACAGCCAAAACCGCACACCGTCGCCATCATCGGGTACACGGGACACGGCGGATTCGGGCATGCCTGGGACCTCGCCTGGAACCGTGTGCCGGGCGTCCAGGTCCTGGCCGTCTCAGATCCGGACGAGGCCGGGCGCGCCAGAGCCCGGCAACGCAGCAGCGCTCTGCGTGCTTATGCCGATTACCGGCAGATGCTCGAGCGCGAACGGCCGAGCATTGTCAGCATTAGCCTCCGTTGGGCGGACGAGCGCCTGGCTATGTTCCAGGCTGCAGCTGAGATCGGCGCCCATATCATTGTCGAAAAACCTTTCGCTCCCAGCCTTCCCGATGCCGACGAGATGGTTGCTCTTGCCGCACGCAGGGGTATCAAAGTGCTCGTCGGTCACCAGGCCCGCGCCTCTGAGACCATCCCTCGCATCCGCCGCATGATTCACGATGGCGAGATTGGCCAGTTGATCGAACTCCGCATCCGCGGGAAAGAGGACGCTCGGGCAGGAGGTGAGGACCTCGTGGTACTAGGCACCCATGGCCTCGACCTGATGCGCCTCTTTGCGGGCGATCCACGGTGGGTATTCGCCCACGTCACCCAAGGCGGACGGGAGGTTACACCGCGCGACGGACGTCAGGGCAGCGAACACGTCGGCACCCTCGCCGGTGATCAGATCTCCGCAACTTTCGTATTCGACAACGCCCTCCACGGTTACTTCAACAGTTGCCCGGCCGAACCGATCCCCCCGGGCAATCGCTGCGGTCTCACCATTCTCGGTTCCAAGGGGGCCATCTTCATCAATTTCGGCACGTCTCGGTCGGCTGAGTCCTGGGTCCTCCGTTCCTCAATGTGGATGGAAGGCAAGGAAGGGCGCTGGGAGCCGCTGGGGCCCGAGGGGCCCGACACCGTGGGTGCCTTTGACCGTGCCAGCCATGCGATGGCTCTCGACTTCATCGATGCAATCGATCACGATCGGGATCCGATTTGCAGCGTCCGCGACGGATGCTGGACGATTGAGATGATCGCCGGCATTTATCGCTCGCAGTTCACCGGAACGCGCGTCCACTTCCCTCTGCGGGATCGCAGAGATCCTTTCGCGGCGTAACGCGTTCAGAACAGCCATCCCATGGTGTGCCCGAACAATCAGCTTGGGTGTCTACAAGGCCGTTCCAGGTCAAAGCCCGTGGCGAGCACAAGCAGTCAATGGAAGCTCACAACTTTTTTCGTCCTCAAAGGTCTTCCACCTTTTCGGCCGTTCTCCCGGGCGGCTCTCGCCTTGGCGCTGGATGTGACCCGACCGCCGCGCCTGCCCAGTTCCCGCATCCAAATCTTGGATCCAAAGACTCCCATCACGAGATTCGGCACGCTGAGATCGACATCCAGCTTTTCCCAATGGAGTCCACCTCCGCGCGGAGTGGCCTCGACCTCAGAGAGCAATTCCGCTGCGGCGCCCGCCAGTTCTTGCGCCAATCTTGGGGGGAAGGCGAATGAGCAACCATTCGTCAGTTCCACCACAATGCGATCATTTCGGGCGTCGTAGCGGGCGGTACGTGCTCGTGCATCTGAGGCTGTTGCTCTGCGGCCGCGCTGCGAAGCCGGATTGTAGTTCCTTTCGATTTCCTCTTCGATCCATTTAGCGGTTGCCATGAATCTCCTTCCACCTACTCTGCAGGACATTCCATTCTGCGTCGATCGCTGCCAGGGCTTCAGCCACCTCTCTTGTGCTGAGACCGTCGTTTGCGATTAATTCCGGTTTAACGCGGGCGTCGCCCAGTCTGACCGGGCCTCGCCGTCAGGCCCAACAACGTGCACGTGGGCTGGTTCGTGATCGTTCAGGTAAATGACGATCCGTAAGCGGCCGAGACGCAGTATCGTTGGCACAATTCATTTTAACCCAAGCGGATGGGTTAAAAAACCGGAATTGTTGCCCGTCATACCTGTCTTTCGCCGATGGCCGTACGCAAAGCTTCGGCAAAGGCTGGATACTCCAATTGCCCCGGCCGTTGTCGTCAGGGGACCACGTCAAATCGGCAAGACCACCTTGCAGCTCCAGTTGATTGAGTCGCTGCTCAAGGACGGCACGGACTTCTAATAGCACCTCCGAGGACGCCACGAATTGCGGAAGTCTTGCGAATGCATTATGCTTCAAAGACAAAGCGTGCATCTCGGATTCACGATCATCAAAGGGGGAGCACAGTGCCCAGAGTAACATCGATCCATATTGCCAGGCTCACAATCGCCCTTGTCTTGGGTTGTGGGCTCGGTTTGTCCCAATCGGAGAGTCAGTCCAGCCTTCAACAGGAGATCGACCGAAGAACCGGCGAGGTCCTGAGCAAGGTTGTCACGTGGCGGCGCGACCTGCACGAACATCCGGAGCTTTCCAATCGGGAATTCAGGACCTCGAAACTGGTGGCCGAACACCTGCGCCGCCTCGGTATCGAGGTGCGCACTGGAGTGGCCCTTACCGGTGTGGTCGGGGTGCTGCGCGGCGGCAAGCCAGGACCCGTCGTAGCACTCCGCGCGGACATGGACGGCTTGCCCGTCACCGAAGAGGTGAATCTCCCCTTCGCCTCCAAGGTGCGCGCGCAATACAACGGCCAGGAAGTGGGCGTAATGCATGCTTGCGGCCATGACAATCACGTATCCATCCTGATGGGAGTCGCCGAGGTGCTGGCCGGTATGAGGGAGAAGATTCCCGGTACGGTGAAGTTTATCTTTCAGCCGGCGGAGGAAGGAGCTCCTCCAGGCGAAGAGGGCGGCGCGGGCCTGATGATCACGGAAGGGGCGCTCGAGAATCCCAAGGTCGACGCTATCTTCGGCCTGCATGTCTTCCCCTTCCCCGCCGGCAAGGTCGTGTATCGGCCCGGCGCGATCATGGCCAGCTCAGACACGTTCCGCATCGTAGTGCATGGCCGCCAAACTCACGGCGCGCTCCCCTGGCTCGGCGTAGATCCTATCGTGGTCGCATCTCAGATCGTCCTTGGGCTTCAGACGATTACCAGCAGGCAGATCGATGTCACAGCCGCTCCGGCCGTGATCACAATCGGCAGGCTGCAGGGAGGTGTGCGCTTCAACATCGTTCCGGACAGTGCCCTGTTGGAAGGCACGATCCGGGCATTCGACCCCAAAATGCAGGACGAAATCCACCAGCGCATCCACCGCACGGCAGAGATGATCGCGCAGAGCGCGGGAGCTTCTGCCGAGGTAATAATCGAGCGCGGTAATCCGGTGACCTACAATGATCCCGCTTTGACCGAGCGCATGAGTGCGACGCTAAAGCGCGTCGCCGGCGCCGACGCAGTTTCTGTCGGGCCTCCCACAACTACCTCGGAGGACTTTTCTCTCTTCGAGCAAAAAGTTCCGGGGCTCTTCTTTTTCCTTGGAGTCACCCCAAAAGATGCCGACCCGGGCAAGGTCGCATCAAACCATTCGCCGCGCTTCTTTGCGGATGAGGCGGCGCTGCCGGCCGGTGTGCGTCTTCTGGCAAGTCTTGCGGTCGATTATCTTCAGCAGCCAAGGTAGGAGGATCTAAAGAACAACACAAAGACACGATGGGCACGAAGATCACAAAGGATTTTTCAACTGCTCCTCGACACTGCGGATCTTGTCATCCATGGTTTGGACGCGATCGATACGAGTGCCCAGCCGGATCGTGCTGCTGATGCGCGGCACGCCCATTTCATGAAGTGCTTCATGGCATCGCTTCACTGCCGCCATGACATCGTCCCACTCACCCTCGATGTTGGTGCCGTAAGCGTGGAGCTGTGTTTTCAAACCCGCTTTGGACAAAACCTGCTCGCATGCGGCGATGTACTTGCTGAGACTAACCCCCACGCCAAGGGGAACCACGCAAAGATCCAGGATGACTTTCATGAAAACCTCCCCATCCATTCATATCTCAACGGCCTGTAGGGGCGGGACCTGTGCCCGCCCAAGTTGCATCGTGGGCGCCCACAGGCAGCGATTTTTAGGGGGCAGATAATTGGACTCCGCCCGCTCGATATCCTACCGCAGTAGCGGTAACGCCAGCCCATCCTTACAAGCCGCAAAACAA
>Ga0315277_10006904_pt1 | contig 14760 bp, 11 predicted proteins | sample YL17G05_15_MG_FD_203695 | JGI IMG/M metagenome (GOLD analysis project Ga0315277, IMG submission 203695) | Sediment microbial communities from Yellowstone Lake, YNP, Wyoming, USA - YL17G05_15 | ecosystem: Environmental > Aquatic > Freshwater > Lake > Sediment | place: USA: Wyoming | collected... | reverse complement strand
GTTTCCTTCCTGGAGCCGCTGATTGAATCCTGGGACATCGACCTTGCGACCTTTGGCATTGCGATCCGCCTGAACGAAACGGCGGGCCCGGGGCGCCCTCAGAGATTCGAGTTTGCGGAACGGGAACCGGAATCGGAATTCGACGAAGAGCCCGGGTTCAGGGAATTCCTGGAGAACGCCTCCCTCAGCGGGGACGCGACCGAGGAAGAAATCGATTTCTTGAGGAAGCTGAGGTTTAATGGGAAACGACCGACTTCCATCTATTACTACCGGGAACTGCAAAACCTCAGAGATCCAGTGCATTTCCGCCTTACGCGATCCGAACCTGATTCGGAGATGTGATTGTGATTTATCTAATCGATGAGCAAGGACAGCAGATTGGGCCTTTTGAGGAGCGTGACGATGTCGAACGCTTCATCGGGATGATGGCATTGTGCGGTGAGGACTGGGCGGACAACAGAATCGTGGAAGCAGACTTGGATGATTCGTCCGGGCAGAACCGGGCCCCGATGGGATCCTGCGCCAATGCTCGGAAGAGTGCCTACAGGCTGAAGTTGGTAGGGAGCAGGCATTGAATATCGCAAGGGTCCTCAGAGACGCGCGGATCGGGGAAGGAAGCACCTGTGTGTCAGACGGAACCAGGGCCGTCAGGGGAGAACGATGACAGCACCCAGGGTTTACGCGGCGTGCCTTTGGGGGGCGATCGCACTATTCGCGCTCTACAACGGCATTTCCCACAGATCCGTCATTGCATGGTGGCTCCTGGCCGCGCTCGTTCCTCCGCTCATCGTTTTTGCCTGGTGGATGGCTGATCGCGCGACGCTGGAGCGGAGAATCACGCGTCTCGAAGCGCGTTCCGAGATTGGAGAGGAAAGGCGTGTCGTTGCGCACACGGATCTTACGCAGATCGAGCACAGGCTGCATGAGATCGAATCGAGAGTTGCACAGGTCGAGGACCACGTGGCCGACGCGACAGGATCCGGAGTGCATCGACGCGAGCAGTTTTCCAGACCCAGCAGCAGTCCGGTTGCCGAAATCCTCTCCATGGGCCCGAAGTGAAGCCGGAGTCCTTCGGCGGCCCGGGAGGTTCCATGCGCTTGGACCGTGTGTTCCAGTAGCTATCGATGTCACGAGCCATTGCCAGCGAAATTTGGCTTTTCGCCAACTCATGTGACCGATGAAAGACGCCGGGAAATCGTGCCTCGAGATTTCCGGGCCATTCAAGTCGCAACTACTGATAAAGGAAACGCCGAAGGTGATTACACTGCAGTGGCCGCATCGTGTGCGCGCTATCCTGGTTCAAGCCATTTGCTGAAGGGATTCTGATGCATATTCTCCTCTTCGTGCCTGATAACCACGTCACCCGGAACTTTTTGCCGCAGCTCTGGCCTTTTCTCCTGCGCCAGCTCACGCCGGCACCTCACCGGGTAACTATCATTGACGGAAACGCCACACGCCTGAGCGATCAGGAGCTGGCCCAGTTCATAACCGCCAATCACGTGGACCTTCTGGGCATGGGTTTCATGACCCGCATGGCCCAGAAAGCGTATGCGACGGCAGCGGCGGTCCGGAAACTGTCTCATGTGCCGGTCGTGCTCGGCGGCCCGCATGTTACGGAACTCCCCGGCGAATCACTGGGCTGGAACGGTCGGGAGCGGTGTGCCGACTCGGTCGTGCTCGGCGAAGCGGATGACATCTGGCCCACGGTTGTGGAGGATGCGGCCCGAAATGAACTGAAAGCAACCTACGGCTCCAGGGTGGGGGGTGATGAAAACTCGAAGCCCTCACTCGAAAACTATCAGGCGGTTGACTGGGAAAACGTCGACCTGAATCTGTTCGACCTCATGCGTCTGGTGCCGGAGAGCATCCGACGGCTCCTTCAGAAGATGAAGGTCCCTTACGAAAAAGCCTATATGATCCCGGTCGAATCGGGTCGAGGATGTCCCTACGGTTGTGAATTCTGCACCGTCACCGGCTTCTTTGGCAGTCACCTGCGCTTTCGTTCGAATGAAAGCGTGATTGCCGAACTCCTCACGCTCAAGCGCATCGCCGCCAACAATCGAGCCCTGGTGAACGTCTTTTTCATTGACGATAACTTCGCCATCAAGCGCGAACGCACCAAGTCTCTGCTCCGGGAAATGATCCGACGGGACGCATGCCTTCCCTGGGTGGCTCAAATCACGGCAAACCTGTTAAAAGATGAGGAACTCGTTGAGCTGATTGCCGCCAGCGGCGGCCGCTTCATCTTCATGGGACTCGAGTCCATAAGCCCCGAAAGTCTCCGAAGCGCGCGCAAGCAGTTCAACCGGCCGGCAGAATACTCGGGGGTGCTGGAAAGCCTGGCAAAGCGCGGCGTTTATGCGATCACTTCGTTTATTGTGGGGATGGAGGGGGACCACCCCGGCATGGCATCATCCATCAGCGCGGAAATCGGCAACTGGCCCCCTGTGTTGCCGGTTTTCGGATTGCTCACCCCATATCCGGGCACTCCGTTGTATGACCGGCTTCTAAAGCAGGGAAGACTGGTCCGGCCGACGCACTGGCTGGATTTCAAGCCCTTCCAGCTGACATTTCAACCCAACCACCTGTCCGCCGGCCAGGCCGAGGGCGAGGTGAACGAATCCTGGCGCCTGGGTTACGGGCCCCGTTCTTTCGCGCGCACGCAGCGCTGGCTGGTAGCCAACCGGAAGCCGTTCGACCACCAGGTCGCGTTCCTGGTCGCACGTCTGTTGTTTCGAGGCATCTACTTTCCCCAGGCGACTCCCTGGTCGTGGGTCCGATTGCTGGCATCCAATGCGCGTACGATCGCGAGCCTGGTGCTGCGCAGACTGCTCATACGGCCGGCGCGTCCGGAAGCGACTGACATGGGTCCCGACACTGGCGGGAAACCCTCCATAGGAATGGTTCGTCCAGACCGGGTATCGGAAGAAATGTGAACCGGCCGCTGCCGGATAGTCCAGGTCAACGTCGAGGTCCAGGTCCAAGTCCAGGTGCGGTTGCGATCGTATGTTAGAGTTTGTGGGCGCGCGCCCTCTGCTGCAAAACGTTGAGGAGCAGACACGATGAGAATAGGGAAGCCGCGCCACCTCTGGCTTAAAGGATTCCTTGCCGCGGGCCTGTTCCTCAGCCTCCTGTTGGTGCTCCAATCGACATACACTTACTATCAGGTTTCCAGGCAGTTGGTCACGGATCAGCTGGCGCGAGAGGCAGACAGACAAATTCTTGCCGTGGAGCGGGGGCTGCGCCAGTCGGGGGCCTCGAATGCCGAGCAGCAACAAATGGTGCTGGAAGATATCCTGCAGGACAATGCCGCCAAGATTGCCTGGATGCGGATTATCGACACAGGGAAAATCATTGTCGAGGCCGGCCAGCCTCCGGCCGCAGGGGATGCCCGCTCGGTTCGCACCGAGAGAGGGAGGACGCCTGAGTTGCGGGACACTCCAAACGGCCGGGTCATGGTTTCCATCTTGCCGCTGCGCCTGACGGGATCACGGCCCCGTCCGGATGGGGCACGTGCAGGGCCGCGTCCTCCGGCCGCTTCGCAGAGTCCGGAGGGCAGACGCTCCGAGGCCCGGCCGCCGGCCGCGCCGCAGGGATTGAGGCGACTGGAGATCGCGCTATATCTTGAGAGCGCCTCCTCGGTTTTCAGCCCGTTGCGGCGCAATCTGATCGTAAGCATCCTGGCTGCCCTGGGATTGGCAGGCGCGATGATCCTCATCTGGGTTCAGCTTCCCCGGTATGTTCGGGGAAAACAAATGGAAGAACAATTGGAACTGGCGCGCAAAGTCCAGGCGGACTTGCTGCCTCCGTCCAATTCCGCGCTCGGAGGGATTGACTTTGCGGCCGCCTGCGTCCCGGCCTGGCAGGTCGGCGGAGACTTTTACGACGTGTTCACGACCAATCAAGATCGCGTCGCGATTGTGCTCGGCGACGTAGCGGGAAAAGGCCTGTCCGCCGCGCTGTTGATGGGGATGCTCCATGGCGCTTTACGTTCCATGCGCTGGATGGAAACACCCGCGGACCAGGAGATATCCTGGAGGCAGCTAAACTATCTTCTGAGCACGCGGACCGCACCCGAACGATTCGCCAGCCTGTTTTGGGGTACCTACGATCGGGAGGCCGGGATCATCCGATATGTCAATGCCGGTCACCTGCCCCCCCTCTTGATGCGGCACAACGGGAACGGCACGTGCAAGATCAGCCGGCTGGAAGAAGGAGGCCCGATTCTCGGCGTGATCCCGACGGCAATCTATCATCAGGGTGAAGTTGCCGTCCAACCCGGCGACCTCCTCATACTGTACTCGGATGGCATCGTGGAAGCCGCCAATGCCTCTGAAGAAGAGTTCGGAGAGGAGCGGCTCTGCGGCATAATCCAGGAAAACTGCGCGCGCCCATCCGCCGAGATCCTGGACGAAATCCTCAAGCAGGTGCGGGCATTCATCCGGGAGGCCCCGCCGCAGGACGACATGACCCTGGTGGTCGCCCGTATTAATTAAACCATTATGCGAAGCGTAACGGGAATTTTGTTCTCGATAGAAGCCGGAAGCAAGAAGCCAGAATCGCTGCGTTGAGGTTATCCCCGATGGTGATTCGAAACCTGCTTGGATCCGTTCTGGCTTCGGGCTCCCGGCTTCCCATATCCCGCCGCTTTTTGGCGGGATATCAAGGGGCGCAGCCCCTTGGTTAGATCATCATTCTGGAAACAAGGGAGAGAAACCAAGTCTATGTTCGCGAGTGAATGCAAGTGATGCGATTATATCTGATTAACCCCTCCAACCCGCTTGTCAGCATCGTCAACATCAGGGAGAGCCGCTGGAACCGCTTCCGGGTGTGGAAACCGCTCAGCCTTATGGTTCTCGCGGGCCTGACGCCGAAGGAGTGGGCGATCTCGATCGTGGACGAAAACCTTGGAGCGCCGGACTACCCGGCCATGCCGAAGCCGGACCTGGTGGGCATTACCGCTTTCACCTCGCAGGCCAACCGGGCCTATGAAATGGCCAGTTACTTCCGTCAATTGGGTGTGCCCGTCATCATGGGCGGCATTCACGCAACCATGTGCCTGGACGAGGTCATGGAGCGTGTGGACTCGGTCGTCACAGGGGAAGCCGAGGGTATCTGGCCGCAGGTCCTGGAGGACGCCAGGCATGGCAGCCTGAAGCGCCGCTATGACGGAGGGCTGGCCGAGATATCCGATGTGCCGCCCGCCCGTCATGATCTGCTGCCTGCGGGATATGCCTTCGGGGCCATTCAGACTACGCGGGGTTGTCCGTTGAACTGCACCTTTTGCAGCGTGACCGCCTTCAACGGGTCCCGTTACCGGCAGCGGCCCATCTCGGATGTCGTGAATGAATTCCGGTCGATCCGGGAGAAATATGTCCTGGTGGTGGACGACAACCTCATCGGCACGCGCCATGACCACATTGCGCGCGCCAAGGACCTGTTCCGTGCCATGGCGCAGGCGAACCTGCGAAAAGAATGGGTTGCCCAGGCCACCATTAACTTCGCCGATGACGAAGAACTCCTGGCACTGGCTGCGAAGGCCGGGTGCAGCGGCGTCTTCATCGGCTTTGAATCCCCTGCCCCGGAAGGGCTTCGAGAGCTGGGCAAGAAATTCAACCTTATTAGGGGACGCGACTTTCGCGCCTCCGTGCGGCGCATACAGCGTCACAACATAATGGTGTTGGGATCCTTCATCATAGGTTTGGACATAGACAAACCGGGCATCGGCAAACGGATCGCCGAGGTGGCCAGCCAGTACGGCGTGGACAGTCTCAACGTGCTGTTTCTGACGCCCTTGCCCGGCACACGCTTGTGGGACCAGATGAGCGCAGATGGCCGCATAGCCTGCAATGCTTTCCCGGAAGACTGGAAATACTACACCCTGACCTACCCGGTGGCCCGGTATAGCCATCTGTCACTGGACGGCATCATCGAAGAAATGCTCTCCTGTAACCGGACCTTCTATTCCGTGGCCAGGATTCTGCGCAGGATGTGCAGCAACGTGTTGCATCGCCGCGCGCCGCTGATCAGCCTTGTGGGCAATCTTTCCTACCGGAGCAACATCCGTGTGGACTGCAAGGCATACGCGAACTTCAAGTGTCAGCAGGGCGATAAGCACACGATATGAGTGCCGGGAACGGATTGGTGAACAGCCCCACAAAGCCAGACGCCGACGTCAACCCCTGACCGGTGGACAGCTCCACACTCACTTTTTATATTTCGGGAAATTTGCGTTTCCGTTTCGTATCGTTCACAGACATGGTCACTATTGCCCATGACCGTTTGGGGACTGCAGTGCGCAGATCCTACTGCCGCCTGATCGAGTTTGGCATGACGGATGGTTTCACGCGGTGCGCACGAGAGATGAACAATGGTTGACGCCGTTCACGCGAAAGCTGGCAAACGGTATCACGGCAGATTTCGCATCGGTCCAGATGTGCGTAGACCTCCAGTTGCCCATCCACATCCAACTGTTTGTTGATAAACTGCACCAATCGGCTAAAACTGCATAAGCTCATAACGCCCCCGTGCTGACCTGTCGTGCTTGTGTCAGTGCACCTTTTTGTTTGTTCCGTTCATCCCACAGGCACCATTGCAGCCATTTTACCGATGGGATCATTTGCGCGTCTGTTCCCTTTTGCACACGCATCTGATCAAAATTGAACAGGAGGAACAGTCACCAGTGTCCCTGATGAGCTGACTCGTTTCGGGCTCCATGGATTTAGAGGGGACACCGGTGACTGTCCCTGGCTTCGATCGGAAACGAGGCCTGATTCTCGGACAGGCTCCTGGAAATATTTGAAGACCGGAAAGGGGACGTTTCCCTGTTCGACCCCTTTTCCCTTCAAGTAGGCGTCGAAGAAGTTCCAGATCATCAGTCCGTCATCGGATTCCGGCTCTAGCAGGTAGAATGCAAGGTAGGCGAGCGGTTGCGCCAGATCCACTACATACGAGCCGGCGGCAAACTCCCTTTCGGCCGGCTTGAACGCCCCCGCCATGGTCAAAGCCGGATGCCCCGGGTAGGATTCGCGCCCCTGTTTGAAACTCTCGATGACAAACTCCTCGCCGGCATACTTGACGGCCTTGTCGAGGACCGCGACCCTGACGCCGTGTTCTTTGAGCTTGTCCGCCACATTTTTCAGCTCGGCCGGAAAGACATATCCGCGGGGAACGGTGCCCAGTTTTGAAGGCTCGAATTTGTTGTAATTGACAATATTGGGAGCGATCAGGATTCTGCCTGTTGACCAGGGTCTTCCCCTTCCCGAGGCGCTGTCCACGGCCGTTTCACGTTTCAACAACTCAACCGGCTTGTCGCTGACCGGCACCATCTTGAATTGAACGCCCTTTTGAAAGTTTCCTGCCCTTGTGCGGATCTCGTTGATCGTGGCTTCCCCGGACTTCTGGACGAGGTCCACCATTTCTTTGGCGTGCGCATTGGCATATTCCAGCACGCTCAGGACGAAGATTTTGGAGGCCAGAATTCGTTTTTCAAAAATCTCGTTGGAATAGGCCTCTGCAAGGATGGCCATCCGGTTGCGCAGTCCCATCATGTTGGTCCAGTACCGGGGTTGATGGCTGTAGGTCCGGAAAGTTCCCGGCTGATCCGGCGACTGGGACTCTCTGAGTCCCCCATAATTGAAGGCCTTCTTCTCAAATCTGTCGTGGGCTCAATTCCGCCGTATCACCTTCTTGTTGATCGTGGTGGCGTCCAGCGCCCACATTCCGCGCCCGTGAGTCGCGACGACGACGATGTTGTCGCGCGGATGGATGATGAGATCGTGCACGTAGGTTGCCGGCAGGTTGGCGCCGAGCACATCCCACGACTTCCCGCCATTGCTGGTTACGTAAGCACCGGTGTCGGTCCCCACGTAAAGGATGTCCTTGTTCACCGGGTCCTCCCGGATGACGTTGACCGGACCTATCGGGATGTTGCCCGTGATGCTGGTCCAGTTTCCGCCGAAGTCGGTCGACCTCCATACGTACGGCGTGAAGTCATCGTCGCGTTTCCCGTTCTGGGTCATGTAGACCGTGCCCAGATTGTAGGCCGACGCCGCGAGACGTGAAACCCACTTCTGGTACGGCAGGCCGTTCATGATCTCGGTCCATGTCTTGCCGCCGTCCCTGGTGACGTGCACCTTACCGTCGTCGGTCCCGACGTAGATCAGGCCGAAGCGGAGGGGCGATTCCGAGATGGCGAAAATCGTATGGTAAGGGATGTCGCCCTTCTCGCTTGCCGTGTTGTAGGTGAGGTCGGAACTGATCGGTTGCCACGTGTCCCCGCGGTCTCGCGACATCAAAAGGAACTGCATGCCATGATAGAGAATCAGGTTGCTGTGGGGTGAAAGGATGGTCGGCGCGAGCCACTCGCCGCGGAGCTTAGGTTCATCGTCATATGGCGCCGGCAGCAACTGCTTGCTCCGGTCGCTGCCCCGCTTGCTGAGGTCCGTGCGGCTGACGGTTCCATAGAAGCCGGAGGAATAAACGATGTTCGGGTCCGTCGGGTCGATCGCGTGCGTGGAGCCTTCGCCGCCGGGAGCGCCCTCGAAGTCGACCGTCGGGATGCTTTCACGGCCTCGGCTCAGGTCGACCGCGGCACGGAAACTCCCGTGATCCTGCATCGAACCGTATACGTGAAACGGCGTATCCATGTCGTAAGAGATATTGAAGAACTGGCAGACCGGCAGATTGAGGCGGGAATTCTTCCAGTTCTTGCCGCGGTCGTAGGAGATAGCAAATCCCTGGTCGAACACGTTGACCAGATAGTTGGAGTTTTCCGGGTCAATCCAGAGGCCGTGATGGTCGCCGCCCGATGACCTGACTCCCCTGAATGTCTTGCCCCCGTCGGTGGAAACATTCAGACCGAGTCCCATCGTGTAGACCGTGTTCTCGTCATTCGGATCGACCCGGATCTGGCCAAACACCCAGCCATAGGTGCCGGAGTGGCGTTCCATGAACCGTTTCTGTTCCGGCGTGAGGCCGCTTACCTGCGTCCAAGTCTCTCCCTTGTCTTCCGACCGGTAGACCGTGGCCCCCTTGATGAAGCCGCTCGATGGAATCCCATATGGGTCGTTCTTTTCTTCTTCCGTGGGCTCGCGTGCTACCTCGTAGTTGTCCACCAGAGCGTAGACGACATTCGGCCTGGTCAGGCAGAGGTCGAGGCCGATGCGCCCGCGGAACCTCGCCTCGGGCAAGCCTTTGTTGATTGGCTTCCATGTCCCGCCACCATCGGTGCTTTTATGGATGCCGCTTCCCGAATAATCGGGAAAGTTTCTCGGATCGTTCCATTTCAGCCGGGTGCGCTGCCAGGTTGCGGCGTAGAGGGTGGTGGCATCCTTCGGGTCCATTACCAGGTCGATGGCGCCGGTCTTTTCGTTGATGAGCAGGCTTTTCTGCCAGTTCTTGCCGCCATCGGTCGTCTTGTAAACGCCGCGCTCGGCGTTGGTCGTCCACTCGTGCCCGGAGGCTGCCACATAGACGATATCCGGGTTTGTGGGATGGATGATAATTCTCGGGATCGTGTAGCTGTCCGCCAGCCCGGCATGCTGCCAGGTCTTGCCGGCATCGATGGATTTGTAGACTCCGATACCGGTCTGTGAGCTCCGAAAAATGTTGGCTTCTCCCGTGCCGATCCAAACGATGTTCGGATTCGAGGGTGCGACCGCGACATCTCCGATCGCTGTGGAGGGTGCCTGGTCGAACACCGGTTCCCATGTCGTGGCTTCATTTTCCGTTTTCCACAGGCCACCGGATGCGGTGGCAACGTAGATCGTGTAGTTCTTGCCCTTGGGCGCCACCACAGCGATATCCGTGCACCGCCCGCTCACGTTTTTCGGACCGAGGAACTGCCACTTCAGGTCCTTGAAAGGCGACGTCAGTTTCATCTGCTGATGCTGCTCGAAACCCTTGAGCCTCAGGGCAGGATCCGAGGATGTCACCCGCTGGGATGCCTGTTCCGCGCCGGCGCCGAGCAAAATGGCGGCAAAGAGAATGAATGCAACAAAAATTTTCAGAGCCAGTTTTCTGAAAGCCATAAATCCCTCTCCTGATGACTTGCCGGACTGATTTTGGGGAATGCTGCCAGGCTCCTGCCTGGAGCGAAACGCGCGCGAAACATATCAGCAAGTCGAAGTGAGGCTATATCTATCCCCAGAGCAGCGGAGAAGCAAGGAAAATTCGGGAGCGCAAGGGGGGACGTTCCGATTTCGACCCCAGCGAATAGAGTGGACCCCCTAAATGAAACATGGATAATTGGGTCAGTCATAAAGGAGGAGAAGCGATGTCGACAACGCTCTCTTCCCCAACGCCTATCTGATGACGCGTCCGGTGTGGTGGAAAGACAGCCGGGCGTTCACCTTTGAATACAACCAGCGGGGGCACCAGGCGTTTCGGATCATCGAAGTCGACGGCACGACCGGCAGGGCGCGCGCCATGGTGAATGAGGAAGTCAAGACCTTCTTCTGCTATTACAGCAAGAAGTACCGCTCCGATGTGGCCGATGGCAGGGAAATCATCTGGATGTCGGAGCGGGACGGGTGGAATCACCTTTACCTTTACGACGGCGCAAGCGGAAAGGTGAAGAACCAGATCACCAAAGGGAACTGGGTGGTGCGCGGCGTCGAGAAAGTCGATGAAGAGAATCGCCAGATATGGTTCCGCGCGAGCGGCATGCACACCGGGAAGGACCCGTACTTCATTCATTACTTCCGGATCAATTTTGACGGCACCGGATTGACGGCATTGACCGAAGCGGATGGGAATCACACGGTTTCATTTTCCGCCGACATGCAGTACTACACCGACACCTACTCGCGCGTCGACACGGCCCCGGTTTTGGAGCTCCGCACGGCCTCGGATCAGAAAAAGATCGCCGAGCTCGAACGCGGCGACGTTACCGAACTGCTGAAGACCGGATTGCGGCTGCCGGAAGTGTTTACTTCCACGGCCCGCGACGGCAAGACCGACATCTGGGGCATCATCCTCCGGCCGACGAATTTCGATCCGGCGAAAAAATACCCGGTCATCGAGTACATCTATGCCGGACCGCACGACTCGTTCGTGCCGAAGAACTTCAGCGCCTACTCTTCGATGCAATCACTTTCTCGCGGCAATCCCGTCAGCCGTTGTTCACCGACAATAACCGCCGTTCACCGAGAAATCGTCGCGTCGGGCGCGGCTTTGGGGTAAGCTTGCGCGCATGAATTTGCTCGTGCAGGGATTTCTGCTCGGTTTGGCAAATGGCGCGTCATGCCTGACTACCTGTGCGCCGGTCCTGCTTCCTTATCTCGTCGGAGAAGGCGGCACCGTCCGGAGGAATGCTTCGCCCGTGCTTCACTTCCTCCTGGGCAGACTGGCCGGCTATCTGATCTTTGCGGTGTTTGCCTGGGAAGCCGGCCTATGGATCCGCTCGTCGCCGCGCGGCGGGCTGATCTTTGGAGCGGTCTATGCTGCGCTGGCGATCGTGTTGGTAACCTATGGTTTCAGTTCCCCGGCCAATACCTGCGCCGCCGGCAGCATGGGGAGCAGGCTAACCGCAGTCAGGTCGCGATGGCCGGCATGGTTGCCTGCTTTCATGGGACTGCTGACGGGACTCAGTTTATGCCCGCCCTTTCTGGCTGCCCTCGCGGGGGCAACAAGCCAGGCAACACTCTTATCCAGCCTGTTGTTTTTCCTGGCATTTTTCATCGCCACCTCGCTCTATGTGGCTCCGTTTCCCCTCGCAGGTTTGATCGGGCGATCCCAGGCGATCCGCATCACGGGCAGGTTGGCCGCCGGCCTCATGGGCATATATTACTTCTATAGAGGCTTGATCATGATTTATGGAGGGCTGCGATCGTGACTGCAGGATGTCGTTCAACCGGCGCCACGCCGGAGTTGACAAAGAGCCCGGGCAAAGCCGTGCTCTGGTCTCTCCCGATGCTGGCATTGTCACTCTTCATGTTCTTCGGCCAAGGCGGGATCCCGCGGGATCCGCTTCGTGCCATCCCGCTTTTTTGCACATTGATTCTTGTCAACGTTCTCTTCTACCTCATGATCCGGACGGGCAAAACGGATCGCTACCGGGCGGTCTTCTTCATTACCATGGCGGTCCTGTTCGTGATCAGCTTCCTGGCGCATTTCCAGGAGGAACGCGGCAGCATGGCGCTGACTGCAGGCGAGCTGATCAAAGGCCGGACTCCCTTCTGCCACATGGTCATCCCTGCGACTATCATCCCCGCTGCCCTGTCCCGGACGATCATCTTTCCCGGCTCGATCCTGGGTCCGTATTCCATCGCCTCGATGATCGTCCTGTGGCTGGGAGCGAGCCTGGCGATGGGCCGCGGCTTTTGCAGCTGGGGCTGCTTTTTCGGCGGGCTTGAGGACGGCTTCAGCCGGGTCCGCCGGAAGCCATGGATTCGCAAGATTGCGGAACGATGGACCTATCTGCCCTATGCGGTGCTCGTGGTCGTTGTCGTCATGTCCGCCGTCCTGCTGTCGCCGTTCTACTGCGAGTGGCTCTGTCCCTTCAAGACCGTGACGGAGTATTTTGAAGTGAACTCGTTCCAGACAATGCTCCAGGCGTTCATTTTTGTGGGCCTGTTCCTTGGGCTGGTCGTGGTCCTGCCCATTCTGAGCCGCCGCAGAACCCAGTGCGGCCTGTTCTGCCCGATGGGAGCGTTCCAGTCGTTTTTCAACAAGGTGAATCCCTTCGAAATCGTCATCGCTCGCAATCAGTGCAAGGACTGCGACAAGTGCATCCGTGAATGCCCGACATTTTCCCTGGATGCCAGGAGCGTCTCGCTCGGCCGCACCCGGATCAGTTGCGTGAAGTGCGGCAAATGCGTGGACGAATGCCCGACCGGCGCCATCGCCTACCACGTCAAAGGCACGCGTTCCCAATGGAAACCCGCACGTGCGCGGATGTTGTTCATCTATCCGGCCTACCTGTTCCTGACCGTTTTCGGCGGCGGCATGATCCAGGACGGGCTGTATCGCATACTGCTGCTGGCCACGACCGGCAGCATGGTCAGGTAGGAGGCCGCCATGAAAGTGATCGAAGGGCTGAAATCCGGGCTCGGTTACACTTGGGCCGCCCTCTGTATTGTGATAGTGCTCGCAACCTTCGTCGGATTTGGATTCTGGGAACGCACCCTTGCCGAAGGAACGGGAATCCATGTCTCGCCCCGCTTCTCCGGGGGAGAAGTGCGGCAGGTCACCGAACATAACACCTATCAGACCAGGCTCCACAGGCTCGTTTTTGACGGGCTCGTGAGCGAGCGCGCCGCGGGATTCGTGCAGATCGATTGGGTCCCGCGCGAAAAGCAATCCCTGCCGGCGACGGTCGAAGAGGAATTCGACATCGATGGAGACGGATCCATCGAAATCAGAGTTCGCGTCGACATGGTTGCCGGAAAAGCCGAACTTCTGCGCCGGGCCCCGTGGGTGCTTGGCGCCGATCCGCTGATCACGGCGGACTCCGAACGAATCCTGCGCATCCAGCTGCGCAATCCCAGAAAGTAAGCGCGCGACTGGGGCACATGCTCCAGGGGAGCAGGCTCCGATGGGCAGCGCCTTTGGAGTGCGGCGCCCCGGCGCCGCTTTGTAGATCCGAGTGCTGCCGCAATGGGGCGGCTTGCCGCCCTTATTTCTCGAGACGCCTGGGAGTGTGACTGGAGCTCGGTTCGTGGAATTCCAGGCAGCAAGCTGCCTGGTCGTGGCAGCAGGACGATCTCCAGGGCGGCGACGAGTCGCCGCACTCCAAACGGGGCCGCCTTGTCATAAGCCCGGCGATCCGCCGCGGCGTTTTGTTCTGACGAAGGTATTCACCTCACCTTACGAATCATGCACACCAGCCTTTGTCTACTGGGGTGCAGATCCGTGTAAGGAACAGGTCGGGGCGCCGCACTTCACAGCGCCCTTCGGGTGCTCATTCTGTCCGTTCGGATAAATGGTGACCGGCCTGTCACTCTATTCCTTACCAATTCTTCAGGAAGACTTCAGTTGCACTCCTCTGCAATACCCCAAATAATAGGGCTGAGAGGATCCGCCGTGAACATCCTCGTCATTGAAGATGAACCCAAGGTCGCCCGCGCCATCCGCCAGGGATTGGAGGCGGAAGGCTACCAGGTGACCGCTGCGACCACGGGCGAGGAAGGCTACTTCCTGGCTACCACGCTCACAGCCGACCTCATAGTGCTCGATCTCATGCTTCCCGGCCGCAGCGGACTCGAAATCCTCGGCGCCCTCCGTCAGCAGCGTTGTCCGGCCAGGGTGCTGATTCTCACCGCCCGGGATACCGTCGAAGACCGGGTGCTGGGCTTGGATGCCGGCGCCGACGATTACCTGGTGAAGCCGTTTGCCTTTCCGGAACTGTTGGCCCGCATCCGCGCCTTGACGAGACGGGGCCGGCCGGAACAGGCGCTGCGGTTCAAGCTGTCGGATCTCGAACTGGACAGCGTCACCCGGAAGGTGACGCGAGCCGGCCGCGAAATTGAATTGACGGCCAGGGAGTTCGAGCTTCTCGCGTACCTGCTCCGTTACCAGGGGCACGTGGTGTCGAGAGAAATGCTCGCCCGTGATGTCTGGAAGGCCGCGGACCGGGCCACTCCGCTGGACAACGTCATCGACGTCCACATCGCCAGGCTGTTTCCAATGTCCTGCATAACGCGATCCGGCATGCCCCGACGGGAGGCCGGATCGAGATCCGGGCGGCAAGCATAGGCAACGGGCAGGTGGCCATCGATATCATCGACGACGGGCCAGGCATTCCGGAATCTGAAAGGC
>Ga0315277_10006902_pt1 | contig 14763 bp, 16 predicted proteins | sample YL17G05_15_MG_FD_203695 | JGI IMG/M metagenome (GOLD analysis project Ga0315277, IMG submission 203695) | Sediment microbial communities from Yellowstone Lake, YNP, Wyoming, USA - YL17G05_15 | ecosystem: Environmental > Aquatic > Freshwater > Lake > Sediment | place: USA: Wyoming | collected... | reverse complement strand
TACGTAGGCAAAAGCGGCATTGAAAAATCATATGAGCATTTTTTAAGAGGGACTCCCGGAAAAATTGAAATCGAAAAAGATTCTTTGGGAAATACAATCTCCGAGAAAGAGATTTCCTCGCCTAAAACCGGGAAAAGCCTGATGCTTTGGCTCGATTCTGAACTGCAAAAAAAGCTTGAAAATTCTCTGGAAAAAAGCATCAAAAACGTCGGATCAAAAAAAGGCGCGGCTATAGCAATTGATCCAAAAACAGGAGGAATACTTGCTTTAGTTTCATATCCCGCATACGACAATAATCTTTTTTCAGGATCCAGCTCCGGTGACGACTTGGAAAAACTTTTTAATAACCCCGATGACCCGATGTTTAATCGCGCGATTGCAGGCGGTTATCAAACCGGCTCAACGATTAAACCGTTAATTGCTTCTGCCGCCCTTCAGGAAAAAATACTTTCCCCGGACACGCAGATATACGACACTGGATCGATTCAGGTTCCGCACGAATATGATCCCGAAATTATCTACACATATAAGGACTGGGCCGCCCACGGCTTGGTTAATATAAGAAAAGCGCTTGCCGTTTCCTGTAACGTTTATTTTTATACAGTCGGCGGCGGCTACAAAGACATTAAAGGACTGGGGCTGGAAAGAATAAAAAAATATCTTAACTTTTTTGGTTGGGGAGCAAAAACCGGAATTGATTTGCCCGAAGAACAATCTGGCTTGATTCCAGATGAGGCTTGGAAGCAAGAAAATATAGGAGAACCCTGGTATAAGGGAAACACTTATCATCTTTCAATAGGCCAGGAATATCTTAAGGTCAGTCCCTTGCAGGTTGTCTCGTCATTTGCAGCTATCGCAAACGGCGGAACGCTTTTTGAGCCACATTTGGTTCAAAAGGTTCTAAACGCCGACGGAAGCGTTGACCAGATAATTCAACCAAAAATAATAAGACAGAACTTCATTGACCAGGAAAATTTAAAAATAGTGCGTGAAGGAATGAGGGCAGCGGTCACCTATGGCTCAAGCGTTATCTTAAACGATTTACCGGTGAAAGTGGCTGCTAAAACCGGAACTGCCCAGACGCAAAAGCTTACGGTTTCTCATAGCTGGGTAACGGTTTTTGCCCCCTATGACGATCCGCAGATAGTTTTGACGATAATCGTTGAAAACGTAAACGAAGGAAATTTAGCCGCACTGCCTGTTGCGAAAGAAGTTTTGAACTGGTATTTTTCAAAATGATTTTGACAAAATAATAATTAATTCTTATACTGAAATAGCACAAAAAGGAGGCTAAAAATGGAAGGCGTGGAAGAAACGGATCCTAACGCTATCTCGGAAACGGAAATCGGTTGGGGACCAGATTGTTCTATTCTTCCCGCAAGAAACGAGCATCCGAAAAGTTGGATTTGCGAATCCTGCTGCCACCTTAATCCTTATAACACTCAACACTGCGAACAATGCGGCATTGATCGGGGCTATTAGCAACTATACTCAAAGAGCAGAAAACAATCTGCTCTTTTTTTGTCTGGATTAGTCTTTATGAAAAGCATAATAGATATTAACACCCCTTCGCGGCAAGCCCCGATGTTTGCCATCGGGAGTATACCTTGAACGGGTTGACAAAATTAGGGAAACAAATTAATATCAAAATAGAGAGTGAGAGCGAAAACCAACACGGTTTGGGCGCGACCTCCAGAGATATATTAGTTCGCTTGCGAACTTGAGGCTCCGGGAAAGGCCATTTAACACCCTAGCGCTTTCCACTCTAAGAGCCCTGCTGACCTCCACGCCAGCAGGGCTCCTTACTTTTTTATCCACAGTTGACAATTAAAATCCTATGACTATCATATTATTAGTTTATTAATTACCCGTGTAATGATTATGGAAAAAATTATAACGAAACAAGGCTTCGATAAAATAAAGGAGGAATTGAATTATTTAAAATCAGTGAAAAGAAAAGAAATCGCAGAAGAGCTAAAACTGGCTATTTCTTTTGGGGATCTCAGCGAAAATGCAGCATATGAGGAAGCAAAAAAAGCGCAGGGCTTTCTGGAAGGAAAAATCTTGGAGCTGGAACAATTAGTTAAAACGTGCAAAATCGTAGAAAAAAATGGCTCGGGTTGGGTACAGATCGGATCAACCGTCTTATTGAGCACCGACGGAATACATGAAACTTTTCAGATAGTAGGCGCAACTGAGGCAAATCCCATTGAAGGAAAAATATCGGCTGAATCGCCTTTGGGTAAGCTTCTGATGGATAAACCGAAAGGAGCAACGGTTGAAATTGAAACGCCGTCAGGAAGAACGAAATATAAAATTATGCAAATTAGCTAAGCGCAATAATTTATTATCTTGTGTTTAATATCTTTGTTTTTTATGTTATATAGCAGGCATCAGCTCTTTCAATAAAGGAGGAACGATATGATTCGCGACGAAAAAAGGCGTCTTTTTATTTCTCTCGATAAACTGAAATGTCTTCTTATAAACTATCTTGCTCCAGAAATTGCAAATGAGTTAACAGAAAAAATCGCTTTTGATGCATTGAGCCTGCCTCCGAAAACTTTTTTTGATTTTAATGCCCTTATCAACTCCATTCCCACGTCTTCGCAAAGAATTTCAATGTCAGCAGAGTTAGGCAGGCTCGAAAAGCTTGTTCTGGGCTGGAAAAATATTCAAAACCAATCCGAGCTGTTTTATATTAGAGAGGCATTAATCTCGTTGTTGCTTGCCAATAATGCCAAGGAAGATATTGTCCGGCGTTTAGCAGAGGCATTTGAAAGAAATGATATCTTGTTTTGCATTGACGAACTGGCAAAAGGAATAAGGCGTCTTAAAAAAACGGCTTTGCTCACGCAAGACGCCGCCGGGATTAAAGACCTGATCGATGGTTTGAAACAAGCCATTGAAGATATAGACAGATGGAAAGCATGGGATAAAGAAGCAGAACTAGAAAGGCTCTACGAAAAGGGGGAAGAAAAAGCTTTTGAAGCTCTTGATATTATTCTCCGTCGACTTGCTCTCGAAGGAATAATCCCGGCAGAGTGGACATCTTTTGAATTTCTTCCCTTATATATCCGAAATCTGATTGATAGGCAGAGAATGATTATTAAGCATTAGATCTTCCAAGTCGCGAAGCGATAAAAGCTCAGAGTAAAATCTGAGCTTTTGACTAGAAGAATAAAATAGATTAAAATTTATTAATTATTAAATACTGAAGTAATTATGGCAACAATAGATGAATTAAAAGAAACTCGTCTAAAAAAACTCGAAGAAATTAATAAATCCGGTTTTCTGGCATATCCCGGAAAAACAAAAAGAGACCACACTGTTTTTCAAGCTTTAAAGGATTTTCCAGGACTGTCGAGATTAAAAAAAGAGATAATCCTTGCAGGAAGGATTCGTTCTCTCAGGAAACATGGAAAAGCTACTTTTTTAAATATTGAGGACGGTTCCGGACAAATGCAGGCGTTATTTCGTGAAGACAGAATAGGCGAAAAATCTTATAAAATTTTTAGCGATATATTTGATGTCGGAGATATCATTGAAATCAGAGGATACCTCTTTTCTACAAAAACTAAGGAAAAAACCATAGAAGCGAGTGATTTTAAAATATTATCGAAATCTCTGCTTCCACTACCCGAAAAGTGGCATGGTATTCAAGACGTTGAGGAAAGATATAGAAAACGATATCTCGATCTGATTTTTAATCCGGAGATTAAAAAGAGATTTGAACTTCGTTCAAAAATTGTCAGCGAAATAAGGTCTTTTTTGGATAATCAGGGGTTTTTAGAAGTTGAAACGCCAATATTGCAACCAATCTATGGCGGAGCAAAAGCAAAGCCCTTTAACACTCATCTTAACGCACTCGATATGGATATGTATCTTAGAATTGCACCGGAGCTCTATTTAAAAAGATTGATAATCGGGGGCTTTGAAAAAGTATATGAAATAGGACGTTGTTTCAGAAACGAAGGCGTTGACAGATCGCACAATCCCGAGTTCACCACAATTGAATTTTACTGGGCATATGCAGATTACAAGGACTCAATGAGATTAATTGAAAAGCTTTTTGCGACTGTCGTTAAAAAAGTTTTTGGAAAACTTGAGATCGAATACGAAGGAAAAAAAATAAACTTTAAGCCTCCCTGGCCGAGGATTGAGTTTGCCCAATTATTGAAAAAATACTCTAGAATAGACTACGATGACGAAAACGTAGATACTTTAAGAAGAAAGGCAAAAGAATTCGGTGTTGAAATTGACGAAAAAGCCGGAAAAATAGAAATAGCAGATGAAGTTTATAAGAAACTTTGTCTTCCGAATCTTTGGCAACCAACTTTCTTGATAAATCACCCTGTTGGAGCATTTCCTCTAGCTAAAGCTATTGACGAAAATCCTTCAAGGCTGGCAAACTTTCAGGTAATGGCGGGAACATGGGAGCTTGCAAATGCCTTTTCTGAATTAAACGATCCTATCGAACAGAAGAAAAGATTTGAAGAGCAAGAAAAGTCCTTTAAAGAAGGGTCCGAAGAAGCCCAAAGAATGGACACCGATTATATTGAAGCCCTGGAATACGGAATGCCTCCGGCTGCCGGCTTTGGCATGGGAATTGACCGATTAGCGGCCCTTTTGAGCAATGCCCACAGTCTAAGGGAGATTATCCTGTTCCCGACAATGAGAATCCGGAAAGAGAAAGAAAATGAAAACTAAGGCAGTTATTTTTTTACTCATAATTTCAATTATATTCTTTATTTTCAGCGTAGGATTCGCGGAATTTTTTATTTTAGAACCGTATTCGAGTTCTTTTTTTATTCCAAATACAAATCGGCTCATTCCGCCCGGGAAAATAATCGAGCCCAGTCCCGTTGTTTTTACGCGTTTAAAAACATTGTCCGACATTAAGAATGATTTGATACTAGACGAGGTTGATTTTATTGAAGCTAATCTCGGAGAAATGAAGATGAGGTTTTATAAATCGGGTGAGGTTTTAAAGGAGTATTCGATTTTAACAAAGGGGAAAGAAGACAGCTGGAGCGAAACGCCGGCAGGTCTTTTTAAAATCATCAAAAAACACAGAATTGCCTATTCAATATTGGGTGATGTATATATGCCGTTTCATATGACCTTTATAGGTGAGTATTCAATCCATGGCGAACCCTACGAGCAAGACGGAACTCCTCTGGACAGGTTATTTACTTCCGGTTGCTTAAACATCAAAGATGAAGACGCCAAGGAACTTTTTAATTTAACCGAGGTTGGCCTTCCGCTATTGGTGCTGGAAGACGATTTTGAGAACGATGATTTTCAATACTCCATACCTGAAACGATAAGTCCGGATCCGGAGGTTTCTGCAGAATCATATTTGGCAGCTGATTTAAAAAACAACAATATATTTCTCGAAAAAGAAGCCGACCTGCTTTTTCCTCTGGACTCGATAACTGACCTGATGACAGCTATAGTCGCAAGCGAAAATTCCGTCTTAGCTTTCGATAAAAAGAAAACGACTCAGGTCCATATTTCTGAAAACTCATTGCTTCCTCAGGGCGCCACTCCGGGAATTGAAATAGATAAAACCTATACGTATTTTGAGCTTCTTTATCCTTTGCTGATTGCCTCGTCAAACGACGCGGCCGAATCGCTGGCTCTACGCTTTGGCAGGGCAAAATTCGTACAGATGATGAACGACAGGGCATCGTCCATTGGAATGATAAATACAAAATTTATTGATGCTTACGGCGGTTCCGAAGTGAATGTTTCCAGCGCCGAAGAACTGTTTTATCTTGCAAGATATTTGCTTAACAACCGTTATTGGTTATTAGAAATAAGCAGAGGTAAAGTTTTTGAAAACTTCGGAGAGATTTCTTTTAAAAATCTTGAAAATACCAATCCCTTTAATGACAGTGCCGATTATATTGGCGGCCAAGTTTCTGAAGGCACAAACGGATTAAAAAATTCGGTTCTTTTGTTTAACTTTAAAATTAATAACGAAATTAGGCCAATTGCTATTATACTTTTAGCTTCTGAAAACGTTGAAAAAGACACTTCAGAAATAATAAATTGGATCCGATTAAATTTCGAACACAACAATGAATAATGAAGAAATTCTTGAACTCGTCAAAAAATATGTAAAAAATGAAAACAGCATAAAGCATATGCTGGCTACAGAAGCCATAATGAGAGCTTTGGCTGACAGATTCGGAGAAGATGAGAAAATCTGGGAAATTTCCGGCTTGGTTCATGATATAGATATGGAAATCGCAGACTACAGGATAAACCCTGAAAAACACGGATTAATTGGCGCGGAAATACTGGAAAAATCCGGTTTTGACGAAGCGATAGTGAATGCAGTTAAAGCCCATAATGAAAAAACCGGGAAAGCACGGGAAACATTGCTTGAAAAAGCAATTTATTGCACAGACCCTTTGACCGGTTTAATCGTTGCCTCTGTTTTGGTTTTACCAAGCAAAAAATTGGCTGATTTGACCTCTGAATCTGTTCTGAAAAGATTCCGCGAAAAATCTTTTGCCAAGGGCGCACGGCGGGAAGCAATTTCCGCTTGCTCTGAAATCGGCTTAACCCTTGATGAATTTGTCAGTGTCGGGTTATCTGCAATGCAAGGAATTAGTGAACAAATCGGACTATAAATAAAAAGGCCTGGAAGAATTATTTCCAAGCCCGCATTTTCGTTTTTCTTTCAGAGATGATGGTGAATTTTGGAATAGCCAGATAGGAATCTGCTTTCGTTATGGCCCTTATTATAGCCATGCCAGTAACCTAGATTATAGGCGACAACAAATATGCCGATAAATATAATTATACCAATAACCAAAAATATAATTACTTCGGCCTTGGACAAGATCGCCTCTGCTTGGGCCAGATTGACTTGAATCGGACCGATCATGTTCCACCCCCTGCTACTGAAAAATATCTAAGCCAAGGTACTTAAATATCATACAATAGAGTGGCCGTATTTACAACCTTGACGAATTTGACAGGTTTAATTTGATGTTTTATTAATAATATAGTCGGCCTTCTCTTCTGCCAGAAAGGAGATTGAAGATGTTATTACGTTACGTTATGAACTGTTCTGCCTGCGGTCCTTTGAAAATCGAGCGATCAGAGGAACTTGTCTGGCCATTCAACAGCGATGATTTTGTCTCTTACCCGATGAGTCAAGCGAAAAAACATCAAATAAAAAATGCCGGTCATACAGTCACGGTCGAGCTTGATGAAACCCGGCCTGAAACAAAAATCATTCAATGCATTCGTTAGCGACGAAGCCTGTGCTTGTTGGATCTTTTAGATAAACACTGCATGAAAGGAGACTAAAATGGATGAACAATTCAATGTTTGCTGTATTGAATGTGGCTTTCTGAAAACCGCTTCAACAAAAGAAGCTGCGGAGATAGCAGAAACGTTGCATAAATTGTCTTACCCCGGGCATAAGGTTATTAGCAAGCTCGTAACGGAAGAAGAGCCTGATTGGGGAAAAAAGGACGCTTAATAAGCGTTCAAGCCACCGATGCTTAGCAGAATCGGTGGTTTTTCATTTTTATTAATTTTGACTTTATATTGATTATGATCTATACAAAACATAGAACATTCTACCCGAGAAAGGATAATTAACATGTCCTCTTATGTTTTACGATGCGATAAGTGCGGGGATTTAATTAATATGTTCAGCAAAGGGATTCTTGAACAAATGAAGATAATGCACGAAAGAACAAATCCTAACCATAGAACCGAAATAGTTCTCGTCGAAGATAATGAAAAAAAAGAAACGAGGAATGGGCCATGTATTGGAAAATAAACGTAATCTGCAAGACATGCGGTTTAGTATTTAATGCAAAAAAATGGTCTCGGGAAAACTACGGTAATCCTCGTAAATATGCGAATGAGGTGGCAGTATGCCACAGAAGATTTGGAGGAAAAAAACATTCCTGCTCCGTTGAAGTAAGTCGGGCAGGAAGCGGAAACAACCCTGGCGGCATCAAAGAACTAATTCGATGGCTTAAAGAGTTGTTAAATCCACGAATAAGCTCGTTTAAATAAGAAAAAGATGCCGTTGCATTAGAGTGCAGCGGTTTTTTATTTCTGAGCCGCGAAGACCACAACTTAACCGAGGTAGTTTATTTACTACTTTGATGCAATGAATAAATATGATAACATTTAAAATATAAAGAATAACATTAACAATATGTTGGATATTAAATTTATTCGGGAAAATCCGGAAAAAGTCAAAGAAGCCGTTCAAAAAAAACGAGCTTCAATTGATATTGAGCATCTTTTGGAGGTTGATAAGAAAAGGAGGGAATTGCTTCAGGCGCTTGAAGATGCTCGAGCTCAAAAAAACAAGGCGAGCAACGAAATTTCAGCAACCAGGGACAATAGGCAAAAAGAAACAATTATATTAAAAATGAGGGAACTTGACGGAAATTCGGACAGAATTTCTTCTGACTTTAAAAAAATCGATAGAGAATTCCAAAGTTTAATGCTTTTGGTTCCCAATATTCCTTCTGACGATAGTCCGGTGGGGCCCGATGATAAAAGCAATAAAGAAGTTGAAAGATGGGGAAAGGTTCCGAAATTTAGCTTTAAAATAAAGGACCACATTCAGCTTGGCGAGGATCTGGATCTGATTGACATAGAAGCCGGTACAAAAACCTCCGGATTCAGGGGATATTATTTGAAAAACGAGGCTGTATTGCTGCACTTTGCCTTAATGTGGCATGCTTTAAATAAAATGCGAAAAAAAGGATTTACTCTTTTTGTTCCACCAACTCTTTTAAGAGAATTTACCTTAATTGGAAGCGGCCATTTTCCATCAGGAAGAGATGAGGTATATCAAATAGGTAATCCCGGTAAAATTGAAACTGGTGAAACGGAAAATAATCCGATTTTTTTGGCAGGCACAGCCGAACCTCCTTTATTGGCCTATTGCTCTGACAAAATATTCGAAGAAAAGGATTTACCGCTGAAATTATCAGGAATATCCCAATGCTATAGATCAGAAATCGGCAGTTACGGAAAAGACACAAAAGGCTTATACCGGCTTCATGAATTTATGAAAGTAGAACAGGTGGTAATATGCAAAGCCGATATTGAAGAGTCAAACGAATGGCTTGAGACAATGCGGGGAATCGCTCAGGAAATACTGAAGGATCTGAAGCTTCCTCATAGAGTCTTGAGTATTTGTACGGGAGATATGGGCCTGGGAAAATACAAAATGTATGACATTGAAACGTGGATGCCCTCAAGAAATGCTTATGGAGAAACTCATTCTGACTCGAATCTTACCGATTGGCAGACAAGAAGATTAAATATCCGATACAGAAACAACAAGGGTGAAATAAGGTTTGCCTTTGGATTAAACAATACGGTTATTGCCAGTCCCAGAATTTTAATTGCTATCCTTGAAAACTACCAGCAAAAAGACGGCTCGATAAAAATTCCGGACGTACTACAAAAATATCTCGGAATTTCCAAAATAAAAAAGGGCTAAGATAAGCTAGCCCCGATGAAAGAACAACTGATTTTATTTTGCGAAGAGAATACCCCGTTCTTTAGGGCGCGGCAGTTCATATTACTGCACTCCTTGATCGGCCATAAAGTAAGCGACTAAAAAGAAAATAGATTGTTCGTATCACTAGAAAAAAAGGCCAAATAATAGCAATCGGCATAGCGAATCTGAAGTAGGTTTTTTCCCAGCTCCATGCCTGCAAACTCGATATATAACTTAGCCCTGCAAAATATAAAAGAATTAAAGGAACTAACGGCAAGAACGATAGATATTCAGCCATCTTTCACCTCCACGGGGATTAGTCACATATAAAAATTATAAGATTTAAATGCCTATCTGTCAAAGCTTTAAGGAAGATAAGATAATAATAAAAGGCCTTGAAACAAATTATAAAACAGCCGGGACAGGCGAAATTATTTTAATTTTGCACGGATGGGGAGGAAGCTCAGATTCATGGATAAAGGTACAGGAGGTTTTGTCAGGAAAGAACTACAGGGTTATTGTTCCTGATCTGCCGGGATTCGGTAAAAGTCAGCAACCGACAATTCCTTGGAAAAGAGATGATTACTTAATCTGGCTCCTGAACTTTTTGGAATCGCAAAAGTTAACAAGTTTCATATTGATTTCGCATTCTTTTGGGGGAAGTATTTCCATAAAGCTGGCTGCAAAATATCCCGAAAAAATAAAAAAGCTCATTCTCTGCTCACCCGCAGGTATTAAACAGAAACCGGACCCGAAAGCAAAAATAATCTATGCTGCTGCAAAAATCGGTGATTTGTTGCTCTCTTCAAAGCATCTGTCAAAAATCAGAAACTATGCAAAGGACGGACTTTATTTTTTGTTAAGGCGTAAGGATTATGTAAAGGCAAAGGGGCCCATGCGCCAGACATTTATAAACGTTCTTAACGAAGATCTGACAGATGAAATATCAAAAATCAAAACGGATACTCTCATTGTTTGGGGCAGCAAAGATGAGGCCATATCTTTAAAAAATGCTTTTGTTTTTAAAAAAAATATCGCCGGGTCGAAACTTGAAATTTTGAAGAATGTCGGACACAGCCCGCAGCTGGAAGTTCCTGAAGAGCTTTCAGCTATTATCTATAAATTCATAAGTGGAGCCCAACGGGCTGAAGCCCGTGCCTGCACGCAGAAGTGCGTTACGGCACGCAGGCGTGGCTCCTCCACACCCTTCGTCGGGCGGAACCCTCCGAAGCACACCCTACTACGCTCCATTGGAGCTTCGAAGGGTACCCTCTCCCGCATTCATCCACGGCCTAAAGACCCGTGGCTTTCTGCGGAGGAGGGTAAATAAAAATGACTATATATTATCTTATTACCTTTTTTTGGTTAATTCGCGAAATAAAAACGATTTTATTTTGGATTTATCTCTGGCAACTTAAAGAATATCAGATTGGGCGTTTCTTAGATCATCTAAAGACCGAGAAAGGAAAAAAATTAGTCTTCAATATAAACTACCTGATTAAAATTATACTTTTAATTGCATTTGTTATTCTTGCTTTTTTTCCGGGTGTTACCATGTTTTTCAACACTTTTTTGCGATGCAATTCAGAATACTGCGGTTTTGAAATTTATATAATATTCTTGTTTGCTATTTTAACTCCAACTTTTGTTTTATATCTTGCCGAAGCGGTTCTGGTCTTCAAAAAGGCTATAGTCAGGCGCCTTGTACGTCCGGCTCTGACGAAAAAAACTGTTTTTTTAATTTTAATAAATATTTTTATTTCAATTTCAGCGGTCTTTTTGATTTATGGGACCAATTTTTCATCATTTCTTGTTTTCACTTTCTTTTTTGCCACCGTCCTTTTACTGATTGATATTTTAACCCCTATGATAGTCTCTGTTGTAGTCCTGGTATTTCAACCGTTTGCGGCTTTGGAGAAAAAACAGATTATAAATAAAGCAAAGGAAAAAAGAGAGAAATTTAATAAACTTCTTGCTATTGGAATTACCGGAAGCTATGGAAAAACTTCAACAAAGGAATTTTTAGCGACTATTCTCTCGAAAAAATTCAAGGTTTTAAAAACAATGGAACACCAAAACTCTGAAATCGGAGTATCGCAGTGCATTCTCAACGAATTAACCCCGGAACATCAGGTTTTTATCGCGGAAATGGGTGCCTATTCCAGAGGAGGAATAAAACTTCTGGCAGAAATAGCAAAGCCTAAAATTGGAATCGTGTCAGGGGTGAACGCTCAACACCTGGCGCTTTTTGGTTCAATTGAAAATCTTTTAATAGCCGAGGGCGGAGAGGAGCTGATAAATTCGCTGCCGAAAGACGGTCTCGCGATTTTTAACGGTGACAATAAATACTGCGTAACTCTGTTCAAGAAAACGTTTTTGCGAAAAAAAATATCAAATGTGGATAAAATGATAGCAAAAAAGGATAAAAATCCATTATACGCTGATATTTGGGCCGAGGATCTAAAAGCCGAAACGGACTTTATTACTTTCAAAGCTGTTTCAAACGACGGTGATTCTGCAGATTTTAAGGTTAACGTTCTGGGTGAATATAATGTTCAAAATATTCTGCTCGCTTCGCTTGTGGCAAAAGAACTCGGTATGACGTTAAATGAAATTTCAAGCGCTTGCCAAGGAATTCAGCAAGATCAGGGAGCAATGAAGCTGATAAAAGGAATTAACGGTTTAAATATTATTGATTCAACATACTCGGCAAATCCTGACGGCGTAATAGCAGACTTGGATTATCTTAAAATTTGGAAAGGAAAAAGAGTAATAATTATGCCGTGTTTAATCGAATTGGGCCCCGTTGCAAAAGAGATTCACAGAAGAATCGGAAGAAAAATTGGCGAGGTTTGCGATTTGGCAATCATCACTACAAAAGAAATGTTTGACGAAATAAGGGAGGGGGCGATGGAAAAAGGGATGAAAGCGAAAAAAATAATATTTATGGAAAAACCTAAAAAGATTATTGAAAAACTAATAAGTTTTTGCGTCAAGGAAGATTCAATACTTTTGGAAAGCAGGGTCCCAAGGGAGGTGATTGATTATTTGGTTATGAAAAAGTAAAGAAAAAGCGTCCTTGGGACGCTTGTATACTTTTATGCGGTTAAGAAGACTGTCTTTGAACAAACCACCTTATTAAAACACCAGTTATAAAGCTTCCGGAGAATTCATCAAACCTTTTTGAATCTGTGATAATTTGGCAATCGGTTTGGTTTTCACAGGAGCCAAAAACGCCTACCGAGCCTCTGAAATAAAAAGGTGAACTGCTTAAAAAGCCTCCCGGATTTACTCGAAACACCAGATCTTTCTTCATACTGAAGATTCTGAATGAATAAGGTCTTTTTTTCTCGGTTTTTAATCCATGAATTTTGGCGAATTCCTTGCAGATTGCTTGGATCTGTTTAAAGACTTTTCTTTCGAATTTTGTGTCTTTCGAAACTATATGCATTGCTATGTTTTGGCTTCTTCTAAACAACTGCTCGGTATCGATATCTCTGCCTATGGCTTGCATAGACCCGCCTCCTTATTAGATTATGAAAGAACTGCTTTCTACGATAGAATAATATATCATGAGGTTTAATTTTATTCAATATTTAAAGCCAATATCTATTTCCTTGTCCCCAAACACCGAAAAAGACGATGTGGTTTTAGCTTTAAAACTTATTTTAAAACCATGGGTTTGGAAAAAAGGAGGCGCAATTGAAGAATTCGAAAATAAATTTTCTGAGTTTTCCGGCTTAAAGCATGCCGTGTCTTTTAACAGCGGGAGAACGGCCTTAATGGCTATTCTTGAGTCATTAGAATTAGAAAAAGGAAGCGAGGTTTTACTGCAGGCCTTTACCTGTAACGCAGCAGTAAACCCTATTATTTGGTCGGAATTAAAGCCCATTTATATCGATTGCGATGAAGAAACTTTTAATATTGACGAGGAAGACTTAAAAAAGAAGATTGACAGGAAAAGCAGGGTCGTGATTGCTCAACACACCTTTGGCCATCCAGCAAACCTGGAAAAGCTGGAAAAAATATGCAAAGAAAATGATTTACTTTTAATCGAAGACTGCGCGCATTCTCTTGGGGCAGAGTATGCTGGAAGAAAAGTCGGGACTTTCGGAATAGCGGCTTTTTTCAGTTTTTCAAGAGACAAAATAATATCCAGCGTATACGGCGGAATGGCCGCCACAAACGACGAGGCAATATACGAGAGAATAAGAAAATTTCGGGATAAAATAAATTACCCTTCATATTTTTGGGTTTTGCAGCAGCTTTTGCATCCGGTTCTGATGAATTATATCGTACTGCCAACTTACGGAATTTTCGGGAAATATCTGTTGCCTTTTTTGCAGTGGCTCCGCCTTTTATCGAAAGCCGTGCACTGGAAGGAAAAAAAAGCAATGAAGCCGTCTTATTTTCCAAAAAAACTTCCGAACGCTTTAGCTGTTTTGGCTTTAAAGCAAATGGGAAAAATAGCGAAATTCAACGAACACAGGAGAAACATAACAACTCTTTATCGAAGAGAGCTTTCGAACTCGGTTTTTTCATTACCCCTTGAAAAAACTCCGGCAAAATCAGTGTTCTTAAGGTTTACCATAAGACACCCAAAAGCCCATTCAATTATAAGAAAAGCGTGGAGTAAAAATATTCTGATAGGCGATTGGTACAAAAGCCCGATTGCCCCGGAAGACACAGATTTGACAAAAATGAGATACAAAATTGGCAGTTGCCCTAAGGCCGAATCCCTTGCCAAAACTACGTTCAATCTTCCGACTGGTCCGAATATTTCAGAAGAAAATGCAAATAAAATTATAGAATTCCTTAAAACATATGGAAACTAAAGAAATAACAGAAAAAACCGCTTGGGAAGATTTTCTCTTGAAATGCAACAAAAAAACCTTTCTACATTCATTCGCCTGGGGGGAATTTCAAAAATCGATGGGAAACAAAATCTGGAGATTTGGTGTCTTTGGCAAGGAAGGCCTGAAAGCGGTTGCATTGGTTTTAAAAGTTTCGGCCAAACGTGGAACTTTTCTTTTTGTACCGCACGGGCCGATTATTAATCCGGATTCCGAAATGCAATATCCAAAATTGCTGGAAGCTTTGGTAATTGAATTGAAAAGCATTGCAAAATCTGAAAAAGCAAGCTTTATAAGAATAAGCCCGATTTGGGAAAGAACAAAAGAAAACGTAGAAATGTTCGAGAAATTAGGCTTCAGAAACGCTCCCATACATATGAACGCTGAAGTAACGCGGGAGTTAAACATAAC
>Ga0315277_10006901_pt1 | contig 14764 bp, 12 predicted proteins | sample YL17G05_15_MG_FD_203695 | JGI IMG/M metagenome (GOLD analysis project Ga0315277, IMG submission 203695) | Sediment microbial communities from Yellowstone Lake, YNP, Wyoming, USA - YL17G05_15 | ecosystem: Environmental > Aquatic > Freshwater > Lake > Sediment | place: USA: Wyoming | collected... | reverse complement strand
TAATACCGATCATCGTCATTATCGTCAGCATTCGGTCACTAAAAAAAAGCGGACAGGTGAAAAGAAAGAGGAGGAAGACAAACAGCACTCCCCAGTGGAGCTTGGTGCGGAAGATAGCCAAGTCCTGTGCATAGCTCTCTTGAAAGGTTCCAAAGCGTGAAGCCATTTCTTAAATCCTCTCTATCCTGACCAGGCCAAAGAGCCCGTATGGCCTGAAGATGAGCACGATGATCATAACAATAAATGGGAATACCTTAGCCAGTCCACCGCCAGGCAGGAGTGGGTCCAGGTATCCGGCAGCCACATTCTCCAGCATGCCCAGTATTATTCCGGCCACAATTGCCCCGCCGATTGAGTTCACCCCACCCAACAGCACGACTGCAAATGCTTTGAGGCCGACTTCAGCGAGTTCCATATTCGCGCCAGATACGCCCCCCAAAAGGATGCCGCCGATTACACCGACGACACAGGCAATGACCCATGAGACGGCATAAACTGTGGTTGCCTTGATACCCACGCTCTGCACCACCTGCAGATCCTCGGCAGTGGCCCTCATCGCCAATCCAATCTTTGTATAGCGAAAGAAGAGCATGAGTATCGCTACCGTAACTGCAGAAACGATGAGTCCGATCAAGGATTCTGAGGGTATTGATATCGCGCCTATCTTCAGGGTTATAGTCGGCAGTAATCCATGGTAAGCCTTATATTCGGCACCCCAGATCAGGGTTGCCAGCCCCCCCAATATTGTGGCCAGGGCTATGGTCACCATGATGATCGCGAGTACTGGTTGACCCACCAGAGGACGGAGGGCAAAGCGTTCTATTGCCAGGCCCATGAGGATTGCTGTTGCTATCGCCATTCCGAGGGCGGCCCATATTGGTAAGTCGAAAGTTACCAAGAAGGTATAGCCCAGGTAACCACCAATCATTACAAAGTGTCCCTGGGCAATGTTAAACGCTTCGGAACATTTAAGAATAATAACAAAACCTATAGCGACAAGGGCATAGATCATGCCGAGGGCAAAACCGGTTACCACTAATTGTAAAAAAAATGTCATAAAGTAACTCCTTCAACAGATTTGATGCTAAGAGTAGTCTTTGTTGTTCCCAACCGCCCATCCTGGTATCTAACCCGAGCTTCGATTGAAACCTCGGTTTTATCACTATAAATAGCATCGATAAGTTCTCGGTAACGCTCTTCCAAAAATGTCTTTCTTAGCTTCCTGTTTCTGGTTAACTCGCCTTCATCGGGGTCAAATTCCTTATGCAGATTGACGTATTTCTTCACCCTGGAACCTGGGGGCAAAGTGCTGTTTATTCTATCGATATCTTGCTTCACCAGCTCGTAAACCTCCGGCTTCTGGGAAAGCTCGGTGAAGGTAGTATAAGCCACTCTCCTCTGTCCAGCCCACCTGCCAACACTATTAAAGTTAATTATAATGATTGCCGAGGCATAGGTTCTATCCGGTCCGGCCACTACCCAGGCGTCCTTGATATAAGGACTGAACTTAAGCCGGCTCTCAATAAATTGGGGGGCCAATTTGTCGCTATTAGCTAACTCAACAATATCCTTTAGCCTATCTATAAATACAATGTGTCCATCCTTCCTAATGAAACCGCTGTCTCCACTATGAAACCACCCGTCTTTAAGCACCTTGGAAGTCTTATCCGGGTCCTTATAGTAACCAATAAAAATACCGGGCTGCCGGTAAATTAGTTCGCCATTATCGGTTATCCGTACATCCGCTCCCTTGTGAACGGGGCCTACAGTCTCTAATTGGATATCATCATTCTTGGCGCCCGTTAGAACCCCACCCTCCGTTGTTCCATACAGGCTTTTCAGTGGAAGATTTATAGCATGGTAGAACTTGAAGGCATCTGGGCTAAGCATAGCCCCGGTGCTATAGCAGATTCTGGCATTTGACAGACCAAGGCTGTTTCTGATGGGTTTAAATAGGGCCATATCAGAAAGATAATATAATATTTTTAAGAACAGGCCTGGCTTTTTCTTTTGAAACTTTAAATCGGCCATCTTATAGCCAATGGGCATCAGCAGGCGGAAGGCAAGCCTATTGATGACATCAGCGCCAAGAATCCGTGCCTGAACCATAGCTGTCTGACTCTCCCACAACCGAGCCCCATAAAATACTATGCTTGGTCCTATTTCCTTGATATCTCGCTGTTGGGTCTCTGGCGATTCAGCGAAGTTCAGGATGCTACCTGATAGCAGGTGGCACCCAATCCCAAACCATTGCTCATTCATCCAGACGGGTGGCAAGTGGGGAAGAACATCGTCATTCTCGTACCATAAGTCAAGATGCAAATGATAGTCAGCACCTGTCCTCATCGTCCTATAGGTGTGAATGGCTCCCTTGGGTGCAGATCCAGTGGTCCCCGAGGTGTAAACGAGGGCGCAGACATCATCTGCTTTGCCAGTTTCCACATTCTGCTCAAAGAGTCCGGGGTGTTCCTCTTCATATTTTTCCCCGAATTGCAGAACATGCTTATATTCCATCAAAATAGGGTCATCATAGTGGGCCAGGCCTTTATAGTTCCAGTAAATAATCTTTTTAAGCATGGGAAGGTCGCTCTTGATTTGGAGAAACTTATCAATCTGCTCCTGATCTTCAACAATAGCGAATCGCGCCTCAGAATTTTCGGCAATATATTTTACCTCCATCGGCGTTAAATCTGAATACAATCCTACTGAAACTCCATGGTTGGCCTGGGCAGCCAGTTCAGCATAATACCACTGTGGGGAATTATCACCAATTATAAGCACCTTATCTCCAGGTTCAAAGCCGAGGGATATTAAACCAAGTGATAGGTATTTGACATTGAGATAGTAGTCCTTCCAGGTATAAGGTTGCCAGATGCCATAGTGCTTTAAGCGCATGGCTCTATGGTTATCGCCATACTTTTCATAGTTATATTTGAGTATTTTGGGCCAGGTATCACCCTTTTCTCTATAGACTTGCTCCATCTCAGTAGTCATTTCCTCTACCACATTCTTTTAAGCCAGCCACCTCTTCCTTCGCCGGTAGTGCTTAACTTCACGATAGCTCTTTTTAGAGCCAACAGCCGATATCCCCATATAGAATTCACGCACATCCTCATTATCCCTTAGTTTTTCGGCCGGTCCACTCAGGGCTACCTTGCCATTCTCTATGACATAACCATAATGAGCTATACCAAGGGCAGCCCTAGCATTTTGCTCCACAAGGAGTATGGCCATCTTCTGTTTGGCATTGATTCCCTCTATAATTTCATAGATTTCTTGTACCAACAGCGGGGCAAGACCAAGTGAAGGCTCATCCAAAAGCATTAGTTGCGGGCGTGCCATGAGGGCCCTTCCTATCACCAACATCTGTTGTTCACCGCCAGACAGATAGCCGCTCATCTGGCGGCGGAGGTCTTTGATCTTGGGGAACCATTCAAAGACCATTTCGATGTCTCTCTTGACTTCAGCCCGACCTTTGCGACAATAAGCGCCTACCAACAAATTCTCCTCCACACTAAGATGTTCAAGAACCCTTCGGCCTTCCATGGCCTGGCTTATGCCCATAACAGCAATATCTTCGGGACCATACCTTTCGATCCTCTTACCATCAAAATCAATGCTGCCGGCGGTAATTTCTCCCTCTTCCGTCTTTAGCATTCCCGATATCGCCTTGAGTGTGGTCGTCTTGCCTGCACCATTTGCCCCAAGTAGGGTAACGATTTTACCATCACCTACCTCGAGGGATACGCCTCGTAGCACCTGAATCACATTCATATAGACAACTTCAATATTATTTACTTTCAGCATTATTCCAGACCTATTTTCCCTTCCCCAGGTAAGCGCTTATAACCTCGGGATTCGTGCTGATTTCGGCAGGGGTGCCCTCGGCAATCTTGCGCCCAAAATCGAGGACAATAATCCTGTCTGCAATGTCCATCACCACTCCCATATCATGTTCGACAAGGATAATACAACTAATCCCATCCCTCAGAACGGGTGTATCAGGATAGCTGGCTCCCTGACCTTCGAATACGTCGATAATAAATCGGGCGATATCCTCTTTTTCTTCTAAGTTCATGCCTGCCATAGGCTCGTCAAGAAGAAGGACTTTCGGTTCCAGAGCTAATGCTCTTCCGAGCTCGACCCTTTTTCGCATCCCGTAAGGCAGAACGCCAACAACCTTCTTTCTGATTGGTGCTATTTCAAGGAAGTCGATAATCTCTTCAACCGTCTGACGGTGCTCGATTTCCTCCTTTTGTGCCCATCCAAGGTATAGCGCACCAGTTACAAAGTTTTGCTTCATCAGCACGTGTCGAGAAGCCATGATGTTATCCTGAGTGCTTAGCCCGGTGTATAGCTCGATATTCTGAAAGGTCCTTGCAATTCCGAGTTTGGCCAGTTTATCCGGCCGCATTCGGGTAATTCTCTGTCCATCGTAGTATACCTCACCTTTTTGAGGTTTGTAGAACCCATTGATACAGTTGAGGAGGGCGGTCTTGCCGGCACCATTAGGTCCGATGATAGCCAGTATCTCCTTCTCCCTGACCTCCATACTCACATCAACAAGAGCACTGACACCGCCAAAGTTAAGCGAGAGGTTGTCAATCCGTAATTTAACTTGCCTGTCAGTTTCCACCTATCATAGTCTCCTGCTCGGTGTCACAATCGTCTTTCAACGGAAGATCGATTCTTTGGAACCAGTGATTGGCAATGGTTTTATATCGCACTTAGCGACAGAGGCGTTTTTAAATATTCTACCCTAAATTAGATAAAAAGACTCGTGATATTCGGAAAAACAGGAACATGTTAACCTAAACGAAATAAAAGCGGAACAGTCCTAAATTTATAAAAATATAAACAGTCTCACTGATTGACTCAAGTTAAAACCTCTATCGATATTTTAGCCTTTCAGAAAAATTGGTATAATATTTAAACCAATAAAAATATTTTGTCAATAAATACTTTATTGAAAAATATTTTTATTTGTGGTATCCTGTTTTGGGATGGTGAAAGTGCCAAGGTTCAAGCCTATAAAACAATTTCGAATCTCAGAAGGGGTTGCTGAGCAACTTAAACAGTCGATTGTATCGGGCCATTTCAAGCCTGGTGAAAAACTACCGTCTGAACGAGACCTGTCAGAACAGTTTCAGGTGAGTCGTGTCGCTATTCGTGAGGCCCTCCGAACACTTGGGAATTCGGGCTTCATCACCACTCGGCAGGGTTCAACCGGGGGGGCTTATGTGACCGATCTTACATTCGAATATCTGGTAAACGCTTTCTTAGATCTATTTTTATCTGATAAGATTTCGATTCCTGAACTACACTATGTGAGACTTTTTATTGAACCCGAGGTAGCCCGATTGGCAGCCTCAAACATCATTCCAGAATATGCTCAAAAGTTGAAAGAGGCTTTGGACATTGAAGAACTTCCTATAACATCTTTATCGGTAGATGTGGACAGAAAGCAAAAAGTCCATTTTATTTTAGCTGAGATGTGTGGAAATCGCTTTTTTGAAGCCCTCATGAGATCCTTATTGAAATTGACTAAAAAGGTGATAGAGGCAGTCAACCCTGACCCTGATTATGTGCATCCAACAGGAATGCATCGCTCTGTTGTGGAGGCGGTGGTAGCTGGTAACGCTGAGGCAGCGTCTGAGGCTATGAAAAAACACACCATTGACTTCGGCGAAAATTTTATCAAAATGGAGAGGACCTACCGAGAAAAAAATTCAATCCTTTCGTTTTAAACTACCATACAGAAGAAAAAGCTTGGTTCCTCCATACCCCAATAAGGCTCCTACGAAAATATCTGTGGGGTAATGGAGCCCCAGGTAGATTCGGGTCCATCCGATGAATCCAGCGATGACATAAAATACAATCCAATACCGAGGAAACCAGTGAGCCAGGAGAGTTGCCATCATGAAGGCATAAGTAGCATGACCGCTGGGAAAACTGGGATCAAGGATCTCCCCCGGACCTCTGGAGAGCTTTGAGGCCATTTCCTGTAGGAAATGGAAAGGCCTTTCCCGCTGAATGAGAAATTTAAGACTGTAAACAATTGCAGATTGGATGCCATAGAGAAGGAGAAGACGACGGAAAAACTTTCTTTGTTTAGTGATGATTAAACTGAGAAGAATGAAAAGGATGACCGCAAAATGGCTTCCAAGATAAGTCAGCCAGGGAATGGTATAATCAAGAAAAGGCGAACTCCACCATTGATTCGCCCATTTCATGAATGTTAATTCCCAGTCCATTTTTTATCTCCCTATCCCCCGATCTCCCCATCTCCCTATACTACACTACTTTTTTTAGAATGGAAGCTTCGGAATAATATCTGCAAGGTTCTGACTCTGGATACAGACGCTGGCAATTTTATCAAGGTCAGAGCAGGAAGAGTTAAAAGAAATAGAGAAGCCCACCATCTGAAACATATCGATATCACCCTTGCTATCGCCGACGGCAATCGCTTCTTCAGGTGTTGCCCCGAATTGTTTTAGAATCTTCTCCACCCATTCTGCCTTCTTATCATAATGGACCTGAATCCTCACCCCTCCGCTTAAAATTCCATTCTCATGGAGGAGACTATTCGAGATAGAATAATCGAACCCGAATTTCTGATGGACCCAATCGGAAAGAACAGAAAGACCGGAGGAGACCATTGAAAGTTTCAGGCCTCTCTGCTTTAAACGGTAAATCAACTCGTCTGTTCCGGGATGAAATGGGACGGTCTTAACGATCTCTAATACTTCTTCCACCTTCATTCCCTTCCACACCTCGGCATCGCGCTCACAAAATTCTTCGTAAGAAATCTTCCCGGCCAAAAACTGATTCTGATACTCCTCTGCAAACCCGTACCATTTTCCTAACCGGATATGGATATATTCCCATATAGACCGCTCCTGCGTCAGCGTTCCATCAAGGTCGAAGATCGCCAATTTGTAATGTTGATTCTTTTCCATACTTTCACTCTTAAATGGAGGGCCAACCGGAGGGATGATAAACTTTTTTAAGATTCTTCCCCCACCCGTTGCGTAAAGGACATTGCGGAAAGCAGTTGGGTGTGCCGGAGAACCTTCCTCACCTCCTAAGGATAATATTATCAATAAGTCTCACAGAACCGACGATGGCGGCAATGGCAATCACTGCAGGACCATTCACTATCTCAATTTTCTCGAGTGTTTCAGCATCTCTGATCTCCACATATTGAATAGAAATCTCACCCACCGACTCAATGCTCTCTTTAACCGTTCTAAAAAGGGCGGAGGCCCGTCTCTCTCCAGACTCAAACGACTCTTTCCCCTTCGTAAGAGATCGATAAAGAATCGTAGCCTTTCTCCTATCTTCAGGAGAAAGGTAGGCATTTCTCGAACTCATCGCAATACCATCCTCTTCTCTTACAAGAATTCCCGGAATGATTTCGATATCAAAATTCAGATCCTCAACCATTCTTTTAATCACGCGGAGCTGTTGGTAATCCTTTTCTCCAAAAACGGCTAAATGAGGGTTGACCATATTAAAAAGCTTGGCCACGACGGTAGCAACACCCCTGAAATGCCCCGGCCTGAAATCACCGCAAAGCCCTTTTGAAACTTCTGTCACCTCAACAAAGGTCTCATATCCTGAGGGATACACTTCACTTACTTCAGGATTAAAAAGGAAGTCAACGCCTGCCGCGTCAAGTAACGCCCTGTCTCTTTCTTCATTACGAGGATATCGTTCATAATCTTCTCCCGGTACAAATTGAGTGGGATTAACGAATATTGAGACCACTACAGAATCGCATAAGTCTTTTGCCTTTCTGACTAAGGAAAGATGACCCTCATGCAGGTACCCCATCGTAGGAACAAACCCTATTCTTTTTTTCTCCTCCCTAAGGCTTTTTGATATCTTCTGCATCTCGTTTATCTTTCGAATCACCTGCATCGCTTCTCCTCCGCTTACAGTTTTGGGATAATGAACCACTTCCACCAAAACAAGAAAATGGTTAAAAAGTACGGGAGAAAAATTCAGGAAAAAATTACCCGATTTCCTTAGGGATGTCAAGTTGATCATCTCATTTATCAAGCAACCCCCCCTAAATATTCCAGTCGTTGCGACTCGAAACCGAGCGGGACATTATTTCTAACGGGGTAAAGGACAGGAGAGTGAGATGAGTATGGAAGGATGGACTGAAGAAGAAATGAGAAACAAGAATTTGATTGCGTCGTGCGGGCTGTATTGTGGTTTCTGTGGAGTCTATATTGCCACAAGAGACAAAAATGAAAAATTCAGGACCGTTATGGGCAACCTCTATGGAACAACGCCGGAAGAGACTGAATGTCTTGGCTGCATGCAGCCTGATCCCCCTGAGAAGCTTTATGGCTACTGCAAATCCTGCCCGATAAGGAATTGCGTTAAGGGGATGAGTTGAATGGATCCTTATCAAAATAATAAGATTTAATGATCACCAATATCCAACCTGGTACCGTGGCATTTCTAACCTTTCTAAGCTCTTCTATCCGAATACTTCACTAAATCAGACTTATGGGTTACTATTTGTTCGGGCAGCATCCAAAATAATTTTTCGCGTGTTCGACAGATGGATGAGGAGGCAAAGATGAGCGAGTTTCGATATTCGAATATAGAGCGCGAGATGGAAGTCTACGGTTACGATTCGTTTGTCAAGAGCCACTGTCGCATGTGCCATGGTGGTTGCGGAGTCATCGTCTATGTGAAAGACGGCAACGTTGCAAAAATTGCAGGTGACCCCGATTGCCCCATTGCCCATGGGACACTGTGCACCAAAGGGCTTGCCTCGGCACAGCTTGCCTATCATAAAGACAGACTCACCTACCCTGTCAAAAGGATTGGCCCCAAAGCAAGCGGCAAATGGGAACGGATCTCATGGGATGAGGCCCTGGACACGATTGCGGAGCGAATCCTCACCTATAAAGAAAAGTACGGACCTGAATCTGTCGTATTCGGCTATGGGACCGGCAGGGAAAATGAGGCAGTGATCTATCGCATCGCCAATGTCCTCGGTTCACCCAATGTGGTCACGGCAGGCCACTTCTGTTACGGCCCCCGTATCTGTACGAGCATCATCACCTGCGGCACGAATCCGATCGTCGACTACGAGAATTTCCCCAAGTGCATCATCATGTGGGGAAACAACGTGACGATCAGTAATCCAGACGAATACAAAGGGGAACCCTTCTCGGTTGCTCTCGACAAGGGTGCCAAGCTCATTGTCGTTGATCCAAGGCTCACCCGTCCGGCAGCACGGGCGAATGTCTGGCTCCAGCTCAGACCTGGCACAGACGCTGCCCTCGCCCTCGGCATGCTCAATGTGATCGTCAACGAGAAGCTCTACGACAGAGAATTTGTCGAAAAATATACCCATGGCTGGGATCCATTTGTCCAGAGGGTGAATGAATACCCCCTCGAGAGAGTTCAGGAGATCACCTGGGTTCCCAAGGAAAAGATCAGGGAGGCAGCACGGCTCTTTGCAACAACAAAACCTGCTGCCATTCAGTGGGGTGTGGCCATCGAGCAGCAGACGAACTGCGCTGACAATGACCGGTTGCTCATGTTCCTCATGGGGATAACCGGCAACATTGACGCCCCGGGGGGGCAGGTTCTCAACCGGACACCCAATGTAGTTAATGTTGGTCAATTTGGGGCCCACAGCATGCTCTCCAAGGACCAGTTTGCAAAGCGATTGGGAGGGGAGCGTTTCCGGCTGGCTTCACGGTTTGCCATCATGCAGCCGAAATGTGTCTGGGATGCCATCCTCGAGGAAAAGCCATACCCGGTCAAAATGCTATTTCTGATTAGCTCAAACCCCGTGATCACCCGTGCCAATGCGAAAGAAGTCTACCGTGCCCTTGAAAAAGTTGAATTCATGGCCGTAGCTGACTTCTTCCTCACCCCCACTGCAGAACTTGCAGACATCGTTCTTCCTGCTGCCACCTGGCTTGAGATGGACTACGTCGCCGACTTCTGGAAGCGTCACGGCTATATCCTGCCACGCCGGAAGGTCATCCAGGTCGGCGAATGCCGCTCAGACCATGAGATGTTGAACGATCTCGCCCACCGGATCGGCCAGGGCCAATACTGGTGGAACAACTTTGAAGAAGCCCTCGATTATATCCTCCATCCGATGAACATCACCTGGAAGGATTTTAAGAAGATGAATTACATCAGAGGAGAGGTGAAATACTACAAGTATAAGGAAGGGGGATTCTCCACTCCCACAAGGAAATTTGAGCTCTATTCCACCACGCTCGAAAAGATGGGATACGATCCCCTCCCCCAACACAGGGAGCCCCCTGAAAGCCCGGTCAGTACGCCGGAACTCTATAAGGAATATCCCTATATCCTGATTACGGGTGCGCGACCGCCTGGATTCTTTCATACAGAAAACAGGCAGATCGGACGGCTCAGAGAGCTTAATCGGGATCCAATCGTTGAAATCCATCCTGATACCGCTGCAAGGGAAAAGATCAAAGAGGGCGATTGGGTCATCATTGAATCCCGTCGAGGAAGCGTGAGACAGCGGGCCAGACTTGCCCTTGGACGGGATCCTCGGATTGTGGCAGCGCAACATGCATGGTGGTTTCCCGAGAACAAAGACCCAGGGCATGGCTGGGATGAATCCAACATCAATATCCTCACTGACAATGCCTTAGAAAGCTGTGACCCCGCAATGGGTGCGTCGAATATCAGGACGCTTCTGTGCAGGATCTATCCAGAGACACAGGGGGCCAGCCATGAATAAGCACGCACTTATTATCGAAGAGTTTGCCTGCTGGGGATGCAAGGCCTGTGAAGTGGCTTGCAAACAGGAGTCCAATCCCGTCAATGCAGACAATGGGATCAAGTATCTGTCTGTCTGGCCGGACGGCCCCAAACTGATGAACGGGAAGCTCGATTTCATGTGGCGTGTGAGCGTGTGCAAGCACTGCGATGAACCCATCTGTGCAAAGTCTTGCCCTGAAGATGCCATCGCCAGAGAACCCAAAACAGGCATTGTGCTCCACGACAAAGACAAATGTAACGGTTGTAATGCAATACAGGGCAAGTCCGGAGTTGAAAAGCAGGAAACTTCTTATTGCAAGGTTGGGTGCCCGGCGCACATCAACGTTCAGGGATACGTGAACCTTGCCGCTAAAGGGAAATATCAGGAGGCCCTTCAACTCATCAAGGAATCAAGCCCCTTCCCGTCCATCTGCGGCAGGGTCTGTCATCATCCCTGTGAGTCGAATTGCAGCCGGTCTCAAATTGATGAACCAGTTGCTGCGCACTCAATCGAGCGCTTTTTAGCTGATCTGGATTTGAAGGCAGACAAGCGCTATATGCCAGAAATCAGAGGCAAGAAAAAAGACAAGGTCGCCATTATCGGATCCGGTCCTGCTGGCTTGACCTGTGCATACTATCTTGTGCAGGAAGGCTATCAGGTGACTATTTTTGAAAAGGCCCCTGTATTGGGAGGCATGCTCGCCATGGCCATACCGTCCTATCGTCTTCCCCGCGAAATTGTAGAAGCTGAGGTTCAGCTTATTCGCAGTATGGGCGTGACCATGAAAACTGGCGTAGAGGTGGGCAAGGATATCACTATTGCTCAGTTGCGCAAAGATGGGTTTAAGGCCTTTTTCATTGCCATCGGCACGCAGAAATGTATGCGACTGAACATTGCAGGTGAGGACCTAAAGGGAGTTTTCGGTGGATTGGACTACCTCCAAAAAGTCAACCTCGGAGAACGACTCAAGCTGGGGAAAAATGTTGCTGTGATCGGCGGGGGGAATACCGCCATGGATGCCGTCAGATCAGCACGCAGGTTGGGAGCTCAAAACGCCTTTATTCTCTACCGTCGGGGGTTGGAAGAAATACCTTCCAGACCGGAAGAGGTTGAAGAATGCAAAGAGGAAGGGATTCCTATCCACACCCTGACACAACCTTTGCGATTCATAGGAGAAAACGGCCAAGTCAAAGCAATCGAATGCATAAGAACGCGTTTGTTAGAACCGGATGAGAGTGGACGGCGCAGGCCCGAATCTGTCCCTGGTTCGGAATTCACCATCGAAGTCGATGCCGTCATCACAGCTCTCGGGCAGGAAGCGGATTGGGCCTGCTTGACGCCAGAGTGCGTCTGCACACTGACGGGATGGGGGACGATGAACGTTGATCCTCTGACATTGCAAAGCGACGATCCGGATATCTTTGCAGGAGGAGATGCCATACGAGGACCCCAGAGTGTTATTGAAGCAATTGCAGACGGGAGACAGGCAGCCATATCCATAGATAGATATAGCAGAGGTCAGGATCTCCGCTTGGATCGAGATATCGAGCTGAAGCCCATCACGAATCCTCAGAGAGAGAAGTATGATCCTTCTGCCCGTGTTCAAATGCCTCGCCTCAAACCTCAGCCACGAGTCAAGAACTTCAAAGAAGTTCAAAAAGGATTTACGAAGAAAATGGTCGCTCAAGAGGCGCGCAGGTGTATCTCATGCGGCACCTGTTGTATACAGGCCTGTCCTTATGATGCCATCACGTTTGATGAAAAAAGCGGAATAGCCCAGAAGTGCAACCTCTGTTACGAGAGAATGATCAATGGCCTCTATCCGGCCTGTGCGGATAATATCTGCCTCGCCCACTGCATCTACTTCGGTGACCCCGCCGAGATTGAGCAAAAGATTCTGGAGAAGAGAAAGGCAAGAGGCGGTTGGGGGGAGATCATCCCCAAGGCGATCACGATTTCGAGAGGTTAAGGGATAGGTAATGTCCCCATCCGAGGAATTCCACCGTTAAAATCGAAAAACCGAAATTAAACTACCCCCGCCTTTGAGGCGACTTCTGCCCCTTCTTACTGTCATAATTTATCACTTGACAATGGCATTTTGACACTATATCCTATTATATTATGACAGCATATTTTGAAAGAGATCTGGCGCCGATGGTCCTCAGAGCCCTGAAGAGCATGCCTGCCGTGATCATTACAGGATTGCGGCAAACTGGCAAAACCACATTCCTTCAACATCAGTTTCCACCGGAGGTGAGGCGGTTCATTACTTTTGACGACTTTGCTCAACTCTCGGCTGCCAAGTCTGATCCCGATCGATTCGTAAGCTCCGATGACCCTCTGACGATTGACGAAGCACACAAGTGCCCGGAGATATTTACAGCGATAAAAAAAGTCGTTGATAGAAAGAGAAAACCAGGCCAGTTTCTCCTTTCGGGATCGGCTAATTTCACCCTGCTTAGAGGAATAACGGAGAGTCTGGCTGGCCGTTCTGTTTACTTCCAAATGCACCCCTTCAGCCGAAGGGAAATTGACAGAAAGGTGGGGGATCAACCTTTTTTGGAAAGATTTTTTGACAACCAGGAGATGCCTAAGCATAAAGAATTTAAACCCATCGAACCTGAAGAGATTTTGAAAGGCGGAATGCCCACGATCTGTCTTGGCGACATTGAGGATCGATCTTTTTGGCTCAAGGGCTACGAGCAAACCTACCTTGAAAGAGACATTAGAGAAATTAGCCAGATTGAAAATATTGTCGCTTATCGGAACCTCCTTCATTTAGCGTGCCTGAGATCTGGTCAGATTCTAAACCTGAGCCAACTCGGTAGGGATGCGAGGCTGACCTCTGCCACCACATCACGATATCTTTCTCTGCTGGAGACATCTTTCGTAATTTTCAAACTCAACCCTTATTTGAGGAATAGAGGAAGTCGCTTGATCAAATCCCCTAAGATCTACATCAGTGATTCCGGGCTTGCCTGCTTCATGGTGGGGATTAACAAATTTCAGATGGATTACCGGGAACCGCTCCTGGGGGCGCTATTCGAAACCTATGTTGCTCAAAACTTGCTCGCCATTATCGATAGCCGATGGAAAGAGGCTCAGCTTTATTTCTGGAGTGTCCAAGGAAGACACGAGGTAGATTTCGTTATTGAAGTCGGTCGAAAGTGCCTTGCCATAGAAGTGAAGTCTTCAGCTCGATGGCAAAAAAAGGACTTATCAGGGTTGGAGGCTTTTCTCGGCACAACGCCCCATTGTATAGCAGCAGTGCTCTGTTACAACGGGAGAGAAGCAGTGCGACTCGGAGATAAAATTTGGGCGCTGCCACTGGGCCTCGTTCTTTCATAGGGCATCCTTGCAGTCACCCGAAGGAGAGCAGGGGGTCAGGTCTTTAATCTTGATATTTAGGAATTATCAAAAAGCAAGACTTGACCCCAGGATCTTGCCCAGGAGCTGGGAATCAACCCTTATAAAGGACAGACCAAACCCTATCCGCCCGAATAAGATCAATAGCCCCATCAGCTTAGATAGGAATCGATCGGATAATCGGGATCGGCATAGAAGGAATCATCGAATGAAATCTGAGAATCTGAATAATCGAAGTGCATCGTTACCAATGACTCCTTTGGTCTAGGAAGAGGTCGGGTTTAAACTCCGCTCAGAAAGGTTTCCCTATAAGCATAAAGGGCCGGTGATCCGCCGGTGTGGACGAAAAGGATGTTTTCGTCCTTTTTGAAATACCCCTTGCGGACAAGGTCGATCATTCCAGCCATGGTCTTGCCGGTATAGACCGGATCCAGCAGGATCGCTTCGGTACGTGCCAGAAGTTTAACCGCCTCAATCATGCCGGGGGTGGGGAGGGAGTACCCCGCTCCAACGTAATCCCCGAAACAGAGCACCGCTTTTCTGGGGATCTTTCCCTCGACACCGACATGCTCCGCGGTTTTCTGGACCAACCCGTAGACGAGTTCTTCCTGAGCTTCC
>Ga0315277_10006900_pt1 | contig 14765 bp, 10 predicted proteins | sample YL17G05_15_MG_FD_203695 | JGI IMG/M metagenome (GOLD analysis project Ga0315277, IMG submission 203695) | Sediment microbial communities from Yellowstone Lake, YNP, Wyoming, USA - YL17G05_15 | ecosystem: Environmental > Aquatic > Freshwater > Lake > Sediment | place: USA: Wyoming | collected... | reverse complement strand
CATCGAGCTGCGGGTGCGGCCCATTTACCACCGCGTGGACGACCGCGTGCGGGCCCACATTCTGCTGTGCATGCTGGCCTATTACGTGCAGTGGCACTTGAAACAGGCCTGGGCACCCCTGTTGTTCGAGGAGGAAGATCTGCAGGCCCTCCGCGCTCAGCGGGACCCCGTGGCTGCGGCGGAGCCCTCCCCGACAGTACAGCGGAAAAAGGCCACCCGCCAAACGCCCCAGGGCCTGCCGGTGCAGAGCTTCACGACCTTGCTCCGCCAACTGGCCACCCGCTGCCGCAACACGTGTCGGCTGGCCACGGACCCGGACGGCGCGACGTTCCACCTCCTCACCCAGCCCACGCCGCTGCAAGCAGAGGCGTTCCGACTGCTCGGCCTGTAGACAGTAGCCAGCCCCCCGCCCACTCCCCAACCCCTTGGGCCCCAATGACATTCGCTGCCGCACAAGAGGGAACTTCGGCTTAATGAAATCGGGGGCAGGTAGCCGGATCCTGTTCCTGGTCGATCGCCGCGCCCTGGCCGCCCAGGCGGTTCGAGCTTTCGCGTCTTTCGAGCCCGAGCCCAGCAAGAAGTTCGACAGAATCTACGAGGTCTACAGTCAGCGGTTCCACCGTGACGACCTGGACGAGGACCAGCGGTTCGACCCCAAGGTCCTTCCCGGCGCCTATTTGGTCAACCCCAAGCCCAAGCATGCCTTCGTCTACATCTCGACGATCCAGCGGATGGCCGTCAACCTCTTCGGCCGGCAGGCGGTCTGGTCGGCCGAAGAGGGGGGCATCGACGAAGACGCCGAGCAACTCGATATCCCCATCCACGCTTTCGACGTGATCATCGCCGACGAGTGCCACCGCGGCTACACCACGGCCGAGATGTCCCTCTGGCGCAACACGCTGGACCACTTCGACGCGATCAAGATCGGGCTGACCGCCACACCCGCGGCCCACACCAAGGCGTACTTCCGCGATGTGGTCTACCGCTACGAGTATTCCCGGGCGGTCCGTGAGGGGTACCTGGTGGACTACGACGTGGTGAACGTCAGGTCGAACGTCCGCATGGACGGGGTTTTCTTGAAGGAGGGCGAGGCGGTCGAAGTCGTGGACCCCGACACCGGCAATGACCGCCTCGACCAACTGGAAGACGAGCGGGAGTTCGCCTCCAGCGAAGTCGAGCAGACAGTGACGTCCCCGGACTCCAACCGCAAGATTCTGGAGGAGGTCAAGAAATACGCCTTGGAGCACGAGCAGAAGTACGGCCGGTTCCCCAAGACGCTGATCTTCGCCGCCAACGACCTCCAGCACACGTCGCACGCCGACCAGGTGGTGGAATTGGCGGTGGACATCTTCGGCCGCGGCCAGGCCTTCGTGCGCAAGATCACCGGCCGGGTCGATCGCCCGTTGCAGGAGATTCGCCAGTTCCGTAACCGGCCCGAGCCCAGCGTGGTCGTCTCCGTGGACCTGATGAGCACCGGCGTGGACATCCCGGACCTGGAGTTCATCGTCTTTCTGCGGCCGGTCAAGTCCCGCATCCTGTTCGAGCAGATGGTCGGTCGCGGCACGCGCAAGGGCGAGAAGTACCCCGACAAGTCCCACTTCACCGTGTTCGACTGCTTCGACGGGACACTTCTGGAGTATTTCCGGCAGTCCACGGCCATTACGGCCGACCCGCCGGAGAAGCCGGCCCGGACCATCCGGGAGATCATCGACGACATCTGGGCCAACCGGGACCGCGAGTACAACGTCCGCTGCCTGGTCAAGCGTCTCCAGCGGATCGAGAAGGAGATGGCCGCCGAGGCCCGCGGCCTCTTCGCCGCCTATATCCCCGAGGGCGACGTGGGGAGATTTGCGGCCGGGCTGCCTGCCCGGCTTCGCTCCAGCTTCATGGAAACCATGAATCTGTTGCGAGACGGAGCGTTTCAAGACCTGCTGGTCACGTACCCTCGCCGTAAGCGGATCTTCTTGCGGGCCATCGAGAACGTGGACGAGGTATCGTCCCAGTACCACATCTGCGACGGCACGGGCCGCCAGTACAAGCCCGAGGACTACCTGGAAGCCTTCGCCCGCTTCGTCCGCGAGAACCCGGCCCGGGTGCAGGCGATCCGAATCCTGCTGGACCGGCCGCAAGACTGGAGCACCGCGGCGCTGAAGGAGTTGAGGGAAAAACTGGTCGCGTCGCCCGAGCGGTTCACTGTCGAGCTGCTCCAAAAGGCCCACCAACTCCGTTATGACAAGGCCCTGGTGGACATCATCTCGATGGTCCAACACGCCGCCCGGGAACAGGCCCCCCTGCTGACCGCGGAGGAACGCGTGGAGCGGGCCTTCCAGAACATCACCGCCCGCTGGGTCTTCACCGATCAGCAGCGCCAGTGGCTGGACCGCATCCGCGCCCACCTGATCGAGAACCTTTCCATCGACCAAGAGGATTTTGAGGCTTCGCCCGTCTTCGCCCGGGCCGGCGGGTGGAAACCGGCCGACCGCGCCTTTGACGGCAAGCTGGACAGACTCCTGAAGGCCCTAAATGAGGCAATCGCAGCATGAGTGACGTTGTGCAAAAACTCTGGGGATTCTGCCACACGTTGCGCCACGACGGCATCGACTACGGCGACTACATCGAGCAGATCACCTTCCTGCTCTTCCTCAAGATGGCCGACGAGAAGCGGATCGAGCTGCCCAAGCGCTGCGACTGGCCAACCCTGCGGGACCGCAGCGGCACTGCCCTGCTCGACCACTACGTGGACCTGCTCCGCACGCTCGGCAAGACGGCCGGCATCCTGGGCGACATCTACGCCGAGGCCCAGTCGCGGTTCAACAACCCTGTCAACCTCAAGCGGCTGATCAATCTGATTGACGAGACCGAGTGGACCACCCTGGGCGTGGACGTGAAGGCCGCCGCCTACGAGGGACTCCTGGAAAAGGCCGCCAGCGAAGGCAAGAAGGGGGCGGGCCAGTACTTCACGCCCCGCGTACTGATCCAGGCGATCATCCGCTCGATGAAGCCCGACCCCCGCGCCCACAAGGAGTTCACCATCTGCGACCCGGCCTGCGGCACTGGCGGCTTTCTGGTGGCGGCCTACGAGTGGCTGATGGGCCAGACCAAGGGCGGGGCGCTGGACCGCGACACGGCCAAGCGGGTCCGGCAGAGGACGTATTTCGGCCAGGACCTGGTTGCCCGGCCCCGCCGGCTGGCCCTGATGAACCTCTTCCTGCACGGCCTGGAGCCCAGGATCGTGCTGGGCGACACGATCTACGAGGTCCCCGCCTCCGACCGTTACGACATGGTTTTGACGAACCCACCCTTTGGCACCAAGGGGGCCAACCAGGCCCCGGACCGCGACGACTTCACGGTCGCCACCTCCAACAAGCAGCTCAACTTCGTGCAGCACGTGCTGACGGTGCTCAAGCCCGGCGGTCGCGCCGCTGTGGTCCTGCCCGACAACTGCCTGTTTGCCGACCAGGCCGGCGAGGTCTTCAAGATCCTGACCGAGGACTGCAACCTCCACACCGTGCTCCGCCTGCCCCGCGGCACGTTCACCCCCTACAGCCAGGGCGTGAAGGCCAACGTGGTCTTCTTCACCAGGGGCTATCCGACCGAAACCGTCTGGATTTACGACGCCCGCTCCAACGTGCCGGGCATCACGAAGAAGGACCGGCCGCTGGTGCCCGAGCATTTTGCCGAGTTCGAGAGGTGCTTTGGCGCCGACCCCAACGGCCAGGGGAAACGCAAGCAGTCCGACTCGCCCGCCGGTCGCGGCTACCTCGGGGGCGACCGCTGGCGCTCGTTTACCATCGCCGAGGTCCGAAGCCGGGAGTTCAAGCTCGACAGTTTCAAGTGGCTCAAGGACGAGAGCCTTGAGGACGCCGACGAGCTGCCCCCGCCGGAGGAACTGGCCACCGACGCCATCGGCGAGCTGGAGGGCGCGGTCGAGGAGCTGGGCGCCGTGCTGGCGCTCTTGGAGAATGGGAACCGCCGGGATGAGGCAACAGCCGGGACCTCAAGAAACTGAGACGCCTCCTTGCGGAGGCGTCGGGCCGGGGATGCTATCCCCGGCGGGGCTGCAGTAAGTATATCGTCGATCAGGGCTCGAATGTCAACGAAACGCCGGTTGGTTCCCTGAGGACTTTGCCTATCCGCTTACCTGGCAAGAGTTTACGGCTTTGATGTCACAGAATGTGATTTCAGAGTTTGGACCCGCTGTCGGCCCTTTGATGTCGCAAAATGCGATTTCAACGGGGGCCTGGGCCGGTCGCTGCGCGTCCCCCTGGTGATTGGGTGACGCCGCACTGGCGCTTATAATGGGCAGTGGCAAATACGGGGGTGAGCCCATGACGTACCGCGGACACATTAAGAACGGCGTCGCCGTGCTGGATGAGCCGGTCAACCTGCCCGACGGCACGCCGGTGCGCGTCGAGGTCGAGCCGCTCGACGCGGACTTCTGGCACGGCAAGAGCGTTGAGGAGCTGGCACGCGAACAGGGCGTCAAGCCCTGCACCAACCCGGCTGATCTGGCCGGCGCGTGGCCGCAGGATGAGTCGCTCGACGAGTTCCTGACCCTCATCCGCGAGGCTCGACGTTGATGGAAGCCGTAGTGCTGGACACGGACGTCTTGTCCTTCTTCGCCAAGCCCGACTCGCGCGCGTCCCTCTACGCGCCGGACCTCGCCGGTCGCTACGCCAGCGTGTGCTTCCAAACCGTGGCCGAACTTCGGCTGTGGGCCTTGCTGCGCCGGTGGGGTCCTGCTCGCGTGGCCGCCCTCGACGCGTTGCTCGATCGCTTGATCGTGCTTCGATACGATGCGTTGATGGCACAGTGTTGGGCGGAGATAACCGCCCGCCGCCGCCACGTCGGCCGCCCCATCGAATGCGGCGACGCCTGGATTGCGGCTGCCGCCTTGCGCCACGACGTCGCGCTCTTGACGCACAATGCCCGGCACTACCTCGACATCCCCGATCTGAAGCTCATCACTCACCCCGACGCCCAACCATGAGGGCCGCCAACGCCAGAGGGCAGCGTAGCGTGCCACGGTCTCGCACGGCCGCGCGGGTCAAGATCGAGCTTATGCGCCTTAACACCCGGGAGATGAAGGGAGAAGCATGAAACGCGACATGGACTTGGTGCGCAAGATTCTGATGGCGTGCGCGGATCATGAACATGGATTTGCGCCGCCAACACTCCAGATCGAAGGCTACTCCGAGGAGCAAGTCGGTCACCACGTGTATCTCATGATGCAGGCGGGACTGGTGAAAGGCGCCGACGTTACGGCGATGGGCTCCAGTTCGCCGGAGGCTGTGCTCAGTTCAATCACTTGGGCTGGGCACGAGTTCCTTGAGGCCAGCCGCGACGAGGGCCTCTGGACAAAAGCGAAGCAGGCGGCCGGCTCCACGGGCGGCATGGTTCTCGACGTTCTGAAATCCGTCCTCATCGGCCTGGCAACCGAGGCGGCCAAGAAAGCGGCAGGGCTACCGTGAAACGATCCGCGGAATACGACGCCGACTTGCGGGAAGGCTGGGCTTCGTCACCACTCGGCGACCTCGTGGCGATGAAGTATGGGAAATCGCTTGTGCAAGAGCGACGCCGTTCGGGAACGGTCCCGGTTTACGGATCGAACGGCGTCGTTGGGCGACATGATGAAGCGCTGACAGACGGACCGACGATCGTCGTGGGCCGGAAAGGCTCAGTCGGCGAGGTTCATCTTTCGACCGGCGGTTGCTGGCCAATTGACACCACATACTTCATTGACGAGTTCGGTCCATTCGAGTGTGCCTATCTGACGTATACCCTGAAGGCACTGCGCCTCGGCGACCTCGACCAGTCAACGGCAATCCCTGGCCTCAGCCGAGAGCAAGCGTATGCGGCCCAGCTACCTATTCCACCCATCCCGGAGCAGAAGCGGATTGTGGCGAAGGTGGAGGAGTTGCTGGGGCGGGTCCATGCGGCGCGGGCGCGGCTGGCGAAGGTCCCCGCCATCCTCAAACGCTTCCGCCAAGCCATCCTCGCCGCCGCCTGCTCCGGACAACTCACCGGCGACTGGCGCGGTGACGAAGGATCGAACGGTGATGACGTGCCGGATGGATGGGTTGATACAACGGTGGAAGGAGCCTGCCAGATCATTGCGGATTGTCCACACTCGACACCCAAGTGGACCAATGAGGGGGTCATTTGTCTTCGGACGACCAATTTCTCGGCGGGCCGGCTTGACCTTGGCAAGGTCCGCTATGTCTCCGAGGCCACCTACAAAGAGCGCGTGAACCGTGTTGAACCCGCTGCGGGTGACGTGCTTTACAGTCGTGAGGGCGGGATTCTTGGAATTGCCTGTATGATGCCCAACCGCCTGCGGGCCTGCCTTGGGCAGCGCATGATGCTCATGCGGCCGGGGTCAGGACTACTGCCCGCATACCTGATGCACGCACTGAACTCTCCCGCGACTCTGGCAAATGTCCGAGACTTGACCGGTGGAACCGCTTCTCCCCATCTGAACGTCGGGGATGTGAAGGCTTTCAGGCTTTGCCTGCCGCCGCGGGATGAACAGACGGAGATCGTCCGCCGGGTGGAGGCACTGTTTGGCCTGGCCGACAAGATCGAGGCCCGGGTGCGGGCGGCCACGGCGCGAGTGGAGAAGATCACGCAGGCGATCCTGGCCAAGGCGTTTCGCGGGGAGTTGGTGCCGACCGAGGCGGAGTTGGCCCGGCAGGAAGGCCGCGACTACGAGCCCGCCAGCGTGCTGCTGGAGCGGATCAAGGCCCAAAAGAGGGCTGCTCCCCAAGGACCGCTGCCGAGCAGGGCGAAGCGTGGGATGCCGAAGAAACGCAAGTAAGCAGAACCGCAGGGGCTGATCCCCAGACCCCTCACCCCCGGCCCCTCTCCCCGCAGGCGGGGCGAGGGGAGGACGTTAAGACCCCTCACCCCCGGCCCTTCTCCCCGACGGGGAGAGGGGAGCCTGAACTGCGAGCGCCTTTCGCCTATTATTTCTTCGCCTTAACCGCGGCCTGGGCGGCGGCCAGGCGGGCGATGGGCACGCGGTAGGGCGAGCAACTCACGTAGGTGAGCCCCGTCCGGAAGCAGAAATCGACGCTGGCCGGGTCGCCCCCTTGCTCGCCGCAGATGCCGATCTTCAGCCCCGGCCTTGTCGCGCGGCCCTTCTGCACGGCCATCTCGACCAACTGGCCCACGCCAGAGGCGTCGATCGTCTGGAACGGATCGGACACTACCATGCCACCAGCGAGAACCCCATCTTCACCAAGCAAGCCCCCCGGCATAGCCGGAAAGAGAATCCCCACAACCAACCGCACTGAGGACGCCCATTCAGGCGACGCATGCACAGTTGTTTTGGGCCTACGTCGGGGTCGCGCCAGCTGACTTCAAGAACTCATACGCGTCCAAACGGTGGTCTGGTGACTGCATGCCACGTCTTATCAGATCGGAGATCGTCTTCAACTCATCGATGCCAAGCCGACGGGCTGACGGCCTGATCGTGTCTTGGTAATAACCGACGAACGCCCTTGCTGACAGCGTATCTCTGATGAGCAGCCCTTTAGACAACCTGCCCCCCTTATCTCCCATGATTATCAGGCACGCCGTGTCGCTAGTATTGAAGTGGAAATCCCCGCTGATTCTGGGAAGGTCAGGAAAGTGCAGTACTTCGAGTGTGTCAGCATTCGGATCCTCTTCGAGAAGTCGTGCAAAGAAGACCGCATTCTCCGCAACCAACAAAGGATTCTCTGGATCCTCCCAGTCCGGGAGGAAGTTCATTGCGCGAGAGTAGCACGGACGATTGATGCCATGCACTCGGAGACGTCTCATCGACTCCTCGATCGTCCTCAAATACCGGACGCGGTATTCCGCAGTTCCAGCGTCAAGTGTGTCCATCTGGTGACACGTCATCACAGTCTGAAGCGGCCCCAGAACACAAACCTGAGAGGCCCTCTGTGTGAGCTCGATCGCACCTTCATACACTTCACGTTCCGTGTGGCAGTAGACTACGTCTGCTAGCCATCTTCCATGCCGCGGGTTTTGCTTGAGATATATCACGAAGACGAACATGAAACTAACGCCGTTTATGGCGAATAGCGCCAAGATTCGCCACGGTAGAGGAACCTCGGGAATATTGGCAAGAATCACAAACGTCGCAGTGTACGCTAGGAGAAGAGGGAAGTACACTTCCTTCTTCTGCATGGCCCGTCCCATAAACTCAAAAAACGCGGTCATAGAAGCTTCCTCCTACGATTCAGCTTGGTGCTCCCGAGCTGCCGACTGTGCGGCTGCCAGACGGGCAACGGGAACTCTATACGGTGAGCAACTGATATTCTCAAAGCGTAACTTGTGGAAGAAATCGATAGAGGCGGGGTCCCCACCATGCTCTCCGCAGATCCCAATCGGCAAGTCAGGCTTTACGTCGCGGATTCTGCGGCAAGCGAACTCAACAAGCTTACCGACACCTTCTGTGTCGAGCCTCTGGAATGGATCTGCGGGTATGATGCCCTCGTCGAGATACTTCGCCATGAACCGCGCTGCATCATCCCGGCTAAACCCGAAAGTCAGTTGACTGAGGTCATTTGTACCAAAAGAAACAAACTCTGCCTCGCACGCGATCTGATCAGCAACAAGGCAGGCGCGAGGGACCTCAAGCATAGTGCCAATGCAATACTCAAGTTTCACTTTCTCACGAGCCTGAACGTCCTGGCCCACAAGGACAATCCGGTCACGGAGCCACACAAACTCTGCGCGACTACCGGTGAGGGGAATCTCGATTTCGGGCTTCGGATTCAGGCCAGCCTTGAGGAGGTCAGCCGAAGCTTCAAAGATCGCTCGGGCCTGCATTTCATAGATTTCGGGGTAAGTCACCCCCAGCCGCACTCCACGGTGCCCCATCATGGGGTTCGTTTCGTGCAGCTCAAGGGCGCGGGCCGTGAACTCCCCTGCGGTGAGTCCGGTGGCTTCACACAACTTCTCGATTTCGGCTTCTTCCTGGGGCACGAACTCATGCAAAGGGGGATCAAGGAGCCGGATGGTCACCGGCTTGGCATCCATGATCTTCAGGGTCGCTTTGACGTCGTCCTTTACATACGGGAACAGTTCTTCTAGCGCCTCTAGGCGAGCGTTGCGTGTGTCGGCCATGATCATCTTGCGCAGCGCAAACAGCGGTTTCTCTGATCCCTTGCCATAGAACATGTGCTCCGTACGCAGAAGGCCTATCCCTTCGGCGCCAAACTGCACAGCGATCCTAGCGTCGTCCGGGTTGTCAGCGTTGGCGCGCACATGCAGAGTGCGGTGCTTGTCCACTACGTCCATGAAGCGCTGCAATCGCGGGTTCTCGGTGGCGTCGATCATGTTCAGCTTGCCGCCGTAGACCAGGCCCCTGGTGCCGTTGAGCGTGAGCAGGTCGCCCTGCTTAAAGGTGCGGCCGTCGGCGCTCATGGTCCTGGACTTGAGGTCGATCTTCATGGCGCCCGCGCCGACGATGCAGCACTTGCCCCAGCCGCGGGCGACCAGGGCGGCGTGGCTGGTCATGCCGCCGCGGGCGGTGAGGATGCCCTGGGCCGCCCGCATCCCCTCGACGTCCTCGGGGTTGGTCTCTTCGCGGACCAGGATCACGGCCTTGCCGGCCTTGGCCTGGGCCACCGCCTCGGCCGAGGTAAAGACGATCTGTCCGCAGGCCCCGCCCGGGCCAGCCGGCAGCCCCGAGACCACCGGCTCGACGCCCTTTTCGGCCTCCGGATCGACGATGGGGTGCAGCAGCTCGTCGAGCTGCTCAGGCGCTACCCGCATCACGGCGGTCTGCTCGTCGATCAGTCCTTCGTCGAGCATGTCCATGGCCATGTTCAGGGCGGCAGTCCCGGTCCGTTTGCCCCCGCGGCACTGGAGCATGTAGAGCTTGCCCTCCTGGATGGTAAACTCGATGTCCTGCATGTCGGTGTAGTGTTTTTCCAGGGCGGTGCGGATGTCGTCGAGCTGCCGGTAGAGTTTCGGCCACTCGGCTTGCAGCGAGGACAAGTGGCGATTCTGGGCGCTCTTGGTCTCCTCGTTTAAGGGGTTGGGTGTGCGGATACCGGCCACCACGTCTTCGCCCTGGGCATTGACGAGCCATTCGCCGAAAAACTTGTTCTCGCCGGTGGCGGGGTTTCGGGTGAAGGCCACGCCGGTGGCCGAACTCTTGCCCATGTTGCCGAAGACCATGCTCTGCACGTTGCAGGCGGTGCCCCAGTCGTGCGGGATGCCCTCGATCTTGCGGTAGGAGACGGCCCGCTTGCCGTTCCAGCTCTTGAACACCGCGCCGACGGCGCCCCAAAGCTGCTCTTGCGGATCGTCGGGAAACGGGCGGCCGAGGACTTGCTTGACCTTGGCCTTGTAGGCCTCGCAAAGCCGCTTGAGATCCTCGGCCGTCAGGTCCGTGTCGGCCTTGTAGCCCTTCGATTCCTTCAGCTCGTCCATGATCTTTTCCAACTGGACGCGGACCCCACAACCCTCTTCCGGCTCGATGCCCTCGGCCTTCTCCATCACCACGTCGGAGTACATCGTGATCAGGCGGCGGTAGGCGTCATAGACGAACCGCTCGTTGCCCGACTTCTTGACCAACCCGGGGATCGTCCGGCTGCAAAGCCCGACGTTCAAGACGGTTTCCATCATGCCGGGCATGGAGCGTCGGGCGCCGCTGCGGCTGGAGAGCAAGAGCGGATTGGCCGCGTCGCCGTACTTCATACCCATGGCCTCTTCCGTCTGCTTCAGCGCCCGGGCGACTTCGGCCTTCAGCGCGTCGGGGAACTCCCCGCCCTCGCGGAAGTAGACCGAGCAGAATTCAGTGGTGATGGTGAATCCGGCGGGCACGGGCAAGCCCAGGCGGGCCATCTCGGCCAGGTTGGCCCCCTTCCCGCCCAGCAGATTCCGCATACTGGCGTCGCCATCGGTCCCCCCGGGACCAAAGCTATAAACGTACTTTTCCATCGTTGGCTTCCTTCCCGACCTCATATCGAGCAAGAGTATCCGATAAGCCACTCCGCCGGGCCTCGAAACAATCGAGGCACACGTTCTCCGGTACGGCCCGACCAGCACATCCAAAGCAGATCAGTCTATCAGTGCCCGCCGGGATCGTCAAGGAACCGCGAAAATCGTTGCACGGCAAGTAGTTGCGGCAACTCGGTGCTTGGGGTGCTCGGGGTCAAATGGCACCAGTGGACACCATGCAGAGCACGGTCCTGCCGGTCGGCGACCCCGAAGGCTCCTGCCACACGTGCGGCCTGCCGCGGGCATGCCACGTGCCGTTAAGTCCGCCCAATGTGAACCCAGGGGGCATACCAACACCTAGAAGCGCATCGCCCGCGGCGTCGAACAGGGGCACCTCAAGCAACTACATCCGGGCGGCAAGGATCCGCACACGGCGGTCCTGGTCTTCGGAGAGAGGACCGCGAACAATCACGTCACGCTCACGCGACAAGCCCCTCGATTCGCTGCAACGCCTTCCGCACTTGCTCTGGGGGATCAAGGCCGGCACAACGCGCGGCAAACCGGCGGGCCGCTTCGGTGTACGTTTCAGAGCAGAGAAGTGCCATCAGCCTGACGGCGATTTCCTCCGGCCGATTGATCGCTGCGCTCAATCCGGCGCCGAGTCGGACTGTCGCCTCGGCATTGAGCGTCTGCTCCAAGTGAATCGGCAACTGCAATACAGGCTTGCCGGCCATGAGCATCGAGGCCGTCGTGCCGTGGCCGGCGTTGAGGATCGCCAGGTCGCACTCGTCGGCCACCAGTGAGGTATCCAGTCGCCGGTCTGCGAAACTGAGCGTCGGCGATTGAAACCGCCTCTGCAAGTTGGGATCATTTCGGTCCAGATGGACCAGCGTCGGGCAGCGCAACTCGCAGAGCAACCCCAGCAGGTACTGTTGAGCGGGAAACGGTTTCAGGTAGGCGAAAACCCGCTTCCCCTGCCCTGCCGGCCAGATGGGCGCGTCGCCACCCCCGGCGGGCCACACGCCCCAGTACTCCCCCGCATTTCTGGGCGAATAGTGGTCCAGCTCCGAAAACGTCGTCAAGAACGTCTGGTCCACGGGATGGTAAAGCTGTGCCAGGCGCTCCAGCGGCGGCTCACCCCACGCCGCGAGCACCTGGTTGGCCCGCTCCAACACCCCGTCCTCGTCTCGGCGGAGATCTTCGGGATCACCCCCGAGCCGCGGACGAAGATCGGGCAGCGGATATACGTCCGGCGGGCAGGCGAAGGGGATCCCGATCACCGCCCGGCGTGGCCCTGGCCTCCCGCCCGTGGTGCCCCGCCGCGCCGCCAGCAGGGCGGTCGGGCTGTGGTCGAACAGGATCAGATCTGGCCGCACGTAGTCGTAGAGGTTTCTCCAGGCCTCGGCCAAGGTGCGGAGCTCCTCGGCATCGCCGAAGCCGACGTTGTGCAGGATCTGGGCGAACGTTCGCGGCCGCGGGATATGATTGCCCACCTGTCCCAGCCGAAACGGCGCCTGCAAGTAGGACACGCCGTCCCGGCCGAAAACGGCAGCCGCCCGAGAGACATCTTTCAGCGCGGCCACCACGCGGTGCCCCCGCTGGCAAAGGCCCTGCACCAAGGGCCGCAGCGGGACCAGGTGCCCCAGCCCGCCGCCCAATTCCCAGGTGACCAGGATGGTGGCCATTGGTCGCTACGCGCTGCGCTTCTTCTGCCACTCGGTATAGAACCAGAGCAGTTCCCGCCACCGCTGGAGGGTTTTCGCATCCTGCAGCCCGCCGTAGATGAGGTCTCCGGTTAACGGGCCCTTGTCTGCGAGCAACGCCGCGTCGCCCTCGCCGCCGGCAGCCAGCCCGCGGCCGGGGTAGTAGACCTGTTCGGCGTCTATCGCGTCGCCGTAGTCGCCGTAGGCGGTGTCATAGCCCCCGCAGCCATAGGCGGAGTCGTCGGCCGCGCCGTCGACCACGTTCAGAAAGTCGTTGCCGTCCTCGCCCCAGAGCGAGTCCACCCCGAAGCCGCTGTCGAGATAGTCGTCGCCGTAACCCCCGTGGAGTTGATCGTCGTCATACTCGCCGTAGAGTTGGTCGTTACCGTCATCGCCGTAGAGGATGTCGTCGCCATGACCTCCGTAGGCGACGTCGTTGCCGTAGCCGCCGTGGACGGTGTCGTCGCCGTCGCCGCACCAGAACCGGTTGTTGCGGACGTTGCCCCAGATGGTGTCGTTATGGGAGGTTGCCTTGACGTCTTCAATCGCGTCGTCGTCCAGCAAGGTCAGGCCCAGGTTTGTGGCCACGTTGTTTTGGGCCTGGGTGCTGGAGATATCCAGGTAGATCAAATTCGCCAGACTGGTGAAGTCGAGGGTGTCGCGGCTGCTGTCGCCCCCCGGTATTGACGCCTCGGCGATCGTGTCGTGGCCCAGAGACGCGGAGCCGGCAAAGTAGTAGGTGTCGTCGCCCGCGCCGGCGCTGAGGTAGTCGTTGCCGCCGCGACCTTCTAGCAGGTCGTTCCCGGCGCCACCGTCGAGATAGTCGCTGCCCCCGCCGCCTTGCAGCGAATCGTTGTCATCCCCGCCGAAGGCCCACACGGGTTTGTCCATGCCGCTCCCGACCGTCAGGGTGTCAGCGCCGTCGTGGGTGCGGACGTGAATGCCCCATACGAAACCAGCCCAATACGAAAACGGGTTGCCTCCATTCAAAGTCACGAGCACGTTAGGGCTGGAATACGCCAGGTAGACGCTATCGCTGACCGCGTCGGTGCCCTGGACGTGCACAATGCGGTTGGTGGTATCCCAGAACGCCCCACCGGCAAAGAAGCCGACGTTGTTGTTCTCGTTGGTTTCGGCGATCTCCAGGGCCGAATCGACCTTCGCTGCCAGGTAGTAGTCCTGCTGCAGGTCAGTGAAGACCGCGTCCACCGCCGCTGTATGCTCACCGGCCGTGCGGTCCGCCGCGTTGCTGATCGCCTTGTACGTCAACTGGGCATCCAAGCTCGACCCGTTGGCCGAGCGGTAGACGCCGATGTCGAACTCCGGCAGCCCGGCGACCGGGGCACTGATGGTGTAGTCGACCAGCATCTGCGTGCCGGAGGCGTTGGCGTGAAAGCCGGTGATCTGGATGTCGGGGATCACCTCGCCGCCGCTGATCATCATGGAGAAATCCTGGCTGCCGCCGTTGATCGTGCCGGTGTGGCCGACGTGGATGGTGTAGATGCCGGAGCTCGCGGAGTCGATCAGCACCTGCTCGACGTTATCCAGATGATTGAGGTAGCTCGTATTGAGCTGAGCGCCGACGTAGCGTGTCGCGGCGCTGGCGGGACTCGCGGGGTTGAGCTTCCATGGATGGTAGACCGTCCCGGTGGGTCCCGTGATCCAGAGGTCCAGGTCGTTGACCAGCACCAAGGTCGTGTCGTCGACCTCGTCCGGATCGTGGGCCGTCCCCTCCGGATCGGTCCAGACGGTGGTAACCTTCAGCGGACCGCTGCCGCCCCACTGCACTTGCTGCGTCCACTGGCTGCCGCCGTAAGTGGCCTCAAACAGGGAATTTGTCGCGCCGGGCCCGGCCGCGTTCGTGATGAACGTCGCGGCGGCCGCTCCGTCGACCACTCCCCAGCCGAATGCGTAGTCGGGTCCGGTGGCTCCAGGGCTGTCTGTAACGTCATGCGCGGTATGAATCACGATGCCTTTCATGGTGGCGCTCTCCACGGCAGAGCCCACCGTCAGGTCAAACTCGTTGTTGAAATGCTCGATGAGCTGTACCGCGGTTCCTGTCGTGTTAGGCGCCGCCATGGAAGTGCCGGATTTGTTGTTGTAGCTCGAATTGGAAGCCTG
>Ga0315277_10006899_pt1 | contig 14766 bp, 6 predicted proteins | sample YL17G05_15_MG_FD_203695 | JGI IMG/M metagenome (GOLD analysis project Ga0315277, IMG submission 203695) | Sediment microbial communities from Yellowstone Lake, YNP, Wyoming, USA - YL17G05_15 | ecosystem: Environmental > Aquatic > Freshwater > Lake > Sediment | place: USA: Wyoming | collected... | reverse complement strand
GCAGGCCTGCGGGCCGCAGCCCGGAGGGGCGCGGCGGCGGGCGGGCATCTGCTTCGTTGCCGCTCCTCGACGATGCACACCGACATCGCCTGCGTCGCGTCGCCTTTCATCTGCCCGCCCGGCGCTCGCGCCAAAGTGCAAACGTTATTCATTGACAGACCCTTAGCTCAGATCTTCCGTTAGAATCCTTCGAGGATGTCTCATTTTGGATGGTTGTGACCTCCTTGGAGGATTTCAGAGCCGCGAGCGAAGCGAGCGGGGAGGTGAACCTGATACGATAGCTATTCTGGAACAGATCAGAAAAACCTACACAGGAGAAAAACCTCGCCCCTATGCTACGCCATCCCGCTCCCTTCGGTCGCGGCTCTGAAGGCCTGCTTATGGGGCAGCAAGCACGCGGTCCTCGGTTCGTCTTCGTATCCACTGGTGGTTTTCACGCGCTGCGGCGCAGCACCGCTGCATGAGCAACTTCCCTGAAAAAAATGGTTTCCAGTTTTCAGTCTATTCGGGGACTATTTCGATGGCGTTGACGCAGGCGTAGTTCTTTACTGGAACGAAGGCCAGAACTAGCTTTCCCTGAGCATTTGGCTGCAGTCTGTGAAAAACCTTGTCGAGAGAGCGGTTGACGCCGCCCGCTTCCTTTGTGATGTCAAAGTTTTTGAGCAGCGTATGGCCGTTGCAGTAAACGTCGAACAATCGGATCTTGGGGCCAACGTGAGCTGGCTGTGGGGATCCGAAGTAAGTTTCGGCGAACTTCAGAGTGAGTCTGTAATGTCCCTGCGCCACGGGGATTATGTACGTGAAGTTCCCGTACCGCTCGCTTTGGTAAAGCTCCGGATCCTTCGGATCTTCCACGGCGTGAAGACGAACAACACTCCGTCCGCCATAGAAGTAGCGGTCAGATTCCCACAGCCGCTGATCAGAGGACAGATAATTGGATGGGCGCGTGGTGATACGAGTCGGACGCATTCGTCCTGGGATCCCTGGCAGAATCTCCACGCCGTTGACTATGGCTTTGCTCTTGAATGACCGGAATAAGATATGAAGCCGGCCGTCTGGAGCCGGTGCTATGTCGGTGAAGACCTTTTCATCAATCCTGCCGCAGCCGCCCGCGTCTGAGTAGACATCGAACGATTCGAGCACAGGGCGATCGTTGACGAAGACGTTGAATAGCCGGCTAGTCTCACCCCCCTCCTCCGGTTCTAAGCCGAATTCCATCTCGGCGAAATGAAGATGCAGTTCGTAGATCCCGGGCTTGAGTGGAATGTCGTATTCAAAGTCCCCGTGCCGTGCCAGCTTGCAGAGATGCGATTTCTCGGCCCGCAGCAGGGCGGTCGGGGAGGCTGTGAAGACCTCGCCGCCCTTGAAATAGCAGTCACCCGCCCAGATTTTGTTGAATCGGTCCACGTATTTCGCGAGGCTGCTACCCGCCATTATTCGCAGCGGCGGTTTGTCGCCGTCTAGTGTCCCGTCATCCAACGGAGGCACACGGCTGCCGTTAGGCTCCGGGATGACGTCGTCCGAGACTTTGGTTTTTCCCACCCTCTCATCGGCTGCTCCAGGAGTTCGGCTTGTCTGCTTGTACTGGAACACCGGGGCGTACTGCCCCGACGGTATGAAGATTTGAACCGGGTGGTCTTTGCCCTCCGTGCGGTAGTACTCTTTTAACCTCGCCCGAAGGCGGTTGGCTTCCACTCGGACGATTGGATCTTCTTTGGAATGGAAATCCGGCTCCCTCTTAAACAGCTCAACGGCAATCGTGTATTCTTTGATCTGATCCACCTCACCATCGAAATACTTGCCGCAGATATAGGAAAGGAGTTTGGAGAGGCTGGGTGCGCGAGCGAACAGCTTGGAGCCAAGAATCGCCTCAAGTTCGACTTTTTCCTGCTGAGTATCCTGTGCCATCCGTTCTCTGTGCGACATTTACACTCATTATCACCACAACCATACGTGCGTATTCTCTATCACTATCTGTAACATTTGTCAACTGTGTTACAGGATAACCCATTGATATTTAAATGGTTAATATTAGTCAGATACATTTTCCCGCCTTGCACTAGAGTCTGGTTAACGTCTTTAACCTTGTGGACCAGGATTTGATGGCGTAGAAGAGGACTACGCCACAATCCCTGGCTTGGCGCTGAAGGTGTATTTTTTGGCATTTGGTGATGTGAGGAGACTTGGCTCCTTCATCTTTCTTACAACAAACCATGGATCGCGGAGGAAGCTGGTGAGGTGGCGCGTTAGCGATGCCGATTGCTAACTCATCAGTCTAAGCCGCAGTTCACGATTCAGCCCGTATTTATCGCGTCGAAGATTTACCCATTGTTAAGTCTATCCTGAGGAGGTCTTCATGCATTCGAATAGTCCTGGGATCGTCAGATTTGCGATCCCGATTTTTGCGGTATTTCTACTCGCGCTGATGGCGCCGGCGCTCATGGCGCAGTCGCAGACCATCAGCGGCACTGTGATGGACCCGTCGGGCGCCGTCGTCCCGGGTGCTCAGGTGAAAATCACCGATACGGCCAAAGGAACGGTCGCGCGGGAAGTTGCGACTGATGCAATCGGCCGGTTCCAGGCAATCAATATGCAGCCTGGCGCATACCTCATTGCGGTAGAGATGTCCGGGTTCAAAACGGCAGAACTTCCGATCCGTTTGGATGTCAACAGCAAGCTGGATGTTGGACAGATCAAGTTGGAAGTCGGGCAGGTGAGCGAGGTGGTTTCCGTGACAGAAACCACGCCGACTATTCAGACCAACACCATGGAGAAGGCCTTCCTCGTATCGCCGAACCAGATTCAGGAATTGCCCATGAACGGGCGCAACTGGGTCGCTTTGATGAGCACCGTTCCAGGCATGACCAGCAGCGCCCGCAACGATTTTGAGATGAACTTCAACGATGTGAGCGGGTTTCATGCCCTCGGCGGGCGCGGATCGCAGAATAACTTCTATCTGGACGGATCGCCGAATCTGGATGTCGGTGACAACCAGTCCCAGTACACACAACCCAGCATTGACTCCATTTCGGAGTTCAAGGTACAGCAGAGCAGCTTCAACGCCGAGTACGGCCGCAATTCCGGCATGGTGGTCGCGGTGCAGACGAAAGCCGGTTCGGGCAGGTTCCATGGCACGGCCTATGAGTATGTGCGCAACGATGCCTTTGATGCCATCCGGCCATTGACCGCCAAAAACGCGATACTGCGCTACAACCAGTTCGGCGGCAACTTCAGCGGCTGGATACCTCTACCGAAGGTCTCCACGGCAAGCGAGAAAAAACTGTTCTTCTTTTACAACCGGGAGAACACGATCCGAAACAACCCAACCGGCGGTTATCGCGACGTTCCGGCGCCGGACATCCTCGTCAACGGCAATTTCAGCGCCTGGCTGACAGACAAGCCAATGGATTACGCCCCCCAGTTCAAGACGGGGACGATCTTCCAGCCGGGAACCGTTAAACGCGATGGAGCCGGCCACATCATCGACGGCACGCCGTACCCCAACAACACGGTTCCGAAATCGGCGTGGCAGCCTCTAAGCGCCAACCTGATGAAGATGTACACCGGTATTTCTGGTTATGCGTCCCTGCCGGTGGCACCAAATCCCGGCTACGTGCGTTACACTTACAACAACGCGAACAAGCTCAACAAGTACCAGGATCTTCTCCGGGTGGATTACGCCCTCAGCAGCAAGATGAACACCTACTTCCGCTGGGTCAACGATGACCAGTCGGAAACCATCGATAATGGTATCTGGACTGGTGAGCCATTCCCGTTGCAGCCACAAAGCAGGCCCAAGCCGGGAAGCTCATGGTCGTGGAACATCGTCAACTCGTTCAGCCCGACGCTGGCCGCCGAGACCATCCTCGCTTACAACCACCAGTCGCAGTCTCTATCGATCGTTGAGCCGAATCCGCTCGATCGCGACAAGCTGGGTGTCAACTGGACCCAGCTTTATCCTGCGACAAACATCACGAACAACGTTCCCGACTTTAGTGCGGGCGCGATTGGCTCCTCCTGGGGTTCCCCGGGCTGGCACAATGACGGCAAGGACTATGCCTTCACCGAAAACGTCACGTGGGTGAAAAAAGAACACGTCATAAAGATGGGGTTCTATTACAACCGCGACAACAAGAAGCAGACCGGCAACTGGGGCTTCAGCGGTAACATCAGCTTCAATGGCAGCGCGTCCATGGTGAATGACACCGGCAACGGGCTTGCCAACCTGATGTTGGGCAACTTCAATAGCTACTCGCAGGCCAACGCCCACGTTTATCCATACTTCCGCTTCCAATCCTGGGAGTGGTTTGTGCAGGACAGCTGGAAGCTGAGCAAGCGCTTGACGTTTGAGTATGGCGTGCGCTTCCAGCACACCACCCCGACATACACCTATACGCGCGACGGCACGCCGCCGACGGAAGGCACCTGGAAGCTCTATAGCGTGGATATATCCAAGTACGATGCGAGCAAGCGGCCGCTCATCGACTTGAGCACGGGAAGACTTATCGGCAACCCGATGACCGCACTGTCACCGCTCGGGCTGGTTTGTGACCCGTGCAATGGAGTGCCGCGAGGATTCTCCCCGGCTGAAAACTTCTTTGCGCCCAGGGTCGGCTTTGCCTATGACATCCTGGGTGACGGGAAGATGGCTCTGCGCGCCGGGTTCGGGGTCTTCTATGAGCGTCTGCGTCAGAACAACTTCAACTTCGGTGCGGGCGCGAAATGGCCCAACACCTCCTCGGCAACGGCCCTGTATGGCAATGTCTCCAATATTGACCTCAGCGTGACACAGGGCTCGGCTTCAATCACACCGCCAAGCGGTTACAGCATTTGGCCCGCGGATAACACGATGCCTGCCATCTACTCATGGTACTTGGGCATCCAGAGGGAGCTGCCGGCGCACTTGACACTGGATCTTTCTTATGCCGGCAACCATGCCGTGCATCTGATGGACCAGCGAACGTTAAATGGTATCCCTGCGGGAACCTTTGTCAAATATCCGGATCTGTCCAAGTCGGTCAATTTCAAGAACGACGCCCTTCGTCCGTATTATGGCTGGGGCAGCTTGACTGCGATAGAAACGCTCGCGTACTCCTCTTACAATGCCATGCAGTTCCGTCTCAGCCGGCGCTTCACCAGCAATCTCGCCTTTAACCTCAACTATACGTGGTCGAAGGTCATGGATCTGGTCGACAACGACTCAGACGGAATCAGAAATCCCTTCAACATGCGCATGAACTATGCGGTGGCTGGATATGACCAGACCAACGTGACCACATTCGACTTCATCTACCAGTTGCCGGGTGTGAGGGGTGGTCTGGATAATGCGTTCACCAGACAGGTGCTCAACGGCTGGGAGGTCAGCGGCATCTTCCGCGCTCAGTCGGGCATGCCGATCACCATTACTTCGAACGGAAGCGTGCAGGGTCAGGATGTTGGGAGTCCCTATCCGAACCTCGTCGGCGACCCTTATGCAGGACGGAGCCGCTACCAGTGGATCAACCCGGCCGCCTTCCAGCGGCCGCTGGAAGGCGAGTACGGCACAATGGGTCGGAATGCGCTCCGCCTTCCCGGCGTCAGGAATGTCGACGCAACGATCTCGAAGAACTTCCGGATCACGGAAGGCATGAAGTTGGGCATGCGCCTCGAGGTCTTCAACCTCTTCAACCATCCGCAGGTCTGGGGCATCAACACCGGCTTCACCGCGGATAACCAGGGTGGTGGAATCTCATCCACCAACAAGAATCTCGGACAGCCCAACAGCTACCGAGAAGCCCGAATCCTTCAGATCGGTTTCAGGTTCAGCTTCTGATTCCGACAGTCCACGCAACAACAGGAAAGCCCCGCTTCGGCGGGGCTTTTTTATTGCGGATTGCGGATTCGGCTGTTTTTCAATCCGCAATCCGCAATCCGAAATCCGCAATTACTTCTTGCGGGGATCGTCACCGAGCGATTTTGCTTTGTGAGCTTCCAGCAGCCGGCTGTAGATATCGGCGTGCTCTTTGGCTTTGGCCTCGTTGCCGCTGCGGCGGTAGGCAAGCGAGAGTTGAAAATGTGCCTTGATGTGTTTGGGATTCTCTCGAACTGCGCTCTCCAAGCTCCTCACGGCCAGGTCGTATTTTCCCAGCCGGTTGTAGAGAAGTCCGTATATGTAGTTTGTCTCCGGCCAGGTCGAATTCAAGGCAGCCGCTTTATCGAGCCACTGGCGGCATTTCTCATTGTCGCCCTGTGTGTAGTCCAGATAAGCCAATTGCGCCATTGCCTGATAGGAAGAGGGATTGATTCTTAATTCCGACTCAAAATGGCGCCGGGCCTCTTCGTGGTTCTTTGCCTCCAGCAAAACCATTCCCAGGTAATAATTGACTTCCGGCATCTCCGGCGCCTTATTATAAAGCCGCTGCAATTGCTCTTGAGCTCCGATGAAAGATGAGGAAGAACAATAGGAGATCGCCAACTGCAGGCGGGCATCATCATCCTCGGGAAAATGGGACAGGTAGGTCTGGTAGGCTTGCGCGGCTAAGGCATACTCTTCAAGCCGAAACAGAGCCTCGGCGAGCATTTTCATCTGCGGCGAGTCCTGTGGCGGAAAATCATTGCGGTCCGCCGCCTGGAACTGCTGCATGGCTTCATCCTTTTGACCGGAGGTGGCGGCAACGAGACCGCGAATGAAAAAGATTTCTCCCATTTCACGAGTGAGTGTTGGATCAGCCGGCGTTCTTGCCTCCAGCAGGCTCTGAAGAATGGCAGAGAACTCGTCCAACTCGCGGCGGGCCGGTTCCAGTTGAGCGTAGCGCACAAGAACATAAATGATGTTGAGAGCAAGCCGGTGGTTGGCCGCCCTTGTCTGTTTGCTGCGTTCGAGCAGAGAAGGGATCTTCGCTTCCTGCCGTGAAGCCAGGTAGGAGTCCGTCAATCTCAAGAGAAGGTCCGGATTCGTCGGGAACTGATCCAGGACTGATTCCATCAGGCCTTGGGCTTCTACGCTGCTCGAATCCTCCTGGTACAGCAACAATCCCAGGTAGAGACGGGCGTGAGGATTGGCAGGCGCCACCTTGTGGGCTTGCCGCAGTTTTTCGACTGCGACTTCCAATCGGCCGGACTGGTATGCTGCCAGGGCCTCCTTGATTAGCGTGTCCGCGGATTGCTCGACGGCCGGGTTCGCCGGCGCCTGGCTCCAAAGGATTGGAGTGGAGAGACACAGCAGCGCGATGCAAAGCATCGCTCGAAAAAATGACGAATGACGAATGACGAATGACGAATACCGCGATCGTCTTTTCCATTCGTCATTCGTAATTCGTAATCTGTCATTCATTGCTGGTTTCATTTTTCCGGTTCGGTGATCTTCAGTATTTGGTCTGCTTTGACGTTTTCGAGCGTCTGCCGGATGCCGCTGGGCCAGTGAATCTCCAACGATTTGACCAGAGTTTCACTGCCCAATCCAAAATGGATGCGCTTATCGCTGGCGGAATAGATGCCGTTGGCCGTGCTGACATGCTGGTATTGCTTCAACCCAGAAGGCAAGGTCAACTGAATCCGAGCGCCGATGGCGTCGCGGTTGCTCTTGGTTCCTTTGAGTTGCAGCAACAACCAGTGATTTGCCGGGCCCCCTTTTTTCTTGAAAAGAAGCGGGGTGTCATTCAATCGGCAAACGGCCACCTCGAGCGACCCGTCGTTGTCGAAGTCCGCCACGGCGACTCCTCGATTCGCGCCGACGGCCTGGAAGTCCGGTCCCATGTGTTGGGTGAGATCTTCGAACTTCCCGTTGCCCAGATTCCGATAGAGGAAGCAGGATTCCGTGTAGCGCGTGTCTTGTTTGAACATCTGGACATTGTCCACTACGTGCGATCCCGCGACGAAGATGTCCTTCCAGCCGTCGTTGTCGAGGTCGCAGAACATCACGCTCCAGCCGCTGTGCTGGGCCGAGAGTAGTCCGACCCTAGAAGGGAAGGTGTCATCGCGGAAGATACCTTTGCCCAGATTGGTGAACAGGGTAAAGGACTCGCTGCTCAGGTCTGCGTAGAAGATGTCGGGCAGCCCGTCGTTGTTGTAGTCACTGAAATCGCATCCCATCCCCGAAACCATGGTTGCGCCTTCGTTGGCAAAAACACCGGCTTCCATGGCTACTTCCTTGAAAACATCCTGTCCTTCGTTGTGATAGAGAAAATTGGGCATCTTGTCGTTGGTAACGAAAATGTCCATTCGGCCGTCATTGTCGTAGTCGGCGATGGTCACTCCCATCCCTTTGCCCAGGGATTTGTTCAGACCGGCTCGCTCCGAAATATCCGTGAAGGTTCCGTCCCCATTGTTCTTGAAAAGCACATTGGGCAGGGGTTTGAAAACATCGGGAGAGCAGTACGTGCGGTAGCCGGGCTTCTTCTGGCCGCAGTAGTCATTGCTGTTCTCTTTGAAGGTCCATTGGAAGTAATGCGTGACAAAGAGGTCCAGATGGCCGTCATTGTCCACATCGATCCAGCAGGCGCTCGCCTTAAAGGGATACCGGCTCATGGCTACCCCGGCTTTGGCCGTCACATCGGTGAAGGTCCCATTGCCGTTGTTGTGATAGAGGACGCCGTTGCCGTAATTGGTGATATAGATATCGACGAAGCCATCATTATCATAGTCGCCGATCGCGACTCCCTGCGGATAGCCTTTGATGCCGCGTCCGCTAAGGCCGGATGCCTCCGTGACGTCCGCAAAGGTCCCATCACCGTTGTTTTTATAGAGGCGATTGAAGGTCGGCGGATCCGTGCGGATGTGTTCGGGAGAAGGCGCCCCGTTCAAGAAGAAGAGATCCACCCATCCATCATTGTTGTAATCCAGGGCAGCCACGGCCCCACCGAGTGTTTCGAAGGGGTATTTGAAGTCGGTGGCGAAGTTGTTCTGCTTGAATTTCAGGCCGGCTCGTTCAGCAACATTTTGGAGAGTGAACGATTTTGGAGCTTCTTGAGGTTCACTTCCGGATGCGACGACGATTGCAGAAACGCAAAGGACCGCGCCCATGCGTACCAGAAATGCTGAAAGCTTCATAGAAGGTCCACTGTCCTTTGGTGATTCATCATAGCCCGGGCCGGATTTGGGAGTCAAATCTTGCCGCGAGAGGGCGCATCTGGAAGGGGAAAACAAGGGCCTACGGATTAACACTTACTCACGCAGATGGGTGCAATTTAGAGTGCGAGTCAACCCTCAAAAGGCAAACCGCAAAGGCCTCAAAGACCTCGAAGAAACTACCTCAGATTCTTTGCGGTCTTCGAGGTCTTCGTGGTTTGATTTTCGAGCCAAACCATTCGGAAGCAGATTCCTGACTGGGCTGAGTTGACTCACACTTCTGATAGCACCCCACGCCGATCAGCGGTTTGACACAGAGACAGGAGTGATATAGCTTGATTCCCTTACTCCGACGAGGTTCTAGTCCATTTGCAAAAAACTCATCAGGAGGCAGAATCATGCATCACTACGGCATCGCTATTATGTGCCTTCTTGCAGCTTGCAGTATCTCGGAGGGAAAGCTCAACCCCGCGCCTGCGAAGACGCCGGTAATCCTCGATACGGATATCGGCGATGACATCGACGATACCTGGGCGCTGGCCCTGCTCCTCAAATCTCCCGAGCTTGACCTGAAGCTGGTAGTCACCGACCAGGGAAAAACCGACTATCGCGCCAGGATCGTGGCTCGATTACTCGAGATTGCGGGCCGCACGGATGTGGCCATTGGTCTTGGCTTGCCGGTCATCGAGGGCGAAGGGGGTCAGGCTCCGTGGGTTAAAGATTACGAACTCTCCCGTTATCCCGGCAAGGTCCATCGCGACGGAGTTCAAGCCTTAGTCGATACCATCATGCGATCGCCTCAGCCGGTCACGCTCATATGCATCGGTCCCGTTCCCAATATTGAGGCAGCGTTGGAGCGCGAGCCGAACATTGCCCGGCGGACCAGATTCGTCGGCATGCACGGCAGTGTTCGTTGGGGCTACGGCGGTAAGAGTCGGCCCGAAGCCGAATACAACGTAAAGACCAATGCGCAGGCGTGCCGCCGCGCCCTGAGCGCCACTTGGAACATCACCATCACACCCCTGGACACGTGCAGCCTCGTACGGCTCATAGGGGACAGATATGCGGCCGTGCGCGACTGCAAAGACCCGCTGGTGCAGGCCGTGATCGAGAACTACAGGATCTGGTCGGGAAAGAACCGCGACAAGGCAGAGAAAGAAAGCTCGACCTTGTTCGATACGGTCGCCGTCTACCTGGCAATTTCCGAGGAGCTGCTGGTCATGGAAAAACTGGGCATCCGGGTAACGGACGATGGCTTCACAGTCATTGATTTCAAGGCGAAGTCCATGAACTGTGCGACCGCATGGAAGAGCCTACCTGCGTTCCGAGATTTTCTGGTCAAGAGGCTAACCGGCCGTTCTTTGTGATTCTTTGTGTCCTTCGTGTCTTCGTGTTGTCGTTTGGAGTGTTCGTTTACGGGCACCCCTCATCCCACAGTCGGACGATCAGTCTCGAACTGCGCGAAAGTGCTCAGTGCCCTCTCTCGTTGAATCCAAGCTATTTGCGGCTAGTGCGAGCAGCCCGGAAAACTCTGGCACGACTGTTGCTTTTGAATTCGGTGGCTCAGTCTGGCTGGTTTTGAGGAGGTGACCTATGGATAAAAAGGAACGTTCGCGTGAGGTTTTCGGCGAACCGCCGAGCCAGGAATACTGGAGCGGGAAAGCCAAAGACGGCTGGCGGCTGGTGGCAGCAGAGTGGGAACGGGATGCAGAAGCAGCGGGCACGAGCGCCGCTTGGGTGGAGGAAGTTCCTTACGGAATGAAGGTGGGAGAGGATAGCCTCCACCTGGCCGAGAATCCCCCGGAGAAGAAGGCTCTCATCCTCATGCTCGAGATGATTGTGGCGGACAAGCCGCTTTCCGAAGTGGCGGAATGGATAAACAATCGCGGATTTCGCACCCGATCCGGTGCGAAATGGACCCAGCTGGAAATCTTCAACCTTCTGCCGCGCCTGGTCGAAGTTGCATCGCGGGTCTACCCGACGCAGGACTGGTCCGAGCGCCGGGAGAAACTCTTCCGACTCGTGCGTTAGCCTCCGTGTCTCTGTGGTCAAACCACAGAGACACAGAGGACACAGAAAGAGGCTAGAAAACGAATCTCAGGTTGAACTGAATGACGCGGCTCAAGCCGCGCTGCGCCGTCAGCTTACCGAAGTTGGTGCTGGTCGGATCGGTGTTCGGTTCGGTGAAGTTCGTATGGTTGAACGCATTCAGGAAGTCCACCGAGAACAGGGTGGACATCTGCTCGCGTATCCTGAACCTCTTTGTCACCTTGATGTCCCAGTTGTCAATGCCGGGACCAACGAGGTTGCCGAAGCGGTTCGGAAGCATGCGCACATGGTAGCTCCCCGGCTGCTTGGCCGAGGTCTTCTCGAACGGGAGGTTCGGGTCGAACCACTGGTGGATATCGTTGCCCCACACAGTGTCGTGGTTCCAAACATCCGCGATCTTGTTGGCGTCGCCGTAGTAGAAGCGATTGCCGAATCCGAAGGTCTGGCCGCACTGCCGCTGCCAGATCCAGCCGAACTGCCAGCCGCCGACCAACTGGTTCAGCGGGCCGCCGCCCGATGCCCAGCGCTGGCCCATCCCGAACGGCAGGTCGAAAACGGCGTCCCACACCATGCGATTCTTGCGCGTCTGGTTGTTGGGTTCTGCGGTCGGCCCGGCATCGAACTCGTTGTAGTAATAATCCTGCACCGTGCTCTTGAAGACTCGCGTGTAGGAGTACGAAGAAGAAAAGCCCTTGGAGAAGCGTTTCTCGAAGCGCACATCTAAGTCGCCGTAGTTGACGTTGCCGCGAATGTCGTCACCCTTCACGCCCGGACGCAGCCCCGACAGGGTGCCGTACTGCGGGAATGGCCGCAGGAGCTGGTGCTTCCTGATGGTGGTGCCGGTGAAGAAGCCCTGCGTGCTCATCCACTTGTAGAGCACCGGGTCGCTCGTCGCCAGCGAGGCGAAGTTCTTAATGTTGAAGGGATTAGTGACGTTGCGGTTCAGGTCGTCGTCCACAGATTGAACGCGTACGCCGCCCGTCGCCCAGTACTGCTGGGGCAGGTAGTTCATTCTCTGGCGGACCGGGATCTTTGACAACGCTCCATTGTAGGCTACCTCCACTACCATGTCGCTGCGCAGCTGGCGCTGCACGCCGAGGCGCCAGCGCTGCTGGAAGGGAGGCTTGACGTCGCGCCAGAAGGAGTAGTTGCCGTCGTCCCAGCTGGTCCCGACGCGGGACATCAAACCCAGCTTGTTGCCGAGCGGCACGTCGAAGCGGGTACCGTCGGCCCGGACCGGGAACGGATCGGTCAACAGGTTCTTTGTGTTAGAGAGGGCCGACGACGCAAATGGGGATGGAGCCGGGAAGGAACCCAGGAAGGTGAGTCCGTTGTCGGTAGTGACGGTGGTGCCGGTCGCCTGGCTGAAGCCGGACTGATTCGCCACGAAGTTGTTGACGTTGATCGTGTCGTAGTACCAGCCGTAGCCGGCGCGGATCACGGTCTTTTCTTTGAACTGATAGGCCAGGCCAATTCGCGGCAGGAGCTGCTTCGAACCATCGGTCAGCGTGTCGTGGTACTGGCCCAGATACGGCAAGCCGCCGAGAACCTTGAACTGGGACGGGTCGAGCAGGCCGATGCTCGGGTTGGCAGCGTAAACGGCCGCATACCCGGCCTGCGCCCCGTCGGTTATCGGCAGCTTGGCGTCATACATGAATCCGACCTCGATGGCCCGGTTGTAACGCTCGGAGATTCCACCCTCGCGCTCGAACCGCAGTCCGAGGTTCAGGGTGAGCTTGCGCGACACGCGCCAGTTGTCCTGGATGTAGGCCGCGCTGTACGGGGTCATCCAGTAACCGGAATCGTTCGCGTCGATGGACATGCCGTTGGGTAAACCCATCATGAACGCAGCCCACTCAAGCCCACGGTTTGACGCCACGGTGTCGGCGTCGTTCTTGCGCATGTAGCTGTTCCGGAAGGTAAAGATCCCCGTCGTACTGCCCGGTCCGGAGGAGGCTCGCCAGTAGCGGCGCTCGGTGTAGCCGTAGTTAAGCGAGTGCTTGCCCCAGATGGTGCTCATCGAGAACTTCATCTCGCCTGTCGTCCCACGCGTCGAAATACCCTCCAGGGCCTGGCCGGCATCTTCGATTGAGTCGAAGTCCAGGCGCGGGAGAATGTGCTGATCCCCGGCCTTGTCGTCGATGTACTTGGGCAAACCCACCTGGGAGGCCGAGTATGCGAGGATGGCCGGCCGGTCGCTTCCTTCGTTGAACCGCGTCCAGTTCACGGCAGCCTGGAATACGTTGGTGTTGTTGATTGTCCAGGTGTAGTCGCCGCCGCCGCCCTTGTTGATGCGGGTCAGACCGTTGCGCATCACGCCGCGGGCGGTTTCATACATCCAGTCGTACTCATCGGCCAGCCGGTGGTTCCAGTACCACTTGCCGCTGAGCCGCATCCGGCTGTTGATGTTGTAGTCCATCCGGTTGAGGATCGAGTTGAAGCGCTCGTCCTTCGGCATCGCGACCGCAAGGTAGTTGTTCGCTCCCTCGGCGTTCACCAGGCCTGGGACGTCGTTGGGGGTCGGATACAACTTCACATAGGCGTTGTACATCGGGTTCAGAATAGGAATTCCCTTGTTGCCTGGGAACGGATCGTGCACCACTCTGCCGCCAACCAGACGGGCCGTGCGTGGATCGTAGATCTGGTACTTCGCCGGGTCAATGGCTAAGAGGTCCGAGAAGTCCCCCTGCCGCCAGGCCATCTTAGGAACCGACCTGTTGATGGAATCCGTCGTTTCGGCTTTTTTCTGGTAAATGCCGTTATAGCTGAAGAAGAAGAAAAGTTTGTCCTTGCCGTTGTACAGCCAGGGGATCCGCACCGGTCCGCCGACTGTTCCACCGAACTGGTTGGAACGGCCGGTACCCTGCTTTTGGGTCCCCGCTTTGATCTTGCCGCTCTTAATACCGTCTTGGTACGCCAAGCGCGTGAAGTGAGGCGTCGCGTTCCAGCGCTGCTGCCAATGCTGATCGTAGAGCGTGCCGTGGAACGTGTTGCTGCCGCTGCGGCTCACGACGTTGACGAGCGCACCGGAAGTATGTCCCACCGCGGCGTCGAAGGGGGATGTCTGAAGGTTGAACTCCTGCACCGCGTCGGCCGGCGGAACGAATCCGACCCGGCGGCCTGTGCCGGTAACCGGCGCGCCGTCGATCGTGTACTCGTTCTGACCTATGCCGCCGGCAGTAGTGAAAGCAGAAGTGCCGCCGTTATCAAACGGGCGGCGGTATTCCGGTTGGCCGGTCCACTGCATACCGGATGCCATTCCCGTAAGTGCGAACGGATTCAAATCAGAAAACGGCAGGCTGTCGATCAGCTTGGTATCGATCACACGACCTGAAGAAGCTGTCGTTGATTCGAGCAGCGGCGCTTCCCCGGTTACTGTTACCGTCTGCTCGACGGCGCCGAGCTCCATCTGGATGTTAATTGTGATCCTCGAGGCCACATTCAGAGTCACGCCCTGACGCACGGCCTTTTTGAAGCCTGGAAGTTCGGCCGTGATGTTGTAACTGCCGGCATCCAGGAACGGGGCTTCGTAGTATCCGACTTCACTAGCCTGGATTTTCGCCGGAAGAAAGGACCTAACAATTTGGCGTGAAGGAGTGAGGAAATAATTAGCGGAAGCGAAGGGTGAGTTGGTTATTGGTCCACCAGGGAATGGGCGTAGTCTTCTCAGCA
>Ga0315277_10006898_pt1 | contig 14769 bp, 18 predicted proteins | sample YL17G05_15_MG_FD_203695 | JGI IMG/M metagenome (GOLD analysis project Ga0315277, IMG submission 203695) | Sediment microbial communities from Yellowstone Lake, YNP, Wyoming, USA - YL17G05_15 | ecosystem: Environmental > Aquatic > Freshwater > Lake > Sediment | place: USA: Wyoming | collected... | reverse complement strand
TGGGGCAGAAGCATGTTTTGCCCAAGCCCCCCGTTCCGTCTTTAACACGAGAGACGGACAAGCCTTCCTTCAAAGACCTGCTCGTAAACTCCATTGAAGAGGTGCAAAAACTTCAGACTCAGGCTGACAAGGCGATCAAAGATCTCGTCGCCGGAGAGGTAGCCGATGTGAGTCAGGCGCTTGTCGCCGTCGAGAAAGCTGACATAGCGTTCAGCACGATGATGCAGATCAGGAACAAGATCATTGATGCATACCAAGAAGTCATGAGGATGCAGGTGTAGGCGCAGCAGGATGCGAGCGTCTCATCGGCTCGTGGTGCGGGGAGAACAGGGAGGGCTGGAACGGATGCTAGACTAAAGCCATGGTGGGCGCCTGGAGCTGGGTGGTGCGATGGATTTCTTCAGGCAGTTGATTGACGGGATCACTTCGGCGTGGGGCAAACTAAATGCCAGTGCCCGAGTAAACATCGGGTTAGCGGCAGCCGCAGTGATCGGATTAGTCATTGTCTTGGTGTGGTGGGGTGGAAGACCAAATTTCGTAGTCCTATGGAGCAACCTTACCGGCGAAGATGTAACCTCGATAGTGTCAGAACTCAAGGACAGACGCGTTCCATATCAGATCGCGAACGGCGGCACGACGATACGGGTTCCGTCATCCCAAGTCAACGAGCTGCGAATCGAGCTTGCCGGCAGAAACTTACCTAGCGCCGGAGGTGTAGGATTTGAGATATTCGATAGACCAAACCTCGGGGTTACCGAGTTTGTCCAGCGAGTAAACTATGAACGAGCGCTCAATACCGAACTGGCACGAACGATCTCTAAGATTGACAACGTGCGCAGTGCGCGAGTGCGCGTTACGCTTCCTGAAGAGGCGCTGTTTGCGGAAGAGCGGAAAGAGCCGACCGCGTCGGTGTTGGTTTCTCTGACCCGACCGGGCGCGCTCAGTCCTGCACAGGTCAATGCAATACTGCATCTAGTTGCAACGAGTGTCGAGGGACTTAAAGAGAGCAACATCGCGATAGTTGACAGTCAGGGCAACGTGCTCGCGGCACCGACCGACGACAAGGATTGGGTTGGGGCGCTGACGAACAAGCAGCTTGCCGCCCTCAGAGATTTCGAGAAATACAAAGAGGACAAGGCGAAAGAGGCACTTGGAAAGGTACTGAAACAGCGAAAGTACCTGGTGGCGGTCGGCGCGACACTCGACTTCGACGAGGTCAAAGAGGAAAAGCTCGAGTATAACGAAGGGATATTACGGAGCGAGGAGACGTCTTCGGAGACGAGCACGAGTTCGCAGAAGCTCCCGCGTGGCGTTCCGGGGGTGACTGCGGGGTTGCCTGCGCCGGGAGAGACCTCGACGACTCCGAGCACTTCGACAGATAAGACAAGTGAACAGACGACCACGACGTTCGAGTTGCCAGAGACGTACACGTCAACGAAAAAAGCTCCGGGAACTGTCAAGAAGCTGCTCGTTGCGGCGCTGATCGAAGGCAGGTATCAGACGAGCGAAGGAAGCACCGAGAAAACGTACGTCCCGCTCGAACCTGCCGAGATCGAAAGGTACCGGCAAATTATCGCTGGGGCGGTCGGCCTGGACGAAACGCGCGGCGATACGATCACGGTGACCGACGCGCCGTTTGAGGAGGCAGCAATCGAGATGGAAGCGCCGGGTCCGCCTTGGTATTCTCAGTTGCCGATCGCCCAGATCGTCTTGGGGGCTGCGGCGCTTATCGCGTTCATCGTCTTGCGACGGGTGTTGTCGCAAGCGGCTGTGGGGCCTCGCACTCCTGTTGAACAACTGGCGCCTCCTGAGGTGTACGAAGTCCCTGAAGAGGTTGCGGCCAGGGAGAAAGTGAGAGACCAGATCACACGTCTTTCCCGGGAACAGCCGGACGTCGTTGCGAGCGTGCTCAAGACGTGGTTGGCGGAGGAAGAATGAGGAAACGGGCGATGGTTCATCGGGAGTGTGCGGGATATGCCTGAACTGACCGGCAGAAGAAAAGCTGCAATACTGATAGCGAGCCTCGGTCCGGAAGTCTCATCGCGCGTCCTGAAATCGCTCACGGACGAGGATATCGAGGCGCTCACCCTCGAGATTGCCACCCTGGGCAACATTGACTCGGAGTCCAGAAACAAGATACTCGACGAGTTCCATCAGATGCTGCGTGCCAAGGAGTACATTACAACCGGCGGAATGGAATACGCTCAGCGCATCCTCGAAGGGGCGCTCGGCACCGAGAAAGCCGTGCAGATTCTCACCAGGCTTCAAGGCTCGCTTCGGGATATTCCGTTTGAATTCATCAAGAAAGCCGACCCGAATCAGATCATCAATTTCATACAGGATGAACATCCTCAGACCATCGCACTTATACTGGCTCATCTTGAGCCGCAAGTTTCCGCGACGATCCTCGGCGCGCTCCCTCAGACGGTACAAGGTGACGTGATCACGCGGATAGCCAAAATGGATAGGACCGCTCCGGAGATCGTCAAAGAGATCGAGGCTATTCTCGAACGGAAAGCCGCAAGCGTCTTCAGCCAGGGGTTCACATTCGCGGGTGGCGTTAAGGATGCCGCCGAGGTGCTCAACAGGGTCGATCGGAGCACCGAGAAAAACATTCTCTCATCTCTTGAAGAGAAGAATCCTGAGCTCGCCGACGAGATCAAACGGCTCATGTTTGTCTTTGACGACCTGGTTCTCGTTGACGATACCGGCATCCAGAAAGCGTTGCGCGAAATTGACAACAAAGATCTCGCTCTTGCCCTCAAGGTTGCGAGCGACGACGTCAAACAGAAGATATATAAGAACATGTCTGAACGAGCCCGCCAGCTCATCGAGGAAGAGATTGAGTATATGGGTCCTGTGCGGCTGAGAACTGTCGAAGAGGCACAGCAGAAAATTGTCGCGGTGATCAGACGGCTTGAGGAAGCTGGCGAGGTCATAATTGCCGGACGAGGCGGCGGAGAGGACGAACTTGTTGTCTAAAGTGATCAGAGCACACAAGCGTTCAGGAGAGAAAACGCGCTGGGAAAAGTACTGCCGCGAAAAGCTCGCCGACGAGGGCGACCCGTTGATACGGATCATACCCGATGCGAGCCAGGTCGTGGATCCCGCCCGGATCGAGGCGGAGGCACGTACAGAAGCTGAACGGATAAAACAAGAAGCGTTTGAAACCGGGTTTGCGCAGGGGCGAGACGAGGGGTTGAAGAAGACCGCCTCGGAAGTCCAGAACGTGCTTGCGTTTTTCAGGAATCTTGCCGCCTCTCTCAAAGAGGAAGAGCAGAAGATACTCAATGAGATTGAGCCGGACGTCGTGAAACTCGCCGTTTCAATCGCCGAGAGGATCGTCGGACGAGAAGTTGCGGTCGATCGCCAGATAGTGAAAGGATGTGTTGCCCGAGCGGTCGAGAAGATCGTGGAGCGCGAACGGTTGATCATTTACGTCAACCCGGTTGACCTGCCAACTGTCGTTGAGTACAAGGCGGAGCTCATGGCGAGTCTGGACGGCATCAAAGAGATCGAAGTCGTGGCGAGCGAAAACGGCATATCGCCGGGAGGGTGCGCCGTCGAGACCGATCTGCTGAAAGTCAATGGCAAGATCGAGGCTCAACTCGAAGAGATCTTGCGCGGTCTCCTTGAATAGAACGTGGGGCTGATAGTCTATGGGAATTGCCACCGAAACGAAGGAAACGGAACAGGTACCGGCTGCCTCGAGCGAATTCAGCACGCCGGATCTGTCACGGTTCACTGAGAAACTGGTTGACATAGACCCGATACGGCTCCACGGAAAGGTCACCCAGGTTGTGGGGCTCGTCATCGAGGCTACCAGTCCAGCGGTATCTGTCGGCGACCTGTGCTACATCTATCCGCGGGACGGTGATGAGCCAATCCATGCGGAAGTCGTGGGGTTCAGAGGGAAGAACGCTCTGCTGATGCCGCTCGGTGATATGCGGGGTATTGGTCCGCAGAGCATCGTCGTGCCGAGTTTCAGATCGCTCAGCATCAAAGTGGATGACGATCTCCTCGGTCGCGTGATAGACAGTGTTGGAGCACCGATTGATGACAAAGGGCCGCTCAAATGCCGGGATGAATACCCGCTGTTCAGCAAACCGATCAACCCACTCGACAGGCGGCGAATCAATGAACCGCTTGCTACCGGCGTCAAGGCAATAGACGCATGCCTTACCTGCGGGAGAGGGCAACGTGTGGGCATATTTTCAGGCAGCGGGATCGGCAAGAGCACCCTTCTCGGAATGATTGCTCGTCACACGGAAGCCGACGTGAACGTGATCGGGCTCGTGGGCGAACGTGGCAGAGAGGTGAAAGATTTCATCGAGGAGGATCTCGGTGAAAGGGGTCTGGCGCGGTCCGTGGTTGTTGCGGTGACTTCGGACCAGCCCGCATTGCTCAGGTTGCAGGGCGCCTACGTTGCGACAACGGTCGCGGAATACTTTCGCGACCGGGGGATGGACGTGCTGCTCATGATGGATTCCGTTACGCGGCTCGCCATGGCGCAACGTCAGGTCGGTCTCGCCATCGGCGAACCGCCGACCACGCGCGGTTATCCGCCCTCGGTGTACGCGCTGTTGCCGCAACTGCTCGAACGTGCTGGCACGTCGCCGAGCGGAAGCATTACCGGCATCTACGCCGTGCTGGTCGAAGCGGACGATATGAACGAGCCGATATCGGACGCCGTGAGGAGCATCCTTGACGGGCATATCGTTTTGTCGCGTGACCTGGCGAGTCGGAACCATTATCCGGCAATAGACATATTGCAGAGCGTGAGCAGGGTCATGGTGGATGTCGTATCAAAACGGCACACCGACGTCGCCAACCAGATGAGAAAAGTGCTCGCAACATACCGGGAAGCTGAAGACCTGATCAATATTGGCGCTTACGTTGATGGCAGCAATCCGGATATAGATTATGCGAGACAAAAAATAGCAGCCCTCAACAGGTTCCTCATTCAGAATGTGGAGGACCATTTTGATTTTGAACACAATATACCCGAACTGGAACGGATATTTTGTGGTGACGTTGTGCTACCGACGGAGCGGGCTGCAGCACAGGGCCAACAGGGAGCGTGAATCATGCCGCCGACAGTGTTCAAATTCAGGTTTGCACCGCTGCTCAGGTACAGGAAACGCATTCTCGACAGGTTATCTCTGGAACTTGCTGAGTTGCACCGTCGTCTTCTGGAACGCGAGGCTGAGATGAACGATCTGGAACGGCGCCATTCCTCGTGCACAGCGGACCTCGCAACACGGGTAACAGGCACGATTGACCCTGAACAGGTGCTCATGTACCACAATTATCTGAATCTTCTCAGCAGCAGGATGCAGACCGTCAGGGAGGAAATGGCTCGGCTCAACGGCGAGGTGCAGCATAAGACGAACGCGGTTATCGCCGCGTCGAAGAACAAGAAGATCGTCGAGAGGATACGCGCGCGCGACCTGATAGAGTTCAATACACTTCTTGCTGACACGGAACGCAAGATCCTGGACGAGGTAGGCACTTATCGCGCTGCGACGGCTCGAAGCGTCGAAGATGGCGGCGGCGCAATGCGCATAGGCGTACAGTGAAACGGACGCTGGGCATATGAGGATCGTCCTGTATGCGGTGGTGGCGATAGTTGCATTCTGTGCCACGGTAGTCGGCACACTCTATTTCACGGGTGCGCTTGACAAGGAGTCGCTCGTGCGGTTGAAGGGGTCGTTCTCGAAAGCTCCGCAAAAGGTCGAAGAGGGAACGAAACCACAGCAGGCGGCGCAGGAAGTCTCCGTGGCTACTGCATTGCGGGAGAAGGAGAAACAGATCGCCCAGCGCGAGAAGGAGCTCGCGGAGGAAAAGGAGCGACTCGACCAGGAGCGGGCGGAGTTCGACGAGATCATGAAGAAGGTAGATGGCTCGCTCAAACAGATGGCAAAACAGGTTGATTCGCTCGGTGCTGAGGAGGCAAAACAGGTTTCCGATCTCGCAAAAACGTATGCTGAAATGCGACCCGAGAAGGCTGCAAAGATACTCCAGGGGATGCCGGTCGAGAATTCCGTGAACATCCTCAAACGGATTGTGCCGCGAAAACGCGCCCAGATTATCGAAAAAATGGAGAACGCGTCGGAGATTTCCGAGGCGATCATAGCAAAGGTCGGAGTGAGTGGTTGAGTAGGTGGTGTACGTATCGCAACGGCATGGAACTGGGACAGGAGGTGATGGCGTTTCCCATTTGCGGTTAACTAAGTTCACGGAGGAAGGAGGTGAGTCATGGATGACAATGATTGCTGAAACGATGTGTGTTGGTGTTCAAGACGCAATGGTCGCTGAAACGACAAAGAAGGAGATGAAAGCAGGCGCGGAAGGCGGTGACCTGTTTGCGGCGTTGCTCGCTGCATTAGAATGCACGGTTGTCGCGGCTCAAGGGGAGCCCGCGGCTGCGGCGCAGCCCGCTCAAGGAGCTCAGAACGCCATTGATGTGGACGGCGCTCAAACAGGTGCTGCTGGGGCCTTGCTTGTTGCGTCAGAAGATGGGTCTGGGGTGGTTATGCCTGAGCAGCAGGTCACACAAAACGTGGCGCAGACCGCAGTGCCAGGCACATCACCGGACATATCGCCTGATGTGCCGGTGGACGCAACGTCAGGTATGGTGCCGTTGCGTTCCAGCGAGGTGCCTGCTTTCACCGAGCTTCTCACCGGGCAAGATGGTGCGCCTCCACCGGAGCCAGATGTCGAAGGTGGCGTCCCGTCTCAACCCGACGAGACGAACTCCGTCCGTGCAGAGGGTCTCAGCGTCACCATCAGGCTGCCTGTGCGCGACGGCAAACCCGTTGCGTTCGTGAAAGAACTGGGCAATGTCGAGACCGACGCCGCGGCCGCTGAAGGGGCGAGCACGCCCGAAAGCGTTCCCGCTCGCGCCGTTCTGACGCGGTCTCCGACTGAAGTTGCTCGGCTGAAGATCGCGACGATCGAGACGCGACAGGAGGCGCCGCAAGGTGGGGACGACCTTGCACGCGGTTCGAGCGACAGGTCGTTTCCCGAGGGTATGGTGCCACAGCAGGACGTTCGCACGCGGCAGTTGACGAGCACGACGGCACAGGACGTGCCCCGGAGTTCGAGCGCGGCTGAAGCTCGAATCAGCCAAGCCGTGATCGATCAGACGGTGAAGGGCGTGCTCCTCTCTGTCCGGAACGGATCGTCAGAACTTCGCGTTTGGCTCAAACCGGATCACCTGGGCGAACTGCAGATGAGGCTGGTCTTCAAGGATAACGTGCTGAACGTTGACGTGAGCACGCAAAACACGGCCGTCAAGAACGTTATCGAGGGCAATCTCAACCAGCTACGTGAGATGTTGGATAGAAACGGCGTTGACGTCGGAAGGTTATCCGTTACGGTTGACCCTGAGCTATCGTCAGGTGGACATTTCAACCGGTCACCATATGCGTTTCAACCTGTTGAAGGCGAATGGACCAGAACCTATCGCGGACACACCAATGACGAACAGGGTTCGCTAGACGGATGGTTCCGTCGCGCACCGGTGGGCCGTGGGGCGAACCTGATTGACGTAATCGCGTAACACAAGGAGGTGAACAGAGGTGGAAGTAGGAGCTATTACGGCAAACACCTCGACGCAGGTCCTTGACCCGTCGAGGCAACAACAACTACTGGGCAAGGACGCGTTCCTGCAACTTCTGGTGACGGAACTGTCAAACCAGGATCCGCTCAACCCGATGGAGGACCGCGAGTACATTGCCCAGTTGGCTCAACTGAGCACGCTCGAGCAGATGACCACCATGAACAGTAGCATGGAGACCCTTCGCCTGATTCAGGCGACGAGTTTCGTGGGCAAGAACGTTGAGGCGGTCGCGCTTGACGGCAGCCGTGTGACGGGAGTCGTGACGGAGGTTAATTTCACGGATTCAGAACCGGTGCTTATTGTGAACGAGATGCCTGTCATGCTCGACAACGTGATCCGGGTGTTCGCTCAGCAGTCGGAGATACAGTGATGGTGGACACAGTTCAGGGCGTTCAACAACCGCAAACAGCAACCGTCAAGCAGGTCGAGGTTGCTCCGCGCCGCGACGTGGGCGGACCGCGGTTCGACACGGTGCTGCGCGAGAAGCTCGCGGATGCTGCCGAGGTGAAGTTCTCCGCTCACGCCTTGAGCAGGCTCAACAACCGCCACATTGAGCTTTCCGCCGATGAGAAGAAGCTCATACTCGACGGTGTCCAGAAAGCCGCCGAGAAAGGGGCTCAAGAGTCGCTTGTCCTCACCGACAGGTTCGCTCTTGTCGTGAGTGTCAAGAACCGCACGGTGATCACGGTTGCCCATAACGACGAGCTCGACGGCGGCGTCTTCACCAATATTGACAGCGCGGTGATATGCCGCAGCGGTCCGACGGCGCAACCGGAGAGACCGTGAGATAGGGGAAGAGAAGATGAGGCTGGACCTCGCTCGAGAGGAAGCCTCGGGTTGCTGAATGACAGAGGCAACCCTGACAAGGAGGTCGAAGATTTATGGGTACAGCAATGTATGCAGGAGTAAGCGCGTTACAGAGCCAGCAGACACGGCTCAACGTGATCGGTAACAACATAGCAAACCTGAACACAGTGGGGTTCAGGAGTGGCAGGGTGGTGTTTCAGGACTTGCTGAGCCAGACAATAACGAGCGCATCCGCCCCGCAGGGCGGACGCGGCGGCATCAATCCGCGCCAGATAGGGCTCGGCGTCACCGTGGCGAGCATAGACACGAACTTCAACCAGGGAGCGCTCCTTGCCTCAAACGGTGTTGCTGACTTTGCGGTCCAGGGCGATGGGTTGTTCATTATCGCAGACGGCACGAGACGGTACTACTCCCGGGACGGCTCGTTCGGGTTGGACTCTAACGGGACCCTCGTCGAACCGGCGACCGGCTATACCGTACAGGGATACAGCGCAGTCAACGGTGTCATTGACGAGAGCCAGCCTATCGGGAATATCGTTATTCCGGTTGGCGGTGCAGGACGCACGAGCGCCACAACCGTCGCAACAATGTTGGGCAACCTCGATTCGCGGGCAACGGTTGGCGATACGGTTCAAAGAGGGATCCGCGTGTATGACTCGCTCGGAACGCTGCAGGAGGTCACCGTAACGTTCACGCGTGCTGCGGCAAACGAGTACACATGGGCGGCAACCCATCCCATCGCAGGCGCGGTAGGGAGCGGCACGATCGTGTTTGACGTCAACGGTCAGGTATCGTCCGGCGGGAGCGGCACTATCAGCATCCCTCTGACCAACGGTGCCCAAACCCCATTCGCGTTCACGCTAGACATGAATGGGGTGACGCAGCATGCTGTGGATCACACGATAGCGCTCAGCAACCAGAACGGTTTTCCGCCCGGCGTCCTTGAATCGTTCAGCATCGGACAGGGCGGTACCATCGTGGGGATCTTCTCGAACGGGATGACGGAGGTGCTCGGTCAGGTTGCGCTGGCTGTCTTCAACAACCCGGGCGGACTAGTCCGGGCAGCGTCCAACCTGTATACCGCATCCCCGAACTCCGGTTTCGCTCGTGAGGGATTGCCCGGCACGGGTGGTCGCGGGACGGTGAGCGGTGGCGTCCTCGAAGGGTCGAACGTTGACATCGCGACCGAGTTCAGCAACCTGATTGTCACACAGAGGGCGTTTCAGGCTGCCGCTCGGTCTATAACTGCGGCTGACACGTTGCTTAGCGAGTCAGTGAACCTGCTCAGATAACGGCACGGATGTTGAACTGGTGCTGCGGGGCTGACATAATATGACCCCGCAGCACCGATGGATGCACTCATATGACAAGGCAGGTTTAATGATGATCCGGCTGAAACGGCTTAACGATACGGAGATCGTCGTGAACGCTGACCAGATCAAGTACGTTGAGTCAACACCAGATACCATAATAACGCTCATGAACAACGAGAAGATACTCGTCGCAAACAGTCCGGACGAGATCATACAGAAAGTGCTAGAGTACAAACGAATGTCGTATCCTGTGGCATCAACCGAACAGAGTGTTGTTCGTTAACGCTGACGTCGTTTCGCGAACGGGTGCACACACGTGTAGTTTGATGGGAGCATGAGTAGTGGCTTTCGCCAGTACACGACTGGAGCTCTGTGCGGCAACAGAGATCGTCTCGTCACTGCGCTAAACTAACTGTAGAGGCCGGGTAGACCTTATGGATCTAGCAACCGTTATCGGGATCGCAGCGGGCATTATCCTGCTTGGGTCGTCGCTACTGTCCAGCGGCAACATCATGCTGTATGTGAACATACCGTCGGTATTCATTGTGGTGGGAGGCATGATAGCTTCGACACTTATCAACTTTCCGCTGGGTGACGTGCTGGGCGTGTTCAAAACGGTGAAGAACGCGTTCCTGCACAAGGCGGTTCCTCCGACGAAGATCATCGAGACGATTGTAGCGTTCGCTATGACCGCTCGGCGCGAGGGCATACTGGCTCTCGAATCCCAAGCGAGCCAGGCGGGAGACGAGTTCCTCGAGAAAAGCGTCCAGCTCGCCGTTGACGGAACTGCGCCGGAGCTCATCAAAGACATCCTCACCACGGAACTCGCCTTTCTCGAAGAGCGGCACAGCCTCGGCCAGAGTATTCTGCTCTGGATGGGTACGTACGCGCCGGCATACGGCATGATCGGGACTCTGATAGGTCTCATCGCTATGCTCGCTCAGATGAAAGACCCCTCGCTCATCGGTCAGGGCATGGCAGTGGCGATCATCACGACGTTCTATGGAGCGGTGCTCGCGAACCTCGTGTTTCTGCCCCTCGCCGGAAAGCTCAAAGTGAGAACCCGGTTTGAGATACTGACAAAGGAGATCATTATCGAGGGGATACTCTCGATCCAATCTGGCGACAACCCGCGCGTCGTCGAACAGAAACTGAAGGCGTTTATCGCACCGAACCTGCGTGAACTTGTCGAAACCGGCAGGAAATGAAGATCGAGCTGTCGTAGGAGATAAAGATGGCTGCAAACAAACGAGCCCGTCAATCGGATGAACCGACCGTGCCCGGATGGGTGTTGACATACGGCGACATGATGAGCTTGCTTCTCACCTTCTTTATCCTGCTCGCGTCGTTTTCGACCATTCACAGGGAGGATTTCCAGGAGGCGGCTGCCTCTATCCAGCAAGCTCTCGGCGTGCTGCCCGGCGCCTTATCGGCGATCGACTGGCGCGAGATCATCCCCGAAATGCGCGCACAGCAGGCACTGCGCGATGTCGGTGCAAAGATTGCTGAGTACATTCAGGTTCATGGTAAACAGAACGAGATACAGGTTGAGTTGACCAAAGAGGGGCTGAAACTCACGATGCAGAACCCGATATTGTTCGACATTGGCGAAGATAGGCTGAAACCGGAGGCGATCCCCATCCTCAACGATATTGCGGTCCTTCTGGCGGAGGTGCCGGACGGTTTCATTAGCGTTGACGGACACACGGACAACATCCCGATTCACACGGATAGATTTCCATCGAACCTCGAACTGTCCGCGGGACGCGCATTGAGCGTCGCGCGGTTCTTCATAGACACGGACAAGGTTGACCCGAAGAACCTTTCTGTGGTGGGATATGGTGAGAACCTGCCGATCGCTTCAAACGACTCTCCCGAAGGACGCCAGAAGAACCGGCGGGTTGAGATCAACGTGCTTACCGCTCGACCGACTGCTCATCCTAATGAGGGTCGGTCCGAGCGAGATAACGAGGAGACGGAACATGCCTCCTGAAGAAACAGCACCAGAGAAGACAGCACAAGCTGAACCGAAGAAAGAACGGTCAGGCGCTCTCAAAACACTAGTGACGCTCGCCGTCATATTTGGCGTATTCGGGGCTCTAGGCGCGGTGCTCACAAGGGTGTTCGTATTGCCGCGTGTCGCCGGCACCGGTTCCATCGCAGTCAACGGAGAAGGGAATACCACACCCGGCGAGCCGCAGGAGCCCGGTGTACCTCCCGTGTTCTACGATCCGATAAGTCTAATAGTGAACATTGACGACAAAGGAGTGGATAGATTTCTGATCGTTGAGATATCGCTCCAGCTCGAGAACGAGAATGTCAAGACGGAACTCGCCGCAATCGAGCCTCAGATTAAAGACATGTTTATCGGGGTGCTTCGCTCAAAAACATACGAGGAACTGAAGGGTGCCCGGGGTCAGGACAATCTCAGACGCGAGCTTGTCACAAAAGCAAACACGCTCCTCAAGGGCGGGCGCGTACGGGACGCTTTCTTCAGCAAGTTACAGGTACAGTAACAGGAGAACCCACATGGCTAAAGAACAGGCGCAGCAGCAGCTCGACCAGCAACCATCCGGACAACCGAAACCTGCGAACTTCCCGCAGGTGGAGGATAGGTCAGCCGGTCGCGTGCCGCGCGGCGTCCGGTGGCTGAGCGACGTCAACCTGACCGTGGCGATACAGCTCGGGACGTCACAGATGTTCCTCAGAGAGATCCTGCAACTGCGTAACGGCTCAATAGTAGAACTAGAGAAACTCGCCGGTGAACCGGTAGACGTGTATCTGAACGGCGTCCCCTTTGCAAAAGGTGAAGTCGTGGTGATTGGTGATTCGCTCGGTGTCAGAGTGACCGAGATAGAGGGACAGGAGGAACTCATACGGGATGGCGGCTAACACGAACGGTAGACCAGCGTGGCGTTTGTCCATTGTGGTGCCGTTGGCAGCGTTCTGTGTAACATGGGCGCTCTCGTTGTCGACGGTACCAGAGCAGACACCGTCAACTCCTCAGCAGAAAGGACCAGCGGTCGCGCCGGTTCAGAAGCCAGCGCCAACCGCTCCCGCACCCCCGAAAGCGGCTCCGGGCACGGTTTCTGAGCAACTTCCGAGTCCATCCCCTGAGGTACAGCCTCAGTTCCTCCAGGAGAAGCCACAGGGCGAACTGCCAGAACCAACGCGGGAGCCGTTGAACCTGGGTTCGTACGCGAGGAAGACACTTGTCTCGCTCCTTCTTGTCATCGCGCTATTGTGCTTGTTCTTCGTGATGCTCAAGCGCATCACGAGAGGGTTTCCGATCTTCCTCGACCAAAAAACAGGGCGCGTTATCGGGACTATACCTCTCGGCGCACGGGCTGCTCTGTACCTCGTCAAAATCGCCAACAGAGTCCTCGTCGTTGGGGTAAGTCCTGCCACGGTTACGCTCGTAACAGAGATAACCGACCCCGAGACGGTGCAGAAGCTCGAACGGGGACGTCACGAGGGGGGTACAGCAAGATTACCCTTTGGCAGTTACTTGAGTCAGTCTCGTGCCGGATTCAGCGGCGACCAAAAACCGACCGAGGAGGAAGCGAAGCTCGAGGAACATCTGCGGGATATAAAGGATCAGATGGCGAAGCTCAGCGCTCTGATCGGGGGTTCTGAGGGTGAAAAGGAGCGTTAAGCGCGGGTTCGCGCTCGTATGTGTTTTTGTGTTCCTCACGACCGCCATCGTGCTCGTCCCGGGACACGGTTCAGCGCAGGAGCGCGGTCGGCTGCCGGTTCCGAGAGTCGCCATCGAAGTCGGAACGGCGCGATCGCCTGAAGAGGTCAGCACAACACTCCAGATCTTCTTTATCTTGACTATCCTGTCGCTCGCGCCGGCGCTGCTTGTCATGGTGACCTGTTTCACGCGGATCATCATTGTGCTCGGGTTCTTGCGACAGGCGCTCGCCACGCAACAGATGCCGCCAAACCAGGTGCTCATGGGGCTCGCATTGTTTCTCACCTTTTTCGTGATGGCGGATGTCGGACGGCAGGTCAACGATACTGCGCTCCAGCCCTATCTCAACAAGCAGATTGACGAACGTGCGGCTCTGAACAAGGCGCTCGTGCCCATTCGCGACTTCATGTTCAGGCAAACCCGCGAGAAAGACCTCCAGCTTTTCGTCCGGCTGGCAAAGATCCCGCGGCCGAGAAACCGCGACGACATCCCCACCTACGTCCTGATACCGGCGTTCGTGATCAGCGAGCTCCTGATAGGGTTCCAGATAGGATTCGTCATCTATATACCGTTCCTGGTGATTGACATGGTGGTAGCAAGCGTCTTGATGTCCATGGGAATGCTGATGTTGCCACCGATCTTCATCTCGCTGCCGTTCAAAATCATCCTCTTTGTGCTCGCCGATGGATGGAACCTCCTGGCGGGTTCCCTCGTAACGAGTTTCCGGTAACGGTTCCCGACAAGCTGAGACGCGGGCACGTCCGTCTGAACAGAATAGCCCTTGAGAGAACTGGGATTTCATGTCCCGTTTTGTGACCGTGAGCGGAGCCAAGTGCACAAACCGTTCACTCCGGTTAGCATCAAGAAGAGAGATTCCCAGAGCGATGCGCAGGACAACGCTTGAGAGCACCCTTGCGGAACATTTGCCCAAGGCAAGTGTTGAAGCTATCAGAAAGGGCAACGCGGCTGGCAAGCGTGGTGATAAGCACAGGGAGGGACGAGAATGAGCGGAAAGAGATGGCGAGTGAGCGTTTTCTTGTGGGCAGTTGCAGCGACATGTGCCGTGGCTCTATCCGCAGCGACGGAGGAGTTCGGTCGGTTTGAGTCGCGTGTGCCGATGCTCCGGGCTGAGATAAGCACGCTCAATCTTCTCAATGGGCTGTACCTGACCGGCGATCAGATGACCACACTGCTCGCGATTGCGCGTAGAGCTAACGCCGAACGCGATCGCGCGCGCATAGAAAATGCGCCCCTGCAAAGGGAGATGGAACAGGCGTTCCTGGAGTTGCGGAGCTATGTGCTGAAAGGTGAAGCCATCCCGGAAGATGTCA
>Ga0315277_10006896_pt1 | contig 14769 bp, 8 predicted proteins | sample YL17G05_15_MG_FD_203695 | JGI IMG/M metagenome (GOLD analysis project Ga0315277, IMG submission 203695) | Sediment microbial communities from Yellowstone Lake, YNP, Wyoming, USA - YL17G05_15 | ecosystem: Environmental > Aquatic > Freshwater > Lake > Sediment | place: USA: Wyoming | collected... | reverse complement strand
GTCCCAGTTGTTTCGGCCCGGACCCCGCAGGGTGTTGCGGCCCAGATAGCCGAACATCCCGGGTTGGTTGTCGGCGTAGAGCTGGTCGAGGTTCGGCTGCGTGAAAGCGTCCACGTTGAACCACTGCACGGTCGATCCGTACACGTCATCATTAACCATGCTCTTGCCGGACTGCTTTCCGACGGAGTTGCACCGCATGCCGCCGCCCACTCCGGTCGACAAGCCGCTAATACCGCACCCGATATCAAGCGGCGCTCCGGACATGAGGGTGACGATGCCGCTCACCGTCCAGCCCCCGAGGGTCTGCTTCGCCACACCCTTGCTCTGCTTGAAGAACGGCAAGTCGTACGCGTAGCCGAGGGCGACCATGTGACGGCGGTCCAGGCTGGAATTACCGCGCCAGCGAAAGAGGTGGTATTCGTCCTGCTCCCGGCGGTCTCCCTGGTTGCCGGCGTCATCGATGGCGTGCGACCAAGTGTAATTCGCGCTCAAGTTCAGCCCATGGCCCACCTGGTGGCGGTAGCTGGCCTGGAGCGAGTTGTAGTTGGATCGTGCAATTTGGTCGACGACCGTGATGCCGGTGAACCCCTGAAACGGCTTGTAGGCGTAAGAATCTTCACCATTGATCAGGAGGTCTTGGTCTGCGTGGGGCAGCCCCAGGGGAACGAGGTCGATATTGTGGTTGCGGGTCAGGTGGTTCCCCACGTTTCCGACGTACGCCAATGTGACCAGGTCATTCGTCGTGAGCTGGCGTTGGATGTTGAAATTCCACTGATAGGTACGCGGAAACCCCGCGGTCTTGGATACAGTGTTGATTCCCGCTGGACCAATCTTCCCCCCGCCGAGCCCGATTTGTGCCCAGCTATCCAGGTTGGCCAGGCTGGAGCTATAAGCGAAGGGAGCGCCGCCCTGGGTGGCCTCAGACCCCGCTTCGTTGCCGTTCAGGCCGTCGTAGAAGACGCCGACCGCGGCGCGAATCGAGGTCTTGCCGTCACCCCGGGGATCCCAGGCGAATCCGAGCCGCGGTGCGATGTTCTTGAATTCGCCATTCTGGCAGGCGACTTGAATACCTCCCTGACCGCATTGCACCAGGCCGTTGCCAAAGGTGATCTGGCCGGAGCTTGGGAAGATGGTCCCGCTGCCCGGGATCAGGAAGCCGTCGTCATCCCGTAATGGCGCCTGCGCAGGGTCGAACAGGCTCGGATAAAAGCCCGATTGCTGGAGGAAGCGTTCCCGGTTGCGTGTGAACAGGTAGTAGCGCACACCGAGATTGACGGTCAAGTGAGACGTCACCTTCCAGTCGTCCTGAATGTAGGGTTCGAAGTTCGTTGAACGGTAATACCCCTTACCGTATTTGTTGCCCTCATAGTACGACTGCATGACCCCGCTCAGCATGTCGGCCACTGCGTTGCCGGTGGAGTTCGAACCGTCACTGGAGAAGGTCGCGTAGCCCTGGGTGGTGCCTCCGAACGACTCATTCTTCCGGAAGCGCTCCACGTAGGCTCCGAACTTGAGGGTGTGCTTGCCCTTGTTCCAGACCAGGTTCTCCTTCCAGGTGATGATGGGGTTGGAGTTGTAAGGGCCATAGGGGAACCACCAGGTCTGGCCCAGGGACACCTGAGACCCACCGTCGACCGCCAGGGAGGGCAAGTAAGGGTTGCCGTCGTTGGAGGGGAAAATGTGGGGTGCATTGAAGCTCGAACTCCTCGCCAAATTCCCCGAAACGGACGTCGGCCCGGCCAGCACTCTCAGGTCGATGTGGTCCACCGTGTACGCCATGATGAATTCGCTGAACAGATTAGGCGTAAGGCTGTGGGCGAAGTTCACGACCGCGCTCTTGCCGGGGCCTTTGAACGCCGTCTTGACCGTATCGATGTCGGACCAGGCCCAGAGGGCATTGGGCGTGATGGTATCCCAGGCGTCCTGGGTGTAACGGACGAACAGGCGCGTGCGATCACTGAAGTTATGGTCCACGCGGAGCTGTTCCTCCCGCCAGTTCACCGGTGTGGCGGTGCTGGAGATATAATTGTAAGCACCGCTGTTGGGGAGCGGGATGAACGCGTCCATTATCTCCACGCCATTGGCGTCAAGTGAAGGAAGCTTACCAGTGATCCTGCTGACGTTACCACTGAGAGGGAACGTGCACCCGTCAGCCGCTAGCGCTGGGTTGTAATTGGGGCTGTCGCCGGTGAAGCCGGGCAGCAGGTTGCCATCCTCATCGCGAATGTTGTCCCCGCCCATGCACTCGCTGAAATCACCTTGCCGCTGGCGGAGGGTGGGAACCAGATTGCTGCCCACGCTGCTGTCGCGGAATTTACGCCAACTCTGCGACCAGAAGAAGAAGGTCTTATCTTTCGCCTCGTTGTAAACGCCCGGAATATAGAGGGGCCCCCCAATCGTGTACCCATATTCATTCCGCTTATGGGGATTCCTCTCCGGTACTGAACCCAGGGTCTTCCGGTTAGTGAAGAAATTGTTGGCATTCAGCTTGTCGTTGCGGAGAAATTCGAAGGCTGAACCGTGGAAGTCCTTCGTGCCTGATTTCGTGCTTACACTGATGTAAGCTCCGCTGTGCTGCCCGATGTCTGCTCCGTAGTTCGCCGTGGAGACGCGAAACTCGGCGATAGCATCCAGGCTGGGATAAGTGTTCAGCGTGTTGTTGGAGCCCCGGTCGGAGTTGTTGCCACCGTCGATCTCCCACGTGTTGTAAGTCGTACGCCCGCCGTTGAAGGAGATCTCCACGTTCCCCAGCACGCCAACCGAATCGGTGTCCATGTTGTCCCCCGGCACGGCGCCGGGAACCATCAGAGCCAAAGCGACGAAGTTGCGCGCCGATAGGGCCAGATTAAGGATCTGGTTGCCCGTGATGACGCCGGAAAGCGCCGCGGTTTCGGTCTCCACGCCGGTCAGCGTGCCGGTAACCTCGACGGTAGTCGTTGTTCCCGCCACTTGCAGGACGAGTTCAGCGCGGACCTTGCCGCCGACTTGCAGCACGATGTCGCGCTGGGAAGCCGGCTGAAAGCCCTTGGACTCCGCCTTGACCTCATAGGTCCCTGCCGTCAAAGCGGGGAGAATGAATTCACCAGCATCGTTGGTCTGAACAGGGTTGCTGACCCCTGTCGCCTGGTTGGTGATGGTCACTTGGGCGCCTGGAACGAACGCGCCCGTGGCATCTCGCACGGAGCCGGAGATTTGGCCCGTGGACTGGGCCAGCAGACCTGAAACGTTAAGAACCAGGGCTGCTGCCGCCAGAAAAATGACTGTTTTGAACCGCATTTGGTACCTCCTCACGGTTCCGAGGTTTGGGTCCTCGGTACACGTTCCGTTCCAACACCGCAAGCCTGCTGCACGCATTCTAAACGTCGCTCTTGTGGATCGGGTGTGGCCCCCCTTATTTGCCGAGAAACCAAAGATGTCCGGCCAGAGGAGGCCGTAACCTTACCTAACAGGTTACATGCCAAATATTGAGGGCTCTGTGGACGACCAGTAGTTTATCTAATTTACTGACCTAATTGGTCTTAAGTAATCTCCTGTCCTGAGCCCGTTTGGCCCGGCAAGCGAGATGATTTCGAAATCCATATAACGTTTCCACTTTTTCACAGTCCACAGCGAAATATTGTCTGAATCACGCGAGGGCATTGGTCCAAACCAGCGCGTCCCAAGGTTGCGAGTCCGCGTGTCCCGCTATAGAATGAAGGTGTCATCAAATTAGATACAGGGGAGCACGAGTATTGAATCCGACGAGCCCATCCAGACACAACAACCACCTGGCGGACTGCGGGAAGCCAGCACCGCCTGCTCCGGTGGGTGCACGCCGGGTATGTTGTCTGCTGATCGCGGCAGGTTGCGCCGCTGTATTGGCGAGTTGCACGCCAACCGCGAAAGCTCCACCTCCTAACGTCATTCTCATTACTATCGATACGCTTCGCGCTGACCGGCTGGGCTGCTACGGGGATACCAAGGTTGAGACTCCGACGATGAACTCGCTGGCGCGGGATGGGGTTTTGTTCCAGCGCGCCATCGCCCAGGTTCCCCTGACCGCGCCCTCGCACGCCGCCATCCTCACCGGGACGTATCCATTTTGGAACGGGATGCGGGATTGGACGGATCCAGGCTTGCGCGCCGACGTACCCACGCTGGCAGAGGTTTTCAAGCGGCACGGTTACACAACGGCGGCCTTTGTTAGCGCTTTTGTTCTGGATTCGATGTGGGGTCTCAACCGCGGGTTCGACCACTACGACGACTGGTTTGATGCCCGAGACTATAAGTTGGCCAAGCGACAGAGCCTGGAACGGCCCGCGGAGAAAACAGTGGACCGAACCATCGCGTGGCTACAATCGCGCGGTCCCGGCCCTTTCTTCCTCTGGCTCCACCTATACGATCCTCACGCCCCCTACCGCCCTCCGGAGCCCTTCAAGTCCCAATATCGTGGTCGCCCCTACGACGGCGAGGTGGCCTATACCGACCAGCAGTTGGGACGGTTCGTGCAATTCCTGAAAGAAAAAAACCTCTATTCAACGGGCTTCATCCTCCTGACTAGTGACCACGGGGAGGCTTTGGGTGAACACCAGGAGCAAGAGCACGGATTCTTCATTTACAACCCGAGTGTTCACATTCCCCTGCTGGTGAAGCTGCCGGCGGGCTCGGGCCCTACCCAGCGGGCGGTTGCACAGGTGGTCAACACCGTGGACATTACCCCAACGCTGGTCCAGTTCTGCGGCTTCCCGTCCGCCGACCAGCAGACTTTCCAGGGAAAAAGCCTGTTGACGCTGATGAGGAAGGGATTGGCAAGCTCCACGACCTACGGGTATTCGGAGTCTCTCTATCCTCGCAGCCTGCTCGGCGCGAGCGCATTGTTCGGATTGCAGACGGAGCGTTATCACTACATCCGCGCTCCGCGGGAGGAGTTGTACGACCTTGAGCAGGATCCTGGGGAAAAGCAGAACCTCGTACAAGAAAAACCGTTAGTTGCCCAGACGCTTCGCGAGGTGCTTCAGGATACGATGGCTCGATACCGGCGGTCAAACGGCGGCGCAGGCGAAAAGGCGCCGATCGATCCCGAAACGGTGGAGAAACTCCGCTCTTTGGGCTACGTGGGTCTCTCCGGGGCGAGGCCTCCCGCCGAGGACGATTCCGCGGCACCTGATCCCAAGGAACTGATCGGCTCCTACGGCCGGATCATGCGGGCGCTCGAACTAGGCGACAGCGGTTCCCTTCGCGAGGCCAACGCTCTGCTGGCAGCCTTAGCTACCAAGCACCCGCGCGTGTATCTGTTGCCTTTCCTAGAAGGCGAAAACCTTCGAGCGCTCGGCCAAGGCCGGGAAGCGATGGCCAAATACCGCCGCGCCTTGGAACTCAATCCGTTTTTCGGCCAGGCGGCATTCGGCTTGGGGCAGGCTGCATACGCAGCCGAGGAAAACAGCGAGGCGTTGAAAGCCTTTGAACTAGCACTGCAACTCAACCCGCACGATTTCATTGCTCGTCTGGCGATGGCAAGGGTCCTTTGGCGGCTCAATCGCCTGGAGGAAGCGGCCGGGGAGCAACTCAAGGTCCTCGGCGATCATCCCAATTTTGCGGAGGCCCAGGCCGAATACGGCATCACACTTGTCCGGGTGAAAAGGTACTCTGAGGCTCTGCCTGCATTCTCGAAGGCGATAGCTCTGGGCAATCAGGATGCGACCACTTACAACTTCATGGCCAATGCCTTAATGGCCGAAAGCCGCGCCGATGAGGCCGTCCGGGCCTATGAGCAAGCTATATCCCTGGACCCCAAATACCCCACGCCTTATGTCAACCTCGCGTTGTTCTACGCCGAGAGGGGCCAACGCGAGAGGTCGCGCGAGTATTACCGCAAAGCGTGCCGGCTCAGCCAGGAATTGTGCCGGCAACTAGCGGCCAGATTCCAATAAAGTTCATGACCAGGCGAACGACGAAATCATGGCTGGTTCGGGGTGTTGCCCTCCTCGGGGTGGTGGAGTGTGCCGCCGGAATGTCCTTTTCCGGCCAGCAGCCGGAGGTGAAGAGCCCGGAGCAGATCTTTCACGCCGCGCAGCAGAGCCTTCAAGCCGGCTCATACTCGGAAGCAGAGAAGGGATTCCGCGAAGTGCTGCGACTGAACCCCAACTCTGCAGCAGCCTATGCCAATCTTGGCGTCGTCTACCTGCGCACCAACCGCTTCCAGGCCGCCGTGGAGTCCTTCCAGCAGGCAGCGCACCTGGCCCCCGAGGTTGCGGGCATTCACCTCAACCTCGGGCTCGCGAACTTGAACCTCGGCAAGTACAAGGAGGCCATTCCGCATTTCCGCCGCGCCCTTGACCTGGAACCCGGGCAATCCCGCACCCGCTACCTGCTCGGGCTTAGCTGCTATATGGCGGACGATTACCAGGCTACCCTCGAAACCTTAGATCCGCTCTACTCCGAGTTCTCTTCACAGTTGGACTACCTCTACATCCTCGGGAGTTCGTATGGAAAGACGGGAAACGAGAAGGAAGCCGCCCGCGTCTTCGACCAGATGTTCAAGGCGGGCGGCGACTCGCCCCGCATCCACTGGCTTATGGGAAACGCCTTTCTCAGGCAGCAGGTCAATCAGAAGGCAGTTGACGAGCTCGAAAAGGCGCGTGCCGACCCGCGCCTGCCCTATGTCCATTACAGCCTGGCCCTGGCGTATTACCGCGTCAAACGCCTCGACGAAGCCACGAAGGAACTGAACCAGGAAATCAGCGTCAATCCTCACTTCCCCTCTTCCTACGGCCTGCTGGGGAGCATTTATCTGGACCTCCGCCGGCTCGATGATGCTACGGCGAGCTACAGGAAAGCGCTGGAGCTTGATCCGAACCAAGCGGCGGCCTTGTATGGTCTGGGCAGGGTTTGCCTGCTCAAAAGCGAGGCTGACAAAGCTCTGGCGTACCTGCAACGCGCCGCGCAATTCAAGCCCGACGATGACAGCATCCACTACCAGCTCGGACAGGCATATCGCCGGTTGGGAAGAAAGGAAGACGCCCAAAAAGAGTTGAATCGAGCCCAGACTCTTCAGGCCAGCGAACGCGAGATGCTGGAAAGAAAAGTTCTCGGCGAACTGCCGCCTTCGCCCATCCAATCCCCCACCCCTGACGGCGAAAACTGAACGCGGCGAAAATCGCCGCTCTTGTCATCCTTGATAGGAAAATATCCTGAAGATGATGATTGCCCCGGAATGTGGATGGGGTTGAAGTCCTTTGCCCGGATGGAGAGACTGAAAAGGTGGGCGCCGTCGAGGTTAACCAGCTTATAACCATCCAGGAGGGGCTTGGTGTTACTAAGGCCGAGCCCTATCGGTGACTCCGCGCCCTTCCACGAGTAATTGAGCCATCATTCCGTTGCGCCGCTGACAACTCGGTAAGCTTTCTGAATATTCCCCACCACATCTTGCGGGAAGGTCGGCGGCATCTTGCCCGTGTATTTCGGCAAGAGCACGGCGGAAACGCGCTTCACGGTGTCTGCCCTCGAGGCGCCGTCGGCATAGGCAGGGGCAGTCTCCGCGAGCAAGTCGCGGAAATACTGCTCCCACATCTCGAACTGCGCCTTGCCGCGCATCACATCGCCGTGGCCGCCGAGGGCATACTCGAAGTTCAGTTTCTCCGCTGCCTCGAGGGTGTGAATCCAGTCGTAGGGGTAGCTGTCACCCATATAGGGCGTCCAGCCGTGCAGCGCGTCGCCGGTGGCGATAAATTTTTCCTTGGGCAAATATACGAAGACGTCACCGTCGGTGTGCGCTTTGCCGAGCCAGAGGATTTCGACCGTGCGCGACCGGTGGTGAATGATCAGGCTGCGATCGAAGGTGAGCGAGGGCAGAATCATCGGCTTGGTCATGAGCTCGTTTAAATACTCCTCAACCTGGCGAAGGTTGTCCTGGATCTCGGCCTTCTTGGCGGGGTCAGTGGCCTGCGCGAGCGCCGCCTTGAGGCCTTCAATTTCTTTGGGCATGGTGGTGATTTCGTGCTTCACGCGCGGGATGCCGCGATGCTCGATGCTCTCGCGCGTCGCTTCCGAGGAAATGATCTCCACGCCCTGCGGCCAGGCGGCGGGGTAGGCCTGGTTGCCCTGGTAATGGTCCCAGTGAAAGTGCGTGTCCACAACGTACTTCACGGGGTTATTCGTGACGGTCTTGATCTGCTCGATGAGCGCGCGCGCGGCCGAGGGTTTCGAGTGCGTGTCCACGACCAGCACGCTGTCGCCTAAATCGATGACCGCAGCGTTGCAGTTCACTTTGTATTGCGCTTTGGAGATCGCAGCCCACACGCCGGGAACAACCGGCTTGAGTTCAAAAAGCTGCTCCGCCGCCACTAAGCCGGGCGCAGCCAGCAAGAAAACAATCGCCAACCACTGCAAGATCTTCATGCGCATTCCTCCTTGGTGTCTTCGAGAAGCCCACTCTGAATGGGGAGCAATTCTAACAAATGCTGTCGCAATTCTGAATTGCGAATTCTGAATGGTGAATTTCGCAGAATCGTTGGGTAGTCTCAAACGCGAGCGCCTCGAAGCGCGCGTGTCCTTTGTCCTTTTACCCTCTGCCTTCTGATTCCTCCCTCATGATATATTCTCGCGCGCGGGGCATGAGTGGGCAGGGACGAGGTCTGCCCCTACACAATTCGGAATGACATGCGTTATCTAAGAAAAGCCATTTGGGTGGTGGTCGCAATCATCGGCGCGCTGGGCTTGGCGATGATCGCCACTTCGCGCGGCGAGCCGCTGAACGCCGTGTGGCTGGTCGCGGCCGCGGGGTGCATTTACCTGCTTGGGTTCCGGTTCTACAGCCGTTTTATCGCCTACCGCATCCTGGAGTTGAACGACCGCCGCGCCACGCCCGCCGAGCGGCTCGAAGACGGGCGCGATTTCCTGCCCACCAACAAGTGGGTGGTTTTCGGCCACCACTTTGCCGCCATCGCCGGCCCCGGGCCGCTGGTTGGTCCCATTCTGGCGGCGCAATTCGGCTATCTGCCCGGCACACTCTGGATTGTGATCGGCGGTGTGCTGGGCGGCGCGGTGCAGGATTTCGTTACGCTCTTCTGTTCGCTCCGCCGCGACGGGAAATCGCTCGGCCAGATGGCCAAGGACGAAATCAGCACGCTGGGCGGTTACACCGCGCTCTTCGGTGTGCTTTTCATCGTCATCATCCTCATCGCTGTGGTGGGACTGGTGGTGGTCAACGCCCTCAAGCAAAGTCCCTGGGGACTGTTCACCATCGCCATGACCATCCCCATTGCCCTGCTGATGGGAATTTACCTGCGCTGGCTGCGGCCGGGCAAAGTCCTCGAGACGTCGCTCCTGGGTTTCGTTCTGGTCTTTGCCGCAGTGTTGGGCGGGCGGCACGTGGCGGATTCGGCTCTGGCTCCCTACTTCACTTATGGCGGGCCGACGCTGGCCTGGATGATCATCGGATACGGGTTTGCGGCTTCGGTGCTGCCGGTGTGGCTGCTGCTCGCACCGCGCGATTATCTGAGCACCTTTGTGAAGCTGGGCGTGGTGCTGGCATTGGCACTGGGAATCCTGGCCGTGCGGCCCACGATGCTGCTGCCGCCGTTCACGCGCTTCACCGACGGCACAGGGCCGATATTTGCCGGCAAGATTTTCCCTTTCTGCTTCATCACCATCGCCTGCGGCGCCATCAGCGGCTTCCATTCCCTGATTGCCTCCGGCACCACACCCAAGCTCCTGACGCGCGAGAGCCACGCCCGCATGGTGGGCTATGGCAGCATGCTGCTGGAATCGTTCGTGGCCATCATGGCGATGGTGGCGGCCACAGTGCTTCAACCCGGAGTCTATTTCGCCATCAACAGCCCGGCGGGCGTGGTAGGCACGCTCCCCGCCGACGCCGTCGCCACGATTTCTTCCTGGGGCTTCCCGGTCACGCAGCAGGAGATGGCCGAACTCGCCGGCAAGATCGGGGAGGTGACGCTCTTCAACCGCACGGGCGGCGCGCCTTCACTCGCGGTGGGGATGGCGCACATTTTCTCGAACGTGTTGGGCGGATCGCGCTTGATGGCCATTTGGTATCACTTCGCCATCATGTTTGAGGCGCTGTTCATCCTCACCGTGCTCGACGCCGGCACGCGCGTGGGACGCTTCATGCTGCAGGATCTGCTCGGGCACTTCTGGAAGCCGCTGGGGAGAACGGGTTGGTACCCCAGCATCATTCTGACCAGCTCGATCGTGGTGAGCGCGTGGGGATACTTCCTCTACCAGGGTGTGGTGGACCCGCTGGGTGGCATCAACAGCCTGTGGCCGCTGTTCGGGATTTCCAATCAACTTCTGGCCACCATCGCGCTTTGCGTCGCCACCACGATTCTCATCAAGATGGGCAAGACGCGTTACGTGTGGGTCACACTGCTGCCGCTCGCGTGGCTCGCCTCGGTCACCATGACGGCGAGCGCGCAGAAGATCTTCCATCCCCACCCCAGAATCGGTTTCCTGGCGCACGCGCGGTCGCTGGCCGAACAACTTGCCGCGAGCACGATCCCCGCCGACAGGATTGCCCTCACCGAGCGCCTGATTTTCAACGACCGCCTCGACGCCGTGGTTACGACAGTCTTCGCGAGCTTGGTGCTGCTGATTCTGATCGAATCCGGCCGGCACTGGTGGCTTTACGTTTTCGGCCGTAAACAACCTGTACTGAACGAGGCGCCGATGGTGCTGTCGAAGCTGCCGGCGGAAGCATGAAGTCAGAGGACAGTGGATAGTGGACAGTGGTCAGTGGTTCGTTGAAGGACGCATTCTCATTCTGGTTGAGGTGTGAGAGATGGTCAGAGCGCGAACTTTTCTGCAGCGAATCTGGGAGATCGCCCGGGAAGTGTTCGGGGACAAGGCGTATGATCGCTACGCCGAACACGTTCGCGGGCAAGGGGAAATACCACTGACGCCCGGGGAATTTTACGTGTCGCAATTGCAGCGCAAATATTCGCGCCCGACGCGATGCTGCTAGTAAGGAGGAGGCCTTTATGCGCCGTTCTGCATTTCTGGTTTTTGCCGCCAGTCTGGCCGTGGCTGCGGCTCAAGAACCGCCGTTTTCCAAGCAATACCTTCCCGTTAAGCAATACTCCCAGCAGGAGAACGAGGCGCTGGTGAAGAAGTTTCAGGAACTCCGCGTCTCGGATGTGATAGACGGCCTGGACGTGGTCGGTTTGCAGGATGCCACGGTTATGGACCACGGAATCGCACCGCTCTGGCGCGACGAAAAGAATTTCACCCATCGCATCTACGGCGTAGCGGTGACGTTGCGCATCGTGCCGCCACAGGAGCGCGCGCCGAATTTTCCCTCGCACCAGGAGTTTTCGAAGTGGGAAGGAAACTGGTACGAGACGAAGATTCCCGACGATTTCGAGCACTACCTCAAGCCGGACACCATTCTGGTGATTGATGCCTCGCGGACCAAGGACGTGGGCTTCTGCGGCTCGAACAATGCGCTCAACTGGTTCACGCGCGGCATGCGCGGCATCGTTACCGACGGCGGCTGCCGCGACCTCGACGAAATCATTCTCGAGCACATCCCGCTTTACCAGCGCGGACCGACGAACGGGATCGATCCCGGCCGCATCCAAATCGAGTCCTACAACAACCCCGTGAATGTCGGAGGAGTGCTGGTGATGCCCGGGGATATCATCGTCGGCGACGCGCAGGGCGTGGTCGTGGTGCCACGCGCCCAGGCCGAAGCCGTTCTCGCCGCCGCGCACCGCATCCAGGATGGGGATAAAATCGGGCGCCGCGAACTCTATAAGAAGCTGAATCACCCGCCAGACTTCACCGTCAAGTAGCAGATCCGTCGGCCGTCACTCTCTGGGGGTGTTCAGGGGCGCTTTCTGCCCGCACGGTGGAACTGACCCCGGCAACCCCGAACCCCTTCTCCCATCAAGAAGCTCCTCAAGCCTCCCATCCTCTCTGCCGATAACCGTACGGTGGGCTTGGAATGTTATTTGGGCGACACTGAAATGGAGAGGTAGGGATGGCGAATTTCCTGTCGGACCGGAAAGTGCGCGATGCAAGCGCCAGAACGAAGGGAGAAGAGCACGCCTCGGCAAGGCGGCCTGCGGAGGCAAGGAAAACGGCCTCAACGAGCGATGAAGTGTGGCGTTCGGCCGCAGGGATTTCCAAGATCCTGCACCCATTGTCCAACCGGGTGAAGATGTTGGCCGTCCTGGTTACGCGCCTCAGGGATGTGAACGCGGAGCACGCCACGCGAGTCTGCGCTGTAGCCGGGTACGTGGGGACACAGGAGCAGTGGGACCAGTTTGCTCCTCGCTGGAAGATGACGCTCGAGGCGGCCGGGGTCAAGGCGTTTTGCCTGGCGGACATCGAGAGTGGCAGTGGTGAGTTTGCGGGATGGACTGAAGACCGAAAAGTTGAGTTACTGGAGAAGTTGGTGAAGGTCATCGACGGAAGCGGCTTCGAGGTCATCGGCTCGGCACTGTCCTTGGCGGAGTTTGAGGCCCTCTCCCCCGCGGACAGAATCTCGCTGACCTGCGGCAGGCCCGACGACCCGCACCTTCTCTGCTTCAACCACTGCCTGGTGGAAGCGGCACGACGCGCCGCGTTTCTGCCGCGTGAAGAGAAGGTGTGCTTTGTGTTCGACTGGGAGGATGAGATCGGGTCGGCAGGCTTGTGGCATTTCGATGAGTTAAAAAACCTGACGAGCGAACCTATTCGCGAGCGTCTGGGGGCGCTGGGGTTTGAGTCCCGCCTCGAGTTCTTACCCCTTCAGGCCGCCGATTTGCTGGTTTACGAGTGTTCCCAGCACACCGAAAACGTTTACTGCAGAACGACCCTTCCTGTGCATTAGCTATGGCGTTAACTTGCGTACGCACATAACTTGACTTTTACCCTCCAAAGCTGCAAGTTAGTAGCCGCGGGAAGCACGGAGCGATGCGGCGTCGTTCAGACCGCCGTTGGCGAGTCGTCGGGAATGGCAATTCTCACCTACAAGAAGTTCTGTTCGGACCAATTCAAGCGCCTGGAGCCCCTTTATGAGTCCTCCGGGGCGGAGGGCTGGTCTGTCCCTTACGACGATTTCACCAAGGCACTCTGGGAAGGAATCGGTCCCGCCGCCGTGGCCGACCCGGGCCGGATACCCGAGCTCCTGGGAAGAATCCACGCTGACGAACTCGTGCTGGCGCTGGCTTGCGTGCGAGGCAACGAGCGGGCGTGGGAGGCTTTTAGCTTTGGATACCGCACAGTCATCCACGAGGCGGCCTGCGCCATCGCTTCTGACCTGTCCCTGGCGCGCGAAATTTCCGATTCGCTCTCAGCGGAACTTTACGGGTTGGATCCCGACACGCCCGGGCGGAAGTCCCGTCTCGCCTACTTCCGCGGTCGGAGCAGCCTGAAAACGTGGCTGCGCGTGCTGGTCTACCAGAAATTCGTGGATGAATACCGCCGCTCGAGGCGCCTGGAACCCCTGCCCGAAAACGAGGAAATCCCTTCCGCCGGCGGCGGAGCGGTCTCGGCAAAAGACGACCAGCGTTACAGCGATTTGTTGAGCGAGGCGCTCGGAGTGAGCCTGCGAGGGCTCCCCGCGGCGGAAAAGCTGCTGCTGGGTTTCTATTACGTCCAGCAACTCACGCTGAAGCAGATCGGGCGGGTGAGGGGCGAGCACGAAGCGACGGTATCCCGTCACCTTGAAGCGGTGAGAAAGAAAATGCGTAAACAGATCGAGGGATATTTGCGAAAGGTCAAGAAATTGAGCGCCTACGACGTCGATCGCTGTTTCGACTTCGCGTCGCGCGGCGTGGCCGTCGATCTGGAAAAAGAACTGAAATCAGACAAAATCCCGCAAGAAGGCCCGGGCGGCTCGTTCTAATATTGGCGGGATTGCAGGGGTGAGTGGCGCCCGCCGCGCGTTACGGCTCACCCGGGACTGAGAGTAGGCCGTGATAGACGATTCTGCTGAGGACAAGGGACTCGGGAAACTCATCGCGGGCAAACTGCGGGAGCAACTCCGGGCGGAGGACGCAGGGTGTCCTGATGCGGAGACCCTGGCCTGCTATTACGATCACGTGCTGACAGAAGACGAACGGGAGGCCTGTGCGACCCACATTACGCTTTGCTCCCGATGCCAGGAACAGATAGCGGAACTTGCCCGGCTGAGCGATGCCGATGGGCCGCTAGTGGCGGTTATGGACAAGCCGGTGGCAGAAGAAGAGCCCGAGACGGGCTGGCACTTCAGCCTGGCATGGGTTGGTTTTGCCCTGGTGATCGTGGTCTCAGTGGGTGTGTGGCAGCGGTCCCGAATCGTCAACTTTCTGCAGCCTCAGCGCGAGACCGCGGAAAACGTCTCTCCCCCTGCTCCGGAAGCTCCCGCTGTTGCCGGGAAAAAGGCTGTTCCGTCGAACCAGCCTGCCAGGCATGACGCCGCGAAGGCCACAGACGCAATTCAGAGCAAGGTGGGTGGTGCAAGTAAGATCGTCGCGGAAGAGAAAGCCGGCTCTGGGCCGGGAGCGAAGGTCCCATCCGCGGTCGCAAAGTCCAAGGAAGCGTCGCCGGCTGGAGCCTTAGCCCGGAACACGGCCTTGGCAGAAACCCAATCTGCGTCCGGGGGATCAGCCGGCGTTGTTGCGGAAGGCAGAAAGGCCGATGGGCTGGGAGCTATGGCAGCACCCAGCGAACGCGCGAGCCTTGGCGCGGTTGTCCAACCCGGTGGGCGCCAGATTGAAATGCGGGCCGAGAAGCCCAACCTGCGGCTAACCGATCGCGACGTAGCGGGCGAACGCCTCGCTGCAGCCCCTCAACCTCCGCCTGCCCCTG
>Ga0315277_10006895_pt1 | contig 14772 bp, 12 predicted proteins | sample YL17G05_15_MG_FD_203695 | JGI IMG/M metagenome (GOLD analysis project Ga0315277, IMG submission 203695) | Sediment microbial communities from Yellowstone Lake, YNP, Wyoming, USA - YL17G05_15 | ecosystem: Environmental > Aquatic > Freshwater > Lake > Sediment | place: USA: Wyoming | collected... | reverse complement strand
GCTCTCGGTCCTTCACGCGGGCATCCTCGCGCGCGACATGAAGAAGGTCGACCAGTTCGTCATATACCAGTCCATCGGCCGCGATGCCGGCTGGCTCACCGCGGCGGCGGCGCTTGCCAGGACCGCTGACCCCGAAAGCGCGCCCCACGTACTGCTTCTCCCCGAACGCGCGTTCGAAGTGGACAGGTTCCTCCAGAAGGTCGAGGACGTCTACAAGAAATTCGGCTGGGTTTCGATCGCCTGCGGCGAAGGGGTGAAGTACGCCGACGGGACGCCCGTTTCCGCCTCCCAGACGCGCGACAAGTTCGGCAACGTCGAGCTCGGCGCCATGGGCGGCACCTCCGTCGCCATGAACGTCCACAAGATAATCACCAGGAACTTCCCCGGCTGGCGCGGCGAGTTCCAGGTAACCGAGTCGCTGCCCATGAGCGCCGCCGACCGCGCCGTGAAACTTGACCTCGCCGAAGCCTATCGCCTCGGCGTCGAAGCCGCGAAACTGGCCGCAAGAGGAGTGTCGGGCAAAATGGTGAGCCTCGTCCGCTCTGCGCGCGGGGCCTACAGGGTGACTGTCGCCGCGGCCAACCTCGCCGACGTCGCCGTCAAGGCCAAGCCGATGCCCGGCGCCATGATCTCCCCCGACGGCTTCTTCGTGACGAAGGCCTTCTACAATTACGCCGCCCCGCTCGTCGGCCCCATGCCGAAATACGCGTCCTTGAAACTCGTCCCCGCCGGCCCGGCGTCGAGCTGCAGTTGCTGCTCGTAGGCGGACGCGCCCCCTTTCTCCCAACAAAAGAAGCGCCGGCCTCGGCCGGCGCTTTTGTCTTGGACGCGGATCTCTTACCGCATTTGCCTCTGCACCTTCGGCACGAGCGGCCGCGACAGCCTCGCCGCGGCTCGCTTGCCGCTCAGGGCCATGAAGCGCTTCAGGGCGTTCTTCGGCTCCCAGTAGTAACGCACCGACGCCGCCGAAAAGTACGGCATCCACTTCAGCAGTTTCCGCGGTCTCAGGTAGAACGACCTGTACGCCCGCCAGAAAAGCGACTGCAGGCGCTCCGCCCTCAACTTCCGAAGCTCGAACGTCGGCATCCCTCCCCAGAACCTGCGCCAGTCGTGCGTGATGAGTCTGTCCTTGACCTTCTCGAAAAGGCGCGTCCCCGGATACGGCGTCACGAGCGAAAACTGCGCGACGTGCGGGTTGAGTTTCTTCGCGAAGCGGATGGTATTGTTCACCATCGCCTCGGTCTCGTCGTCAAAGCCGAGCATGAAAGCCCCCCAGACCCTCACGTCGTGCGCGCGGAAGACCTCCATCGCCTCGAAAGACGATTGCACGGACGCCTTCTTGTTCGCGCCGTCGAGGCTCTCCTGGTTGGCGCTCTCAAATCCCACGAACACCTGCCTCAAGCCCGCGCGCGCCATGAGCTTCACGACCTCCGGGTGGCGCAGCGCGGTGTCGGCGCGGCTGAACGCCCACCACTTGAGGTTCCAGTTTTGCTTGAGGATCCCCTCGGCGATGGCCGCCGCGCGGTTGGGATTCAGCGTGAAGTTGTCGTCGAAAAACGCGACCGCCCGGTAGCCTTCGCGTTCGTACATGTACTTTATCTCGTCGATGACGCTCTCGACGCTTCTCGTGCGGAGCTTGAGGCCGCCGAAGACCGAGCACGAGCAGAAATCGCAGTTCGAGGGGCATCCGCGCGTCGTCACGACCCCCGTCATTTCCCTGCCCTCGAGCGTCGCTCGGTAGCTCTTGCGCGCAAAAAGGTCTCGCGCGGGCATCGGCAGATTGTCGAGGTCGCTAATGTACGGCCGCGCCGGCGTGCGGACGATGTCCCCGTTGCCGCGGTAGGAAATCCCGGCTACGTGCGAAGGCTTTGAGCCGTCCCCGAGGCAGCTGGCCAATTCCAGCATCGTGTACTCGCCTTCGTTGCGCACCACGTAGTCGACCGCGCCGGCCGCGAGCGCCTCCGTGTCCATGAAGGTCACGTGCGGCCCGCCTGCCACTACAGTCGAGCCCGCGGCCTTCGCGGCCTCGGCGACCTTCTGCGCCGCCGGCCAGCGCGTCGTGTCGCTCGAGATGCCGACGAGGTCGTACTCGCCGTACGGCAGGTCCCGGTAATCCGCCTTGGCAACCTCGAAGTCCACCACGTCCACCTTGTGATGGTTCTCCCTCAAAGCCGCCGCGACGTATGCGAGGCCCAGCGGTATGAAACGAAGGCCGACCCTGTGGTAGAGACTTCCGGCGGGCGGGTTAACGAGAAGCACCTTCATGTTCCCCTCCAGCTGAATAAACTCGTGACGGCGTTCACAAAACGCCGTGACTGCCCACTCCTCTAAAAACACAAACGTCGCCGGACGCGTTCCGGGAAAAATCCCGGCGTCGCGGCGCACTCCGCGCCTGACAGCCCCTGCCGAACTGCGCACGGACCGTCCCGATGCCCGCCCGCGGACTGGCCGTCTGAATTTCTATTCTACTCTTCCGGGCGCGGACCGTAATGGGGAAGTGTCGTCCCGAGCTCGTACGCCCCGAGGTCCGGCGCCTCGCCTTTGTATCCGTCCGTGATCCCGGGGAAATTGTACCCCGCGTCGACGGCTTTTGCACCGGCGTCCAGAAGCAGGTTGTTCGCCGAAACGTCCACCGGCTTGTCCGGCGATTCCGGCGGCATTACGCCCGACGCGAAAAGCCCCTTCACCGGCATCACGATGCCGTGCTCCTCCTGCCGCGCTTCTTTCTCGAAATCCGCCAGCGTCTTGTAGATGACCCCGTTCCACTTGGCGAAGCTTGCGAACGGCCCGCCCGCGTACCCGTTGTAGTCGAATGCGCAGTTCGTCATCTTCGGGCTCATTTCCAGGGCGTAGCCGTTGTTGCCGCCGGCGAAAAGGTTGTTGCCCGCCCACACGTGAAAGACCGGATCGCTCGTGTGGACGAACTCCGGGCCGCCTTCGTCGGCCGACCGGACGCTCGTGTTGTTGATGAGCAGCACCCCGTGCGGACTGTTGTGGAGTTTGAACGGCTCGTAATTCGTGTTGTAAAGGGCGTTGCGGAAAATGTAGCACGGCCCGCCGTGCAGGGGCTGAGTGCTTATCCCCTGAAAGCAGTTCGTGATGCGGTTCCCGAAGCACCGGATGTTCTGTGCCCCCTCGTCGCACTCGATCCCGTCGTCGCCGCAGTCGCTTATCTCGTTGCCGTAGAGGTCGTTGGCGCACTTCGGCTGGTCGCCCGAACCGTGTATCCCGTCGCCCCACGCCTTCATCCTGTTGAAGGCAACCACGCTGCCTTCGCCCGAGACGTTCACCGCCAGAACGTCCGTGACGTCGTATCTCTTCCCGTTGAACCGGAAGATCGTGTTCGGATAGCATACCCGTTTGCCGTCTATCCGCCAGGGGACCCACCCGTCGAAGTCGTTGTCGAGAACGGCGATGCCCTTCATGGGATTTCGCGTCGCCGTGAACCCGTTGTCCGTATCGTACACCCGGCAATGCCGCATCACGATGTATGACGATTGGTGCGCGACCACCGCGTAAGCAGCGTTGCCGACCGAGAGGTGCCATAGCCACACGTGCGAAACGCCTATCGCGCTCACGCCGCGTTCGGCGCCGCCTCCGTCGATTGCGGCGGAATTATCCGCCGGGCCGCGCCAGACGATCGGTTTGCCTTCGGCGCCGCTCTTCATAAAGGCGACCGGCCCCTTGTATGTGCCTGCCGCCAGGTTAAAAATGTCCCCCGGCTGGGCGGCCGCATCCGCGACCTTTAGGCCTTTGAACGGGTCGTCCTTGGTCCCGCTGCCGCCGCCGTCGCCGGGCACCACCCAACGCTGCCGCATGTTCTCCGGTATCACCGGCTCCGTTCGGGTCGTCGCGCCTACGATTTTCTCCGTGTTGCCGCCGTCGGGGTCCTTGAGGCTAAGCTTCATCTCGTACTTCGTTCCCTGTTCGAGCCCGAAGATGCTCCCCGCGAAGAGCACCTCACCCTCCGGCACCTTCCTTATTCTGCCCGTCGAATCGACCCGCCACAGCGGCATCGCCTCCCGCCAATCGGCCTCGCCGGCCTTGCGGTAACAGAACTCGACTGTCGCGTTGCCGTTGTCGTCGCCCTTTACGAACCACTCGACCCCGAGGCAGACGAACGTCGGTTCCTCGATGACAAGCCTGTCGGGCACTGAAGTATCAGCGCCAGAGGCCCAACCTCGCCCGACGAGTAGAATAAGCCCAACGACACACGCCCTTGACGCGCCATTCCACATCACGCTGCCTCTCAAAGTGTTACGCCCCTAACCGGCGCCGAGCCCGTTTCTATGCCATGACGCGGCTGGCACGCGACTGAAAGTCGCCCTGTACAGTGCCGACCTATTCTCGTATACTGGTAGGCCTTTGCAAGGAAAGTTTATGCACTACGAAAGGTCGGCGCCTTCGCGCCGTGAAGTCATAAAGCGCAGCATGCAGGGGGCCGTGGCCGCCGGTGTCGTCTTCACCGTCGGCACCTCCCAGAACCTCGACGTCACACGGATGAGATTTCCTGTCCCCGGCCTGCCCAAACCGCTCTCGGGCTTCCGCGTCGCGTTCGCAAGCGATTTTCATCACGGCGTCTACGTGCCCGCTGAGACGCTTCGCGGCGCCGTCGACACCATAAACGCCTTGAGGCCCCACGCCATTCTCTTGGGCGGCGACTACGTCACCGCCTCGTCGACGTTTTTCGACTCCGCCTTCGACGAACTCGCTTGCCTCCGCGCCCCTCACGGCGTCTTCTCTGTCCCAGGAAATCACGAGTACTGGACGAGCGTCTCTAAGTACCGTAAAACCCTCGGCCGCACCCGCATCGTCGACCTTACCAACCGCGGCGTTGCCCTCGGCGCTTCGAGCGCCCCTCTCTGGGTCGCGGGACTTGATGACGACTGGGGCGGCGGCCCCGACCCGTCGGCCGCCGTAGCGGGCGCGCCCCACGGCGCGTGCCGCATCGCCTTCACGCATAACCCCGTGACGGCCGACGAACTCCCGCCCGGCTACGCGAACCTCATCCTCGCGGGTCACACCCACGGCTGGCAGGTGTACGTTCCGGGCGTGACGCGTTTCCTCATCCCCAGCAGCAGCATGCGCAAGTACCGCGCGGGCTTTTACGACACGCCCGCCGGCCGGATGTACGTCACGCGCGGCGTCGGCACCATCGGCGTCCCCGTCCGCGTGTGGTGCAGGCCGGAAGTGGTCCTCGTCGAGCTCGCCGCGGCGTAGCCTCTTAATGCGCCCCCGGCGTCCTCGGCGGCGCCGGATGCCTCGGCACCGGTATGTAATCAACCGTCGGCTGCCTCCGCACCGGCTGCGGGTAAAGCGCCATCAACTGCAGAAACTCGTCCGGCATCTCTTTCGACACGTGAAGCCCGAGCGCCGCCGCCTCCTCGAACATTATCGGGTAGTCGTGCGTCCAGCGCCCCTCGGTGAGCGCCCTCGCCACCTCCTCGACCTTTTCGATTGAGTACCTGTCCTTGAGAAGTCCCTTGACGCACTCGCGCACCTGCCGCGTCGCCTTCTCCGCCTGGTCCGCGAAAATGAACGTCTGGTCGTCCACGTCCTTTATCGGTTTCGTCGCCACGAGCTTCATCAGCGACGACGCCGGAAACTGCCCCACTTGCGGGTCGACCGGCCCGAGCACCGCGTGTTCGCTCATCACTATCTCGTCCGCCGCAAGCGCGATAAGCGTCCCGCCCGACATCGCGTAGTGCGGCACGAAAACCCGGACTTTCCCGGTATGCTTCCTTATCGCCGACGCTATCTGAAGCGACGCCAGCACCAGCCCCCCGGGCGTGTGAAGCACTATGTCCAGCGGCACCTCCGGGTCCGTCAGGTGTATCGCCCGGAGCACCTCTTCGCTGTCGTGCACGTCGATGTAGCGCATTATCGGAAACCCCAAGAGGCTCATCGTCTCCTCGCGGTGGACCATGAGTATCACTCGCGAGTTGCGCTTCTCTTCGATTTTCGCGATGAGCCGCTTGCGCGCCGCCTCCACTAAGAGTTGCCGCAGGACCGGCTGCAGCATCACGATTATCAGGAATATCCAGAAAATGCTCGTCATCGTCACTGCCTCCTGCCGTCGTCGTGCGGCTGGTGCCCGAAAGCCGTCTGCGCCGCGTACTCGTCGCGTTGCAGGGGCCTTCGCGCAGCCCTGTGCCACGCGAAGATCGGCCCGAGGACAAATCCCGTCGCAAAGCCCCCCACGTGCGCCCAGACCGCTATGCCTCCCGCTGCTCCGGGTTCCGCCACCGATAAGAGCCCGCTGAAAAACTGCAGCGCGAACCACAACACCAAAAAGAGCACCGCCGGCATGTCGAAGAAAAACGGAAAAATAAACACCGGCACGAGCGTTACTATCTTCGCCCGCGGAAAAAGAAAGAGGTACGCGCCCATCACCCCCGCAATCGCCCCGGACGCCCCCACCGTCGGCAGCTGCGAGCCAGCGTTCGTCAGCACGTGCGTCACCCCCGCCGCCAGGCCGCACAGCACGTAAAACGCCGCGAACCTCAGCGGCCCCATCGTGTCTTCGACGTTGTCCCCGAATATCCAGAACGCCCACATGTTCATTATGATGTGAAACCATCCCCCGTGGATGAACATGCTGGTGAAAAACGGCCAGTAGTCGTCTACCGGCAGCCCTACCCACGCCGCCCACGCCGGGTGCGTAAACCTCTCCGGCACTATCCCGAAAAGGTAAAAAAACCGCCTTATCCCGTCCGGCGTCAGCGTCAGTTCGAACGCGAACACCGCGACGTTCGCGAATACTATCGCATAAGTGACGACCGGAATGTGCCGCCGCGGAACCGAATCCGAGATCGGAATCACCTTGGCGCCCCCGGCGTTCCACCCTGGCTGACGCCCTTGAATGGCTAATATGTAACGGCGCTTGCGCCGGCACGCAAGGTGCCGCCGCCAAAGTGCTAACACTCATAGCTCCGCCTCGGTTCCCCAAAAGCAAGGGGCCGGCCCGATGGCCGGCCCCGCGTGAAATGTTCTGCCCCGCTTAGTGCGGCACGTACTTGTTGTACGTGTAGGAGAGGACCTTCTTCTCGCCCGGGGCGACGTCGACCTTCCACTTCAACGTCGCGGTCGGGTCGAGCCCGCCGCCCCTCGTGGTCGTTATCTCGGCGTCGTTATCGGCCGCCAGCGGCGTGCCTTCGACGAGGCGCGTTATCTCGAGCGCCGCCTTTGTCTTGCGCTTGTTCTCTATCTGGAGGCGGCCTTCGACCGTGATGAGGTCGCCCTTGCCGCTCGAACTCTTCGCCGCTTTCGACTCGCCGATGACGCGCTTCACCTCCCGCTCGGCGCTCCAGGTGCGGATGTCGACCGCCGGCCCTATCCGGAGCTCCGCGTCGGCCCCGGGCGCCGTGTACTGCAGCCACACCTGCCCGACCGCCCGCCCCTCTTCAAAAACAAGCACCGGCGCGTCCGCCCACGGCTCCTCGGTCGAGTTCGTCATCTTGAGCGTGTGTATCGGCGCGCGCGCCTCGGTGTATTTCACCGCCGCGCCCGTCTTGTCCTCGACCGTGTCGGACGTGAAAAGTCCGCCGTTGTATATCTCGCGAAGGCGCCTGGCGTACTCGGGATTCTGGTAGATTGCCGGCGCCCCGGCGAACCACACAAACACGTGCGCTACCGGCCCGTCGGCCTTGCGGATGACGATGTTGGAGCTCGTGCCCTTCCCGGCGGAAACGTTTTCCGCCGTGTAGTAGAAGAGATGCGCTGCCGGCGCTCCCGTGACCTGTTTGCCGACGGCCGGCTGCTGTTGAACCCCCTCGGCCTGCACTCCGTTCGGAAAGTACGCGCTGTAATCCGCCTGCGCCATACCCATGGAGATCTTCAACCGCGCCGGCGCCTGCGCTACATTCGCCGCCTCCTGGCTGTAGAACTCCCCGAGATCCATCTTCGTGTTCGACTGCGCCACCGGCGCCAGGACGCTTGCCAGCGTGAAAACCGGCTCGCCCACCACGAAACTCGCCCGCGCGCCCGCGATGTCCGCGATGTCGTCTATGATCGACGCCGAAAGCGCCAGCCGCCCCTTTCCTCCTTCTCGAGGTCGAGCCTGTACGCCGGAAGCCACCTGATGCCGTTCTGAAGGCAGTTATAACCTATCCTGACCTTCTGCCCGTCCTTGGCTCCCTTCAGGGTGACCGTCATCTCGCGCCTGGACGTGCTTGACGTGACGGTCGTCTTCGCGTCCGCGATCTCCGCGTAGCGCAGTTCCCCCTGCGGCACCGCCGCCACCCCCGTCTCCGTCTTTAGAAAGACCTGGCTGCTGCCCCCTTCCGTCGGCAGGATCGTCCCCTCGATGGTCCAATCCCTCATGACGAGTTTCGCCTTCTTGCCCGGGTTATTCCTGACCAGGCCGTAAACGTCGCTTATCGGCTTGTCGACGGCCGGGTACACGTCGCGAGCGTCGATCGATTCGACGGTCACGCCCTCGTCGAGCGCGTAAAACCATAGCGTCCCGAACGCCGGCGCCGGCGTCTCGGCCAGAACGAGTTTGCCGTCCTTGACGATGCCTTCGCCAACGTAACTGAAAATGCCGCTGCCGCTCTTGAATATCGCGACGTCGGTCACCTTGGCCGTGAGGATCCCGTCCGTCTTCGCCTCCTCGGCCGAAACCCCGTATGCCGCCGCAGCCAGTACGACCGCCGCTGCGAGTACTAAACTCCTCGCTGCGTTATCCATGCTTGCCTCCGCGCGTGCCATGTGTCGTTTTCGACAGAGCCGGTGCGTCCCATCAGAAAGCCGGCGAGGCGTTCTTACCTCGCCCTCACGTACGTCGAGTAGTCAAAGACGAGCGTCTTCTCCGCGCCCGCGTCGAGGTCGAACTCCCAGTCCACCTTCGTGTGCGGGTTGACGCTCACCAGCGCGCTCGTGTCCGCCGAGACCGTCGCCCCTTCCGGCGCCTTCGTTACCGTTCCGAAAAACGGCTTCGTCACGACCATGTGCGTGCCCTCTTTCTTGAAGTTCTTCACCCAGAGCGAAACCTTCACCATCACGAGGTCGTAACTGTAGCCGTAGGAATTGAGCGCGTTCCTGTTGCGCCCCGTCTCCTCGCCCGTCTGGCCCACCTTGATGTCCGGTGCCGCCGTAATCCTCACGTCCGCCGTGCCGCCCGCCGGCGTGTAATTGACCGCGTCCTGCGCCAGCACGTCGCCTTTCGAGAAAAGTAGCGCCGGCCCGCTCGTAAGGGGCTTGCCGCTTGAGTTCGTCAGCCTGACGTAATGCTCCGCCGCGTCCACCTTCGGCAGCGTCGCTATCCTCGCCCTTTCGTCGCCCTGTTCGTTCCCATCGCGGCTGTCCTTCTGCGTCCAGTCGATAACGTTCCACTTGTAAATGTCCCTGTAAGCGAGGTTCGCCGACAGAAGCGTCACCGACGCCCTCTCGCCTGACTTCAACGTCACGTTTTCCTTCGTGTAGTAGAAAAGGTCCGATACGTCCTTTGACGTTATCTCGGGCACTGGCGCAAACGCCGCCGGCGTCGGGGCCGCGTAAAGCATGTCGTAGCTGGATCGCGTTTCTGCCATGGACTGTGAAATGTTCGACATGTAATACGCGCCTGCCCCTGCCTGCCCCGGCTGCGGGAAGAAAATGGACAGCTTCGGCATCTCGGCGATGTACGCCAGGGGCGACAGGAGTTCCCCCTGCTCGAAGTTCGGCACGCCCACGACGAGGTGGAGCATCGCGCCCTCCAGGTCCTGTATGTCGTTCACTATCTCGCCTTGAAGCGAAAGCGCCGCCGTCTTCTCGTCCACGAGTTCCAGCCTGTACGACGGCATCCACCTGATGCCCTTTTCGAGGAACTGATAACCGATCGGGACCTCGCCCGAGTCGGCGCCCTTGAGCTTGAGCGTCACGTACCCCTCTTTCTTCGTCTCGCCGAACTGGTTCGCGCCTCCGCTGATCGTCACCGCGCGGATGTCGCCGCTGCGGATCGAGATGATCGACCCGTCGGCGGCTTTGAGTTCGACATCGCTGCTTGTCACCGGCTGCGGCGTGAACGCTATCGGTATTCCTGCCGGCCCGGCGCGCAGCTCTCTCCCTGGCGGACTGACAGCCGCCGTCCGGTTGGGCAGAAGCACGCCGATGTATTTGCCCTTCTCGGTCTCGACCGTCGCCTCTTTGCCCGCGTTTGCCGCGATGAGTTCTTCGACCGAAAGGGGAGTGCGGCTGACGGTCACCTCGCGCTGCGCCGCGGTCGCCTGGTCGATCGTCACGCCGTCTTTGCGCGTGTAGAACCACCACGTCCCGAGCGCCGCCGCCGGCAGTGGCGCTATCTCAACCGTGCCGCCCGTCGGCCGTGCCGTCCCCTCGACCCTGAAAAACCCGTAGCCGTTTTTGAAGACGGCCACCGTGGTCACCTTGCCGTCGAAAACGGGTCTGGGGGACTCGCCGGCTGGAACCGTGGAAGCCAATAACGCCGCCGCCAAAACCGCTGCTATCGCCGTTCGCATCGACCTTCCTCCTCTGCACGGGACTCTATGCCATATGCTCCGCCACCATTATACGTACAGCCCGCCGCGAAATCGTAACAGCCGTGTAACGAAAATGCCGACCGTGTCCGCTCGCGCCCCGTTGCGTCACCTGGCGCTGTTTTCCGTCCGCGGGAAAGATTGCTCTGAGGGCTTGAAGAATGGAGACATGTCAACCCAAAACTTATCGGCAGTTGTGGGGAACCCCGACGCGTCGCGCTCGCTACGTAGAACCGCATCGCGGGTCAGGTACTTGCCTTCGCTTGTCCCATGCCTCGCGTAGATCCAGTAGACGTAGTCGTCTGCGGCGTCAACCCGGACGTCGGCCAGGCGCTCGAAGGAGTCCCTGCACTTTAACAGGTTGTCGAGAACCGACGCATCGACCGGGACGCTGTCGGACACGTCGACAACGGTGCGACCCGGCCATTCGGCGCGCTGTTTGAATCCCTTGGCCGCGAATGTTCGGCCGTCTTTGCGCCACAGGAGAAGCGCATCGCTGCGGCCTGCGAAGCCGCCGATCCTCCCCGCGAAGAATACGTCGGTCGCGCCTTCGATTGTCGGGCTGAATACTATCGTCCAATCGGCAAGCGCCTTGCGCTCGGCCTTCCAATCGCTCCCCGCTGCCGGCGCCCGCTGCCTCGTGCTGAGATGAACCGTCACGAGGACAGCGGATGCCGCGCCGATGATGGCGGCCAGAGACATGATAAATGCCGTTGAAGGTATCCGCCGCATCTTCGGTCGTCCCCTCCTTAAGTGTCCTGCCGCGCCGGTGCGCCAAGATCTTAGTATTCGTCAGGCAGCCGATTGTTCCGTCGAGTCCGCGCTCCTCGCGTTATTTCCGCCCCCATCCGCCTTGACTGAACGTCAATATGGTCATAGGATTGCGTTGGTCGCAATCACAAGGCCGGCCGGAAGGAGCTGGATTATGCCCGGGGACAAGCCTCTCATTGCCGTCACGATGGGTGACCCTGCCGGTATTGGCGCCGAAGTAATCCTCAAGGCATTCGCTGATGACGCCCTCTGGCGCGGCGCGAGCCCCGTCGTCTACGGCGACCTTGCCCGCCTCAATGCCGTTGCCGAGAGGTCTGCCTTCGCCCTCGAGCTCGTTCGCGTAGAATCGCCGCGAAAGGTCGACGGGCGCTACCCGCGTCTCGAGGTCGTCGATTTCGCAAACGTCCCGCGCGATTTCCCCTTTGGTTCCGCGTCCGTTGCAGGCGGACGCGCCGCCCTCGACTATATCGAGGCCGCCGCCACGGCCGCTATCGCCGGCGAAGTCGACGCCGTTGTCACCGCTCCAATCTCGAAGGCCGCCATCCGCGCCGCCGGCTCCCCCTACGCCGGCCACACGGACATGCTCGCCGCGATGACGAAGGCCCGCCGCGTCGCCATGGCCCTCGTCGCCGGGCCGCTTCGTGCGATATTCGTCACCGCCCATATCCCCCTTGCCGACGTTCCGCGCGCCGTCACTCGCGACCGCGTCCTCGACACGATCGAACTCGCCGGCGAAGCTTTGAAGCTCCTCGGCGAGCCCGGCCGTGTCATCGCCGTCGCGGGCCTGAACCCCCACGCCGGCGAAGTCGGTATCCTCGGAGGCGAGGAGATCGACTCCATAATTCCCGCGATCCAGGCCGCGCAGAAGATGAGCATCAACTGCGTCGGCCCCGTCCCCGCCGATACCGCCTTCTACCGGATGAGTCAGGGCGAGTTCGGCATCGTCGTGGCCATGTACCACGACCAGGGCCACGCGCCGCTGAAACTCGTCGCCTTCCACACGGGCGTCAACTGGACCGTCGGCCTCCCCATCGTCCGCACCTCGCCCGACCACGGAACCGCCTTCGACATCGCCGGCAAGGGCAAGGCCCGCCCCGACAGTTTCAAAAACGCCGTTCTCCTCGCCCGCAGCGTCGTCGCCCGAAAGAGGGGACTCCCGGAGTGACGCCGAGAGAACGTTTCTTCGCGCGCCTCGAAGGCCGCGACCCGCTGCAGGCGCTCTTCGTCCCCGACCTCTCGATGTGGTACCAGGCCCACAGGATCGACGTCGAGCACGGCGAGCCTCAACGGTACGCCCCCGGCGAGCTAATCCCCGACGACTACCCCATGCACGCCTTGCCCGGCGCCATGCCGCCGAGATTCCGCGGCCTGACTCACCTGGGCCTTCACCGCGCCCTCGGCGTCCCCATTCCCGTGCACAACTACCGATGGCTCGACGTCTCTCTCGACGGCGTCGAGTATTCCTCGAGAACCGCCGGCGTTGAAAGCGTCGAAACCTGGCGCACGCCCCACGGCTTGCTTACGCGGCGTCGCCGCCTCGCCGTGGACGACGGCTCCTGGGCCACGGTCGAATTCCCGGCTAAGAGCCTCGAGCACCTTGCGGCCGTGGTCGACGTCGAACTCTCCCGGAGACTCGCCCCCCGCGCCGGCGAGGTGCAGGCCCTCGCGGCCCAAATCGGCGACGCCGGTTTCCAGGACGTCGTCCTGAGCCGCTCGCCACTCGGCCTTCTCGTGCATGAGTTCATCGGCATGGAAAACTTCGTCTACATGCTCTTCGACCGCCGTGACAGGATTGTCGCCGTCCTCGACGCGATAGAGGAAAAGTCGCTCGAGGCCGTCCGCCTCGCCGCCGCGACCCCCGCGCGCCTCGTCATCCTCGGCGATAACCTCGACGAAAACCTCATCGCCCCTCCGGTCTTCGAGGAGTTCGCCCTGCCGTTCTACCGCAAGGCCGCGGCCATCTTGCACGAGCGCGGCAAGTTCTTTTCCGCACACATGGACGGAAACATCGCGCGTCTACTGCCGCTTCTCAAGGAATCGGGCCTCGACCTCTACGACGGCTGCACGCCCGAGCCGATGAACGACTACTCGCTCGACGACCTCGAGAACGCCCTCGGCCCCGGTATGCACGCCTTCTGCGGCATCCCGTCCACGCTCTTTGTCCAGGGGCTGCCCGACCGCGTCATCCTCGATTACGCCAGGCGCATAATCGACACGCTCGGCGAAAAGGCGATCCTTAACGTAGGCGACATACTGCCGATTAACGGCCGTATCGACGAGGTGGAAAAGGTCGCCGAGATGGTGCGCGGCCTGTAATTGGGGGCATGACGCAATCAGGCCGGAAGCCTTGTATTCGCTGGGTTTCGCCCGCGTCGTATTGTATTATATCCTGCTCTGTTGAAAACCTGGGCCGCCGCCAGCAGGCAAAATGGACGACTGGCTTGAGGAAAAACGCGGACTGGCTTGCTCTGTTGAAAACTCGGAGTGCAGCAAGCAGAAAACACGGGCGACTGGCTCGGGAAAAACGGGGGCTGGCTTGAATTTCCGCGATTTGTAGGAAATTCGTGCCTGTCCCCGCTTTTCCGAAAGCAGGAAATCGGTGACAGGCTCTTACGCAAGGCCCCTTGGGCCGCGGAGTGCCTGTCACCGATTTCTGGGCCGCGGAGTTCACCCGCCTATGGAGGGTTTACCCGCCTCAGGCGGGTGCCTGTCCCCGCTTTTCCGTCCGCATGTTCAAGCGCATTCAAGCGCGACGCGTGCTGTTTTCAACAGAGCAATTTCGTCCCTGATTACGATGTCCCCGGTTCCACGTGTATGACAGGAGATGCCCATGAAATCGCACACCGAATACCTGTGGTTTGACACCCGCGAGCACCGCGAATACGTGAACGTCACCGACAAGGTCGCCGACGCCGTCGCCAAATCCGGCGTCCGCGAGGGGCTCGCGCTCGTCTCGGCGATGCACATCACCGCCGGCGTCTACGTCAACGACGCCGAAAGCGGCATCATCCGCGACATCGACGAGTGGGCTGAAAAGCTCGCGCCCTTTCGCCGCGACTATCACCACCACCAGACCGGCGAAACAAACGGCGACTCGCACCTGAAATCGCTCCTCATCGGTCACGAGGTCATCCTCCCGGTCACCGAAGGCCGCCTCGACCTCGGCCCCTGGCAGCAGGTCTATTACGCCGAATTCGACGGCCGGCGCAAAAAACGCGTCGTCATCAAAATCATCGGTGAATGACTTAATGGCTTCAATTGGGCACGTAATTGCTCTGCTGAAAACCTTCGAGCACCGTGAGCCGGAAAAACGCACGACTGCCTCAGGAAAAACCGGGACGGGAAAAACAGGGACTGGCTTGCTCCGTTGAAAAGATGGAAAATCGGTGACAGGCACTCCGCGGCCAGGGGCCTTGCGTCAGAGCCTGTCACCGATTTTCTGCGCGGTTACGCCGGGCCTCTCGGCCTTCGTTACGTCTCCAGGGGCGCCTGCGCACGCAACGCCGGGTGTTTTCAACAGAGCAAG
>Ga0315277_10006894_pt1 | contig 14777 bp, 8 predicted proteins | sample YL17G05_15_MG_FD_203695 | JGI IMG/M metagenome (GOLD analysis project Ga0315277, IMG submission 203695) | Sediment microbial communities from Yellowstone Lake, YNP, Wyoming, USA - YL17G05_15 | ecosystem: Environmental > Aquatic > Freshwater > Lake > Sediment | place: USA: Wyoming | collected... | reverse complement strand
GTGCCGGAACAGACCGTAGCGACACATGCCCAGCCTGTAGGGCTGGAAGGCAATAGCCTGGGGCAACGCCCCAGGAAACCGAACGCCCCTCCACGCCAGACCACCCTGAAGGGGTGGCAGGACCGTTTGATGGCACGGATGATCGCGCGTGGGGGTCCGGGGATATTCCATCGGCCGGGAATTGTGGCACCCCTTCAGGGTGCGGGGGTCTGGGGCGGATTTTCCTGGGGCGTTGCCCCAGGCTATTGCCTTTCTCCCCTTCAGGGAGAGGCGAGGTGCGCGATTGTTCGAGCATCCGGACATCAGAATTCCCCAGGAAACACAAGCTTCACCAGAATTTATGAAGAGCCACTCACAATACCTCATTTTCCTGTTCGGAGTTCAGAGTTCTGTTTTGCCTTTGTCGTTTTGTTCACCTTGGTGGGACATTTCCCGCTTTGCCCTTTCTATCTCCGACGGACGAGATGGGTCTCATGGGGCAATGCGCCTTGTTCCTCGAAGATTACGAGTTCGTTTGTTCGCGCCAACCACTCGCGCGGAATGTGATAATAGCGTTGCGTGGCAATTCCCGCCGGCGCCGTTTGGAGCAACGGATTATCCAAGTGATCGGTCGCTTCGTCACGCCCGACGATCGTCCAATAGCGTCCCAGACATTGGCCGTTGATCCATAGATAGCCCTTGTTGAGACCCTCGGCGTCAAAAGCCCATGGCCCTGCGTCGGCCATTTCCTCGTCCGAGAGAATGAAGCGGGTGCGATACCAACGCAAGGGATTCTCGCACTCTCGGATGGGTTCCCAGCGCGCTGCCGATGCCGGACCGGGATTCCAAAGCCGCTGCCGTTCGCCGGCCAAACCGGCGATCATGGTCCACGGCCCCGCCGGCGGCCGGCCTTCGAGCAACACGTCGCCCCAAATGCCCTTGCGCTCCTTTTCCATGGAGTCATCAATCATCCAATCGCCCTTGATGAGGCCGAGTGCGACGGCAAGAATGGCCAAGCGATTGCGACCTTCGGCCACCGGGATGACGAAACGCCGATGATGCCCGGGGCCATCGAATCGGCCGCGATTCTCTTTCAGCGGCAACGGACTGGCCGCGGTGAACCGGCCATTGACGAAGATGTAGAACAAATCGCCGCCGCCGCGAATCTCCAATTCGGCCTCGCCGGCTTGCTCAGACGGAAAATCGCAGCAATACCAGCAATAGTCGGTTTCATCCTGCGTCAAAGACAGCTGGCTGACCGGCCGTTCGACAACGGCTGATGCAATAGAATCACGGGCAGGATGCCCGTGCCATCCCTGTTCCGCGAAGGGCAGCGGTTCTTCGATCATTTCCCAACTCAGAATGTCCTGGCGCAGATCGAACTGCCGTTCGATGAGGGGGATCTCTTCGTGGCGCCAGGAACGACATGCCACCTCGATTTGACCTGCGTTTTCGGCTAGTATAATGACCGCGCGCGGCGGCAGGGCATAGCGGTTTCCTTCGTATTCGACCGACTCCGCATTGCCGCCGCCGTTGACTAAGAAAGCGAGAGCGCGTGAACCGGCGACCCATCGTTCGATCAGCACCTGCGGTTCCTTCTCACCGGACCGAATAACGGTCGGCGCCTGGCGTTCGCCTTCGAGCAAGATATCGGCGTGGACATGAAGCGCCCGATGAATGCGCGCGAGAACAGCCAGCTTGGTTGTCGGCAGACCATATTCATCAAGTGGCGCGTCGAAATCGTAACTGGTAGTCTGGAGATACATCGCCGAGCGACCGAAATTCGTGCCGCCGTGCCACATGTAATAATTCACGCCCGTCCCGCCGACCGCAAAGAAGCGCAGAACCGAAAAGGCGATCTCGCCCGCATCGCGCAAATGCCGGCGGCAACCCCAGACATCATACCAGCCCGGCCACAGCTCGGTCCAAAGAACCGGCGCATCGGGGTGCTTTCGCCGGTGCGATTCAACGCGCTCATACATCGTGAAGCCGTTGAGCGTTTCGACTGTGCCCGGCGCCGCGCCTTCGCACATGATCAAGGGAACCTCGATGCCGACCTCGCGCGCCATCGCGGCCATCCACGCCAGGTAGCGCCGTCCTGCCTCGCCGTATCGCTTGGCGACGATCTTGTATTCGTTCTCGACCTGGGCGAGAAGGATCGGGCCGCCGCGCGTCGCCTGGAAGTCGCCAATCTGCGCGACCAGCACGCGAAACCACCGGCGCACGTGGTCCGTGAATGGCTGATTAAAGGTGCGCATGGCGATCTTGGGAACGTCAAGCAGCCAAGGCGGGAACCCGCCAAAGTTCCACTCGGAACAAATGTAAGGGCCCATGCGAAGGATCACATGAAGGCCGCGCTCGTGGCACAGTTGAAGGAAACGCGGCAAGTCGAACCGGCCGGTGAAATCATAGCGGCCTCGTGTAGGTTCGTGGCCCTCCCAGAAAGCATAGGTTTCGATGCAGTTCAATCCGGCCTCGCGGCTGCGGTCGAGCAATGCGGGCCACATCGCCGGTGTGCTGCGAGGATAGTGGACCGCGCCGGAAATCAGAAGCGTGCGTCGGCCATCAATCATCACCGCCCGCGAATCCAAGGTGACCTTTGCCATTGCGCCCTCCAAGAGGACTGAGGTATCGGATATAGGGTTCAGGGTATGGGGATCAGGGGCTGGAATTTAGATGCCAGTTCCCCAAACCCTATCTCCCAGACCCCAAACCCCACTTTCAGCAAATGCGGCGCTGCAAGAATTCCACAATATCCACGACTTTGCCCGTTTTCGCCGACTCCAGCGCCGCCAGCATGATCGCGCAACTGCCGACGTTTTCCTCGAGGTCGCACTCGGGAACAATGCCCCGATCGAGCGCGTCGGCGAAATGCTCCAGAACGGCATCGAGGTGCAGTTCGACCATAGGCCGCGCGGGCAAGATGTTGGTGGTTTCACCCCCGCGGATCAGTCGCAACGACCGTCCGTCGGTTTGCAGCACTCCCGTCTCAAAAAACAGGTTCCACCGGCCAAACCAGGTCGTGGTGTTTTCGGGCGCCGCCCAGCTCACCCAGACCGTGGCCAGGCAGCCGCCGGGGAATTCGATGATCGCCGCCGCACACGGCTCATTCTTGAACTGACTGGCCGGCGGATTGCCCGAACGCGCGACAACGGAGATCGGTTCTTTGTCCACAAACATGCGCGCCAGATCGAAGGCCTGAACGGCGCTTTCGACCAGCGCCGCATGGGCAACGGCCTCGAAATAGCGCCCCGCAAGATCAAGATGGCGATCCACGGTGGCGTGCAGATAGTTCAACTGACCGAGCTCGCCCGAGCGCACAATCTCGCGGGTGCGTCGCGACACATCGGCGAACCGAAAGTTGTGGGCAACCATTACGGTGTTGCCCGCCCGCCGATACAAACCCAGGTAGTGATTGACCTGCTCGACGCTATAGGCCAGGGGCTTCTCGACCAGACAGTGCAAACCCCGTTGGCAGGCGGCTTCGAAGACCGGGTCGCGTTGCGTGCATGGCGCCGAGAGGATCACCGCGTCGAATTCCGTTTCCTCCAGCGCTTCGTCGAAATGCTTGAAGCAAATCGTGTTGTCCACGCTCGTCTCGCGCACTGTCCGATCGAGCGCGCTGTCGTCAAGGTCCACGACGGCCGCCATTTCCCACCGTTCGCTCGACTGAACGGCCTTGATCCAATGCCGCCCCCACGCCTCGACTCCAACCACGGCAATGCGCCGGCAGACTGGTTCGATTGAGTGAGGATAGGACATCGCAGAATTCCTGTCGAAACACGGCGCGGATGGTTCCGCGTGCAACCGCTAGTGTCTCGCGGAGAAGACGCTCATCACTTCCGCGTCATGCTGCCAGAACGCCGCTGTCGGATGGTCTATGGCGCGTTGCCTTCACCGTCAAGACCTTTGGTTGCGGGACAGTCGCTCCTGTCGCGTGCGACACCCAAAAACAGATGAGAAGTCTGTAGTCCCCACTTTGGTGGATATGATCCTCCTCGCACCCACTAAAGTGGGGACTACGAACTGTCGTGGGAGGTACGAACTCCGCCTGACCCAGACGTGCACTGCACTCTTTCATGTTTCGCCATGACGGACTCGTGAATTTCGTCTTCGGCACTCCAAATTGTCATACTAGTGAGTGTCGAGGATGACGACGGTGACCCCTCGGGCTTGTTCGAGTAGTTGTTCCACTACGTTGCGCCGGCCAAGCAACCGCTTCCATGTTGGCACCCTGCCCGGCTTGCCGATGACGATGTGACCGACGCGATATTCTTTTGCGAATTGGAGGATGGCCGAAGCGATATTGTCTCCCTCGCGGGTGAACACCGTAGCGCCGAGTTGATTGGCGAGAGTCAGCGTGTCGGAGAGCAGCCGTTGGGTTTCGCCATCAATGACAGCGGGCTTCTCCCGCCGTGTCTGCACGTACAGAGCATACCAGGTGCGATTGAGACGGCCGGCCAGCCGCGAGGCATAGCGCAGAAGCATCTTGCTGTTTGGGCCGCGCGAACTGAGGCACACCATCACCTGGTCGGGAGTTCCGGCGATGCCCGCTTCCTCGGTTTCACGGCGTCGCAGGTCAATGTGGGAGGCGATTTCGCGAAGCGTCAATTCGCGAAGTTGCTCAAGGTTCGATGTCGCGAAGAAGTGGTCCAAGGCGACTTCGATACGATCGGGCGTATAGACTTTGCCTTCTCTAAGCCGCTGGCGCAGGTCCTCGGTCGTGAGGTCCACGTTGACGATTTGGTCCGCCTCCGCGATGATTTGGTCCGGTATTCGCTCGTGCACCTTCACACCCACGGCGCGTTCTACAGTGTCGTAAAGGCTTTCGAGATGTTGAATATTCAGGGTGCTGATGACATGAATACCGGCGTCGAGGATCTCTTGGACGTCTTCGTAACGCTTGGCGTTGCGCGAGCCGGGGACATTGGAGTGCACGAGTTCATCCACAAGCGCGATCTGCGATTTGCGGGTGAGAACGGCGTCCAGGTCCATTTCCTCGACCGCGATGCCCCGATAGTTCAACGTGCGACGGGGAACTACTTCCAGGCCCGACATCAATGCGGCGGTCTCGGGGCGTCCGTGGGTTTCGACAAGCCCGATAACCACATCGAACCCCTCGTCCTTCAGCCGGTGGGCCTCCTGAAGCATCTCATAGGTCTTGCCGACGCCCGCGCAGTAGCCCAGATAGATCTTCAAGCGACCGCGCCGAGCGCGCTGGATCATCCGCAAGAAGGCATCTGCTCTTTCGTCGCTCATAGCGGGTCACCGCGTGCTGTCCAATGCCAGATTGAGCGCAACCACGTTGATTCTTGGCTCTCCCAGCAGTCCGAAATCGCGAGCTTCCGTATGGTCGGCGATCATGTCTCGCACGGCTTGCTCCGTCATGCCACGGCTCTGCGCGACCCGACTCGCCTGGAGGTTGGCGTTTGCGACACTGATGTGGGGGTCCAGCCCACTGGCGGAAGCCATGACAGCGTCGGCGGGGACCGCCGTTTCGCTGGTCAGCCCGTTTTCCGCGCGGTAGGCAGCCACACGTTGGGCGACCGTCTCGATCAGCTTCTTTGACAGGGGTCCGAGATTGGAGCCGCCCGAGTTGGCCGCGTCATATCCTTCCCCCGCAGAAGACGGGCGGGGCTGGAAGTACTTAGCGCCTTCAAATCGCCGACCAATGAGACGGCTGCCGACCACTCGCCCGTCGCGATAGATCATAGACCCGTTGGCCTTGCCCGGAAAGGCGACTTGGGCCATTGCCCAGACGGCCAGCGGATAGAGACCACACAACACAATCGCCAGCCCGACAACCGCCAGAATCGAGATGCGCAACTCCGCAATCAGCGCCTTCATGACCTCAAAGCCTCCTCACACAAGATGGATCAGATTGACCAGAAGATCAAGGATCTTGATTCCGACAAAGGGTGCCACGACCCCACCGAGGCCGTAGATGAAGAGGTTGCGGCGGAGCAAGGCAGCGGCCGGCAGTGGACGAAACGTCACGCCCCGCAAGGCCAACGGTATCAGCGCGACAATGATCAGGGCGTTGAAGATGACCGCGCTGAGAATGGCGCTGTTGGGCGACTGCAACCCCATAATATTGAAAGGGGCAATTTCCGGGAATGCACCAAGCAGCATCGCCGGAAGAATAGCGAAGTACTTGGCAACATCGTTAGCCACACTGAAGGTCGTGAGCGCGCCACGGGTCATGAGCATTTGCTTTCCGATTTCGACGATCTCGATGAGTTTGGTTGGATTCGAGTCGAGATCAACCATGTTCCCGGCTTCCTTCGCGGCCTGCGTGCCGGTGTGCATGGCCACTCCCACGTCGGCTTGGGCCAGGGCCGGCGCGTCGTTGGTCCCATCGCCCGTCATGGCAACGAGATGGCCCACGGTCTGCTCTTTTCGAATCAACGCGAGTTTGTCCTCGGGTTTGGCTTCCGCGAGAAAGTCGTCCACGCCGGCCTCTTTGGCAATGGCCGCAGCCGTAAGGCGGTTGTCGCCGGTGATCATCACAGTCTTGATGCCCATGGTCCGGAAGCGATCGAAACGGTCTCGCAGCCCGCCTTTGACAATATCTTTGAGGTGGACAACGCCGAGCACCTTATCGTTTTCTGCGACGACCAGAGGCGTGCCGCCTGATTGTGCGATGGCGTCAACGGTTCGCGACACTGAGGTCGAAAAGCTGGCCCTGACAACGCTTTGGATGGCGTCTGCCGCTCCTTTTCGGATTCTTCGACCATTGATGTCCACGCCGCTCATCCGCGTCTGGGCGGTGAAGGGAATGAATCGGGCATTAGGCATGTCCGAAATGGATCGCCCGCGCAGGCCGTGTTGCTTGGCGAGAACGACGATGCTTCTGCCCTCAGGAGTCTCGTCGGCCAGAGACGCCAGCTGAGCGGCATCGGTCAGTTCGCGCATCGAAACATTTTCGGCTGGCATGAATTCCACCGCCTGACGGTTGCCCAACGTGATCGTGCCCGTCTTGTCGAGAAGCAGCACGTCAACGTCACCCGCCGCCTCGACCGCGCGACCGCTCATGGCCAGCACGTTTTTCTGCACCAGCCGGTCTATCCCGGCAATGCCGATGGCGCTGAGTAAACCGCCGATGGTTGTGGGAATCAAACAGACCAGCAAGGACACCAGAGCGGTGACCGACAGGGATACGTTGGAATAGGCTCCGAAGAACCAAAGCGTCATGACCGCCACGAGGAATATGATCGTCAGCGCCGCGAGAAGAATGGTCAGGGCAATCTCGTTGGGCGTTTTCTGCCGTTGGGCCGCCTCGACCAACGTAATCATGTGGTCCAGAAAGCCTTCGCCGGGGTCCGCTGTTACACGCACTTTAATCCGATCGGAGAGGACTCGCGTGCCGCCGGTGACGGCGCTTCGATCACCGCCCGACTCGCGGATGACCGGCGCCGACTCGCCGGTGATCGCGGATTCATCCACCGTCGCCGCCCCTTCGATCACCTCGCCGTCGGCAGGGATGATCTCGCCCGCCGCGACGATCACCAGATCGTTCTTGCGCAAGTCTTCGGCCGCCACGCGCTCGGTGGTCTCGGTCGGACCTGTTGGACCTGTCTGATTCGTCCGACTCGTCTGGCGCAGCCGGTTGGCCATTGTCTGTGTGCGCGTCTTGCGCAGCGCCGCCGCCTGCGCTTTGCCGCGCCCTTCCGCCATCGCCTCGGCGAAATTGGCGAACAGCACGGTGAACCAGAGCCACAAGGAGATCTGAAGGACAAAGGCCGACGATTCGCCGCCGGAGCGAAAGAAGAGAGCGATGGTGGTGATCGCCGCCCCGACTTCGGCCACAAACATCACGGGGTTTTTCACCATGGCTTTCGGATGCAGTTTCCTGAAGGCGTCGCCCACGGCCTGCCGAATGATCTCTCGGTTGAACAACGACACGGATCTTGCCGACATGAAGACCCATCCTTTCAGAAAAGAGCCTTCGACCCGGCCATCAGGAAATGCTCGAGGATCGGCCCCAGCGAAAGTGCGGGCAGAAAGGTCAGAGCACCGACAATCACGACGGTTCCTACAAGCAAACAGATGAACGTCACGCCGGAGACGGGAAAACTCCCTGTCCCCTGAGGAGCCAGTTTCTTCCGGGCCATGTTCCCCGCCAAAGCGAGCACGGGAAGAATCACGAAGAAGCGCCCAATGAGCATTGCGAAGCCGAGCGTAGTATTATACCATAGCGTGTTGGAATTGAGTCCCGCAAAGGCGCTTCCGTTATTACCTACGCCCGACGAGTAGGCATACAGAATCTCGCTCAGGCCGTGAGGGCCGCCGTTGTTCAATCTGCTCACCGCCCACCCGCTCACGCAAGCCCATGCCGAGAAGCCAAGGATTGAGAAAAACAGAATCAGAACGGCAAGGGCGGAAACCTTCACGTCGTAGGCTTCGATTTTCTTGCCCAGGTATTCCGGCGTTCGGCCCACCATCAACCCCGCGAGAAACACGGTCAGCACGATGAACAACAGCATTCCATAAAGTCCCGAGCCGACCCCGCCAAAGACCACTTCGCCTAGCTCCATGTTCAGGAGCGGAACGAAACCGCCCAGCGGAGTGAACGAATCATGCATCGAATTGACGGCGCCACACGAAGCATCCGTTGTGATTGTGGCGAAAAGCGCTGAATTGAAAATCCCGAATCGGACCTCTTTGCCTTCCATATTGCCGCCGGTCGGGTCCACTCCTAAAGCCTGCAAATGTGGGTTACCCGACGACTCGGCCCACCAGCAGAGCGGCACCCCCGCCAGGAAGATGATGGTCATGGAAGCCCACACCGCCCATCCGTGGCGCTGGTTCTTCACCATACGGCCCAGGTAGTAGGTCAGGCCGCTGGGGATCAGGAAAATGGAGAGCATCTGGATGAGATTGGATAGCGGCGTCGGGTTCTCATACGGATGGGAAGCGTTGGCAGCGAAGAATCCGCCGCCGTTCGTGCCCAGGATCTTGATGGCGACCTGCGAGGCGACTGGCCCTTGGGCAATCTTCTGCGTCGCAGCGGCGCTCTCGATTGACTGTGCCGTCAGAAAAGGCTGGAAGTTCTGAATGATCCCTTGCGAGACAAGAAAAACCGCGAGCACGAGCGAAATGGGTAGTAATAGATAGAGATTCGTACGCACCAGGTCCACCCAGAAATTGCCGACAGTCCGCGCCTCGTGGCGGGCGATCCCACGGACGAGCGCGGCGGCGACGGCGATGCCTACGGCCGCTGAAGCGAAATTCTGGAACACAAGCGCCACCATCTGCGAGAAATACGACATGGTCGTCTCCCCGCCATAGCTTTGCCAGTTCGTGTTTGTCATGAAACTGGCCGCGGTATTGAAGGCAAGATCGGGACGTACCGGTCCGAAATGCTGCGGGTTCAGCGGCAAGAGATGTTGCACCCTGAGAATTAGATAAGTGAAAAGCATGGAGACCAGACTGAACGCGATCAGGGAGAACGAGTAGGCCTTCCAGTCTTGCTCTTCTTTGCGGTCTATTCCCAGAAGACGATATAACAACCGTTCAACGGGGCCGATGACCGGGTCAAGCCACGTTCGCCCGTCAGGCTCCATGACTTGCAGCAAATAAAGTCCCACGGGTTTGGTCAGTACGGCCAGAACAAGCAAGTAAAGCGCCAGTTGAAGCCATCCGTATATGTCCATGAGAGAGCCTTCTCAGAATCGCTCCGCGCGGAGCATGGCGGCCAGAAGGTAGGCGATCAGAATCAAACCGATCAATCCAACGACAACATTGAACATGCGTTCATAGCCTCTCACAGAGTCGCGTGTAGGCAACGCACAGGGCGAAGAAAAGGATCGTGACCAGCAAGAGAAACAAATCGCCCATCATCGGATTCCGCCTTCCCTAGTTGGGGTTGAGTGGGATACACACTGAAACGGGAAAGTCAAGTCACTCGCTTCTATTCACCACTATGCTCCCGTAAAATGCTGCATGCGAAACATGCGACAATCCCCCTTGGATTTTGATCAAGATCTGTGCCACCAACACTTGACCGTGATTCTGCGCAGAATACTGCTTGTGGCAGTCAAAGCAGGCGCACAAACGGCAGCTAGGTAGGGCAAAAAGTGCCACACGTGATAAAAAGCGCCACATTTGCCGTGGATGCGCGGGTGAAGCAATAACTCGGAGTTCGGACTCGCCGACGCGGATTTCGGGGACAGTTTTGCATGTTTGAACCGGAACTCGAGGGCGCTCGAAAGAAATGAAAAATGGAAGGGATCCTCACGCGGCTTATGTGGGAGCGGTGACTTCCGCCGAATGGGGCGCCGCGCTCGAAGTGGCCGCCTGAATGTGGGCCATCAGGTCGAGCAGCGATTGGATTTCGACGGGTTTGGGAAGCATATGATCCGCGCCCCGCGCTTTCAGGTCCACGTTGACGAACGAATCGCCCCAGCCCGTCGTAAGAATGTAGCGCGCGTTGGGCGCGATCTTGCGCGCGGCGGCGATCAGGTCCCAGCCCGACATCTCGGGCATCCCCAAATCGGTGATGACCACCTGAAATTCCTTTGCGCCGATTTCGCGCAACGCCTCCGGACCGCTGGCCGCCTTGACCACCTCGTAGTTGCGCGACGACAGAATTTCGGCAAACAGATTGAGGATATCCGGTTCGTCGTCCACGACAAGGACGCGGAATGGCGCTGCCTGCGGCTGCTCGCCCGTCCCAGCCGCGGCGGCAACCACTTTGGCCGGCGCCGGGACCGCTTCCTCTTCGCCCTGATAGATCGGCAGACGGACCCGGAAGGTCGTTCCTTCGTTGGGCCTGCTGGCGACCTCGATGTCGCCGTGATGGCGCAGCACGATGCCGCGCACAAGGCTCAGCCCCAGGCCGGTGCCTTTTTGATTCTTGGTTGTAAAGAACGGGTCATAGATTTTGTCGAGAACTTCGGGCGACATCCCGACACCCGTGTCGCTGAAGGAGATGACGACGGTCCCATTCTCCGGCTCGGCGCGCACGTCCAGCTTGCCCCCCTCGGGCATCGCGTCGAGGGCGTTGAAAATCAGATTGTTGCAGACCTCGGCCAATTCGCTGTCATTCCCCCACACGCGCAGACCCTGGGGCACCTGGGTCGTGATCTCGTAGCGGATGCCGCGCAAGTGGGCTTCCTCTTTCCAGCGCACCTTGGTGACTTCGAGACATTCCTGGATGAGATTGTCGAGGAAATGGGCGGCAAACTTGCCTTTCGATTCGGGACGGAAGAAATCCAGGATTCTCCGCACCGACGTGGCGACGTCCTGGGCCGCCCGCTCGATCATCACCAGCCCTTTCTGCATTCCGGGATCGGCCGATTGATCGCGCAACATCTGGCTGCGGCCGAGGATGATCGCCAGCGCATTATTGAAATCGTGGGCGACGCCGCTGGCGATTTCGCCCAGCGCCTTGAGTCGCTCGGAACGCACCAGCTTCTTTTGCAACGCACGCAGGCGCGACTGCCCTTCGCGCGCCTCGTCGCGCACGGCTTTCAACCGCCGAAGCGCCCGCAAAACCGGTCCCAGCGTCGCTTCGAGGTGGTCCAGCGCGACCACTTCGCCCATCGAACCCATCGCCTCGCGCAGCGCCGCGGTTTCCTCGTTCTCCTTCTCCACCACAACCAGAACGGAGGGGAAAAACCGATCCATCTGGCCGCGAACGCGATCGCACACGCGCTTGCGGTCGGCCGCCGAAACGCTCGGGTCGAGGACAATCACATTGGCCGTCTCGTGAAGCGACGGCTGAAACAGATCGTGCGCAGTGGCCACCCACGAAGCCTGAAAACCCGACCCCTCGATGAGACGAAGCAGCGATTCGTGCGGCGGCGTGCGCGGATTCACAAGAATGGCCGCGGTGGGAACGGTCCGTGCAGCACGATGCGCGCGCGGCAACGGCTCCACCGCAAACTCGGCGCCCGGCGCAATCTCGGTCAGCGAGCAAACGCGGTTGCGGCCCGACTGCTTGGCCACGTAGAGCGCCTTGTCAGTCATCTGGAGCAACTGGTCGTGGTTGAACACCTGGCCGTCGGACGTCGAGGCCACGCCGAAACTGGCCGTGATGCGGATTTGGTGGCCGTCCTGAACGATCTGATATTGCTCAACGACCACGCGAAGTTTTTCGCCGAGATTGACCGCGCCGCTGGCCGCGGTGTTGGGAAGAATGATCAGGAATTCTTCGCCGCCATAACGCCCCAGAATATCAATCTTGCGGATGTTGGCCCGCAACAGCGACGCGAATTCCTGGAGCACGAAGTCGCCGAACTTGTGCCCATAGGTGTCGTTGACCTGTTTGAAATTGTCAATGTCCACCATGATGCACGAGAGCGGTTCGAGATTGCGCTCGGCGCGCTTGAACTCAATCTCCAGCCAGTCGAGCAGTTTCTTGTGGTTGTAGAGACCGGTCATCGAATCGGTCACCGACTGGCGAACCAGCCGTCGGTTGGCCGTCACCAGGTTTTCGATGACGTTTTGCGTGCGGCACAGCGCCCGAATTTCGGCGCCGACAAACGACAGGTTCTCCTGGCGCCGGATCAGCAGGTCATAGCCGGCGGCCTCGAGACATTCCATCGCCAGCGGCGTGGCCGCCGAGCCAAGAAGAGTCAGAGGAACGTGGGGCAGCTTGGACTTGAGGATTTTGCCGATCTCGGCGGGGCGCAAAACCTTGACGTTCTCATCCACCACGACCACACTGGGCGGATGTTGCTGGGCGGCCTCGATTCCCGCCAGCGTGTCCGGACGCCAAACAACCTCGATATTGCGCGTCGTCAGATAATCGCACAATTCCCGCGTCCACGGTTCATCAGGCGCAATGAGAACGATCAGAACACCCGTATCCATCGTAACGGCAGCTTTCCACTCCGGCGCGGACCGGCTACTCCTGCTGAAACCTCCTAGGATGCCCTTGCCTCCGCTACCTACCCATCATTTATCTAGCACATCCCAATCTCCTGTCAACGCGTTTTTGGACTGCCGGAAGGGGTTAAAAGTTTCACTTGCAGCCTTGCCGCGCGAAATTCCCTTGCCACCAGGTCGGCGACTGACTACTAGGATACCCCGCGGCCGGTTGGTGTATTGCCAGACTGCTCGGAGGATTAACGAGTCATGATTATCGAGGCGATTGCAAGCAACCGCGTGGGAGATTTCGGCGGCTGGACCGACACGTGGTTTGCCCGAACGGGCGCCGTCGTCAATTTCGCCGTGGATCTTTTCGCGCGCGTCACGATTCAAACGCGCCGCCGGCCCGGCATTACGATTTACGCGCAGAACTTCGGCGACGTGGTCGAGATTCCCGACCTCGAAAAGGCAACCTACGAGCACCAGCACGGCCTCCTGATCGCCGCGCTCAAGGTGATGAAAATCCGCCAGGGCCTCGATGTCTGGATTTCGGCCGACGTTCCGGCGGGCTGCGGCACGGGCAGTTCGGCCGCCGTCTCGGTGGCGATGATCAAGGGCCTGAGTGTTTTGGGCGGCGAGCCGCTTGTCGCCCACGAAGTCGCCCGCCTCGCCCATCTGCTCGAAACGCGCGAGCTCAAAATCCAGAGCGGCATCCAGGACCAGATCGCGGCGGCCAACGGCGGCATCAACTTCATCGAGATGTATGAATACCCCAACGCTTACATTTCACACATTGATCTGCCCGAGGCCACGCGCATGGAACTCGAAAACCACTGGGTGCTGGTCTATGAGGGCGCACGCCATCTCTCCAGCGACGTCCACCTCAAGGTTATCGCGGGTCTTAAGAAAAAAGGCAGCAAGACGCAAAAGGCATTGGGTACGCTTCGGACCACAGCCAACGAAGCCAAGAAGGCGCTTCTCAAAGGCGACCTCGCGTTGCTGGCCGGCGTCATGAATGTGAACAATGAAGCCCAAAAGGCGCTTCATCCCGAAATCACCACCGACAACTTCGAGATGATCGAAGACGTCGCGCGCCAGAACGGCGCCATCGGAGCGATGATCAATGGCGCGGGCGGCGGTGGAAGTATTCTGCTGCTCTGCCGCCCCGGCCGCAAATTCGAGGTCGAGCGCGCGCTGACCAAGGAAGGCTTCCGCGTCCTGCCCTGCCGGATCAATCCCCATGCGGCCCGCGCCTGGCGAGCCGGCTGAAGAAGGGAAAAGGCAAAAGTTGAAAGGCAAAAGCGGAAAGTGCGAACGGAACCACAGATTTCACCGATTTCGCAGATTATACATCGCTGCATAAGTAATGCAACGCCCGCCCATTCTCACCGTCATTGCGAGCGGTCGTGACGCCGCGAAGCAATCCCGTTGTCTGGAGAGGAGATTGCTTCGTTGCAAAAGACGCTCCTCGCAATGACTCTGGGTGTCGCTCTGTTGCATTGCTTATGCAGCAGTCCATGGAACGAAAAACAGAAATTCAAGAAATGCACGGATAAACACTCAAAACTGCTTTTCTCTTCGTTCATCGTTCAGCGTTAGATTTCCACCACCGAGTCGTCGCCGAGAAGCAGGCGATAGGCGGCGGGACGGCGGTTGCCCTTGAACACCACCACGCTGCGCCCGACGAGGCTGTCTTCGAGCCGGTCAATGTTGCGCACTTCGCTGCTGGCGAGAATCACGCTGTGTTCGACGACGGAATTGATGATGCGGACTTTCTCGCCGATGCTGGTGAACGGGCCGATGAACGAGTTCTCGATCTGCGCGCCGGGGCCGACAACCACGGGACCTCGAATCGTGCTCGCCACGACGCGCGCGCCCGGTTCAATCGAAACGCGGCCGGTCACGCGGCTGGCCTTGTCCACTTCGCCGCGAATCGAGCGCTGGATCCATTCGTCGAGGACAATCGTGTTGGCCGACAGGAG